>ENA-UPTA01000263-UPTA01000263.1-activated-sludge-metagenome-genome-assembly--contig:-NODE-263-length-60936-cov-7.778962_pt1 | contig 60936 bp, 50 predicted proteins | sample MGYA00238184_ERZ773361 | MGnify/ENA primary metagenome ERZ773361 (study PRJEB29100, sample SAMN05720205) | activated sludge metagenome | isolation source: anaerobic digester from wastewater... | reverse complement strand
TTATTTTGACGAAGGGAAGTTCCATATTAAAATTGTGGAAGAGATGTATAAGCTTATCGCTCCGTATCAGGGCAAGGATGTTGTTTTCGGGATACGGGCGGAAGATATTTATGATAAACTGTTTGTATCCGAAGCGTCTCCCGAGAACACGATCAAAGCAACCTGTGAAGTGGTTGAACCGATGGGCTCTGAAGTGTATTTGTATCTTAATTCCGGGAAAAATACGTTTCTCGCCCGGGTCGGCGCTCATGACCGCCCAGAAGTCAACCGTGATATGGATCTGGTTTTTGATATGAGCAAGGTGCACTTTTTTGATAAGGACACTGAAGAAACAATTATATAATCAACGGTTTTTTTATCTTACCTCAGTATCCCTGCCTCTTATAGGTTTTTTTGTCTATTCTGCTCTGTATCGCACCGCTTTTTTTTACCTCCTGGCTGTGGGCCTGTTGGCAAGCCTGGTGTATCTCCTCTATATTTATCAAGACATGACGCAGCGCCGTGCCAGCGTCGATCTCCAGAAGCAGGATATGACGGAGAAAGCCAATCTTCTGGAGGAGGACATGAACCGGGAATGGATCAGTATTGAATCTTATTGCAAGAAGATCCTGAACTATTCCCAGTTGAAGGGGCTTACCGAGAAATTATGCGTCAGCTTTACGTTGCAAGAAACATCTTCGGTCCTCCTTTCGGAAGTTAATAAATTTTTTGGAGACAAGGACGCAACTGTTATTTTGTATCTTTTCCATTCCCGGACCGGGGAATTAGGTCTGTCGTCGTCTCAAAAAGGCGAAATGAGAGTTAACATTGAAGCGAAAAAAGGCGATCTCTATGACCAGTGGGTCGTTAAAACTTTAAAGCCGTTGTTGATCGAGGATACCAGGACAGATTTCAGATTTGATGCGGATAAACTGGACGGAGACCGTTCCCGGGCGGTCCGGTCTCTGATGAGCGTCCCGCTGTGCCTGGGGGCCAAAGCGGTCGGTATTTTGCGGGTGGACAGCACGCGTGAGAATTATTTTACGACGGAAGATGTCCGGCTGCTGAACACGATCGCAGATCTGGGGGCCATGGCGGTTGAAAATGCCCAGTTGTATGAACGGATTGAAGACTTGGCCATCCGGGACAGCCTGACAGGGTTGTTTTTGCGGCGGCATTTCTTGGATAGGATCGGGCAGGAGATATCCAGGCAACTGAAGCGCCAGCAACCGCTTTCGTTTCTGATGGTGGACCTCGATGAATTCAAACAATATAATGACCGCTACGGCCATCCGGCCGGGGACATTATGCTGAAGACGATAGGGCAGATTTTGAGGGACATGTTTGCGTCCCCGAAGTATTTTATCTGCCGGTATGGCGGGGAGGAGTTCTCGGTGCTGTTGCCTGATTGCCCGAAGGACGAAGCGGTGGCTTTAGCGGAAAAATTCCGGGAGAGGGTTCAAAATCATCCAGTTGTGTTGCGCCGGGAAAAAACCCATATGACGGTTTCCATTGGCGTGGCGACATTCCCGGATGACGCTCAACTGAAGGAAGACCTCGTGGGGAAGGCGGATATAGCCATGTACAGGGCCAAGACCCTGGGACGGAACCGTGTTTGCCCTGCGGCCCCTTAAATCCCTGTAGATCGGGGGGATCAAGATGATGTTTTTTACTTATATCGAGTCGTTTTCTGCCGTGATATATTTTGCCTTTGTTTTGTTTGCTCTGCGGCGAATGCACGAGTCTTTTCAGCATAAATGCACGATTGATGTGCTGGAAGCCCGGCGTTATTTCAATTCTTTGCAGCAGAAAAAAAGGGAGATTTATAAGGAAAAAGTAAATTTCGCCGAGGAAGCCCAGGAGATTTTTACTTTGTATGATATGACGAAGGAGCTGACCAAGAATTTCAGCGAAGAGGATTCCATCCGTATCTTTAAGGATAAATTGTCGGACAGCGTCCGTTGCGAAGATTGCCGGTTTGTGCTCCCGGAGGAGGAAGATATGAATCTTATCCGGGAGACCCCAGGCGTGTCCATCATCCCCCTGATGGCCCAGCAGCAGCTTTTGGGGTATTTGTTTCTTAAAGGATGTTCTACGGAGGGGCTTGAAAAAGCGACGATCCTAGCGCATCAGTTAGCCATGGTGATCCGGCGGGACCGCTTGTATCGGCAGGTGGAGTCTCTGGCCATAACAGACAGTTTAACCGAGGTGCATACGCGCCGGTATATTTTAGAGCGGTTTCGGGAGGAACTTCTCCGGGCTCGTACGCAGAAGATACCGATCGCGTTCCTGATGATCGATGTGGATTATTTCAAACACTTTAACGATCAATACGGACATTTGACCGGAGATCAGATATTAAGAAATGTGGCCGGGATTATTCAGGAGAATATCCGTGAGATTGATATTATCGGACGGTATGGGGGGGAGGAATTTTGTGTGGTCCTTCCGGATGCGGATAGCAGCGGGGCGCAATATGTGGCGGAACGTGTGCGGCAGGCGGTTGAAAAAACAGTGGTCAAAGCGTATGATACAAAAGTACGGTTAACGATCAGCATCGGCGTTGCCTGTTATCCGGCCGATGGGAAGAACGTGCCGGAGTTGATCGACAAGGCGGACTGGGCGCTTTACCGGGCCAAGAAAATGGGGCGGAACAAGGTCTGTATTTTCGGGATTTATGATGAAAAAGAGTGACGCGAAAGAGCCTCCGGTTATTCAGCCCGGGCCCTTGTCTTCTGATGCCGCCTTTTTCCGGTTGTTCCGTCTGGTTTGCCAGGGATAATCGGCATGGAGATCTTTCCCCTTCCTTGCTTTTCACCTTGAATCCTTTTTAGAAATCATGTAGAATGAAGGCAATTTTTCTTATTATAAAATATTACTATGAATAAGATTATTATAGGAATTGACGTCGGCGGCACAAACACGAAATGCGGCCTTGTTGATAGACGGGGACAGGTTCTTGCCAGAGCCCGGGTGGATACCCGTAAGTATATATCAAAAAAGAGTTTGCTGTTTTCGGCTATTGTAGATACTGTTGAGAGCCTTGTCCGGAAGAGCCCGGGTGGCCGGGCTGATATTCTGGGCGTGGGGATGGGCCTGCCGGGATTGATCGATACCGAAAACGGGGTGGTGAAGATTTTGCCGAATATCCCTGGATGGCGGAATGTTCCTTTGAAGCGCATGATGGAAGATAAATTGGGCCTGCCGGTACGTATCGAGAATGATGTGAACCTGATTACGTTGGGCGAGTGGAAATACGGTGCCGGAATCGGTTGCCGGAATCTTGTGTGCATGACGTTGGGCACGGGTGTCGGCAGCGGTTTGATTTTGGATAACCGTCTATACCGGGGGGAGGGCTTTGCGGCAGGAGAGATCGGACACATGCCGCTTGGAAGGAAAGGGCCTTCGTGCAATTGCGGAGGATATGCCTGCTTCGAGCGTTACGTGGGGAACGCCGTTTTGCTGAAAAATGCCAGGAAGCTCTTTCGGGACAAAACGATGACCCTGGAACAGGTTTCCTGCTTGGCCTCCCGCAAAGACCGGAAGGCGCTCGCGTTTTGGCGCGAGACGGCGGTTATGATCGGGGACGCTTTAACCGGAGTCGTTAATTTGCTTAATCCGAAGATGATCATTATCGGGGGAGGGGTGGCAAACGCTCACCGGTTTTTGTTTAAAACAATCTCTGATACGATTCGGGCCCGGGCGATGACCGTCCAGGGCGCGATGTTTAAGATCAAGAGGGCCCAGCTGGGGGATGATGCCGGTCTGCTTGGGGCCCGCGTACTCGTGGATAACCCGGATTTTTAATTGCGGCGGTTGATAATAAGGATGAAGTTTTTGGTCTATTTAAAAGTCCCGCGGATAAAAAAAAACCCGGTTTTGTTATTGGGGTTCGGGGTGATTGTTTGGGCCCTGGGGTTTGCTTTTCCCTTGCCCGCCCTTGCGGCAGAGGATGTTTCCCCCGTTGAAATTAACGGAGACCGGGTGGAATATTTGATTCATGACAATAAAGTCCTCGCCGAAGGGAACGTCTCGGTGAAAAAAGAGGACGTGACGCTGTTCTGTGATTCCATGGAGTTTTCCAACCAGTCCAACATCGCGTATGCCGAAGGCCATGTTGTTTTGGTCCGCGGCAACCAGCGGCTGACTGGAGACAGCCTGGAATTTAATTTTTTGACCATGAAAGGCGACTTTGCCAAGACACGGATTGCCGCACAACCGTTTTACGGGGCCGGGGAAAAAGTGACCAGGATCGACGAGAATCACATGGTTCTTGATCGCGGCTTTATTACAACGTGTGACCTGGATGATCCTCATTTCCGTTTTGTGGCCCGGAAGGTGGACATTTATCCGGGGTCCAAAGCCGTGGCCAGAAATGTGCGGCTGGAGATCGGGCAAGTGCCGATCTTTTATTTTCCTAAATATACGCAGGATTTGACCGGACGGAAACCGGCTTTTTTAATCACCCCGGGATATGATGGAGATTGGGGGCCTTTTTTGCTTAGCCGGTGGCGGTATGAATTGTCTCCCAAGATTAAAGGAACCGTGCACGTGGATTACCGGCAAAAAAAGGATGTGGCGTGGGGCGTAGACGCGGATTATAAAACCGACCATTACGGCTACGGCCTTCTCCGCACGTATTATATGAACGAACGGGACGTCAAGGCGGATTATTTTTTTGAAGAACGGACCGAGCCCACAGTTGAACGGGAGCGTTATAAAGTGGAGTGGCGGCATAAATGGAACGTAGACCGGGATACGAGTGCGGTTTTACAGTATTCCCGGCTCAGTGACGCGGCGTTTTTAAAGGATTATTTTGAGAGAGATAATGAAGAGGATTCCAGCCCTTCGACGTATTTTCTTTTGACCAGGAATTTCCCGGCCGGGACGTTCAGTTTCAGGAGCGATGTCCGGGTGAACCGTTTTACCAGTATTGTGGAGAGGCTTCCAGAAATCAGTTATGCTTTGCCGAACCAGGAACTGGGGGGCACTGGTTTTTATTTTAAGGAGACCTCGACCTACTCCAACCTTTCGCTGAAGCCGGCCCGTCCGTCAGAAGATGCGCTCAAAACCATGCGCTTGGATTCAGAAAACGAATTGTCTTACCCGATGAAAGTCAGTTTTATCGAGTTAAAGCCTTATGTTGGCACCCGTCAGACCTATTACAGCCGGACCAAAGACCCGGCTGATTATAATTCCATCCGGGGCCTCTTCTTCACGGGGTCGGATTTGAGCACGAAGTTTTATAAGATTTACGAGACAACCATAGACCGTTGGGGGCTGGACATTAAACGGTTGCGGCACGTTGTGACCCCGTCGGTGGCCTATCTTTACCGCCATGACCCCACCCTGGATAACAGCGTCTTTGACCAGTTTGACAGCGTTGACTCCCAGGCGCGGGCGCATTCCCTGACTTTTAACCTGGAAAACAAACTGCAGACCAAGCGGCGAGGCAAGAGTGTTGATCTCGCCCGGATGATTGTGGGGACAAACTTCCTGTTAAAAGAGGATCCGGGGAAGGGGGGCTTTAACAGCGTTTCCGGGGATCTGGAACTTCACCCCTACAATTGGTGGTCCCTGTCTTTCGATGCCGGGTACGATACGATTGAGGAGCATTTGGATACCGCCAATGTTGATTTTTATATTAACGATGACGGTGCCCGGTGGTACGGGAAATTCGGGAAGCGTTTTAACCGGGAGGTGGATGACCAGATCACCACAGAGGTGGGGTGGCGGGTGAACCCGAAATGGACTTTTAATGTGTATCAGCGGTTTGACCTCGATACCGGGACTTTGAAGGAGCAGCAATACGGGTTCGAGCGCGACCTTCATGCTTGGACGATGGCGCTGACTTTTAACGAAACCCGCGGGGAAGGCACGGAAATTTGGGTTGTCATGACGATGAAGGCTTTCCCTGAAATCGGATTTGACGTGGGTACGAGTTTTAATCGTCGAAAAGCCGGGTCCCAGAATTAAGGGCGGGTGTTACATCAAGAAAGGATTTTTATGAATATTTCAATAATCGGATGTGGTTATGTGGGGCTGGTGACGGGAGTGTGTTTGGCTTCTATCGGGCACCGGGTCCTTTGCGTGGATAGTGATCAGGAAAAAATCAAAAAATTAAAAGCAGGCCAGGTGCCGATTTACGAACCCGGTTTGGATGTTTTGCTGCGGGAGGCCATGAAGAAAAAATATTTAAGTTTTTGTGGGTCGGTCCGGGAGGCAACCCAGAAAACGGACGTTATCTTTATCGCCGTCGGGACGCCGTCCAAGAAAAACGGCGAGGCAGATTTAACGTATGTCGAGAATGTCACCCGGCAGATTGCCGTCAACATGACCTCTTATAAGTTGGTTGTTGAAAAGTCCACGGTACCGGCGGAAACGGGAAAACGCATTGAACGCACCATCCGGTTGAACTTGCCTAAACGCAGCAAAATGCTGTCCTTTGACGTGGCCTCTAACCCGGAGTTTTTGCGGGAAGGTTCGGCAATCGGGGATTTTATGAACCCGGACCGGGTGGTGATCGGAGTTGAGTCCGCCCGGGCGGAAAAAATTTTGCGTGAGATTTATCAGCCTTTAAACCCGCATATCGTGGTGACGAATATTAATTCCGCGGAAATCATCAAGCACGCGTCCAACTCGTTCTTGGCCACAAAAATTTCTTTCGCCAACGCCTTGGCGCAGATCTGTGACCGTGTGGGCGCGGACATTCTTAAAGTGACGGAAGGGATGGGCTACGACAAGAGAATAGGGAAAAGTTTCTTGAGGGCCGGGATCGGGTACGGAGGCAGTTGCTTTCCCAAGGACGTGGACGCCTTTATCCGTCTCAGTGAAAAGAGCGGGTATCAGTTCAATCTTCTGAAGGAAGTCCGGCAGGTGAATGAGGACCAGAAGACTCTTTTCGTTCACCTGATTGAAGATAAACTGTGGATTCTGAAAGATAAGGTGATCGGTGTCCTGGGGCTGGCTTTTAAGCCTGACACGGATGATATGCGCAACGCCCCAGCTTTGGATATTATCGCGGCCTTACAGAAAGAAGGGGCCAAAGTGAAAGCGTATGACCCTCAGGCGATGGGGCAGGCCAGAAAAATGTTGAAGAAGGTGACTTTTTGTAAAGACCCGTACACCTTAGCCAAAGGCTGTGATTGTTTGTTGCTTTTGACCGAATGGGCGGAGTTTAAAAAATTGAATTTCAAGAAACTTAAAACCTTAATGCGGCAAGCGATTGTGTTTGACGGCAGGAATTTGTACCATGCTGACCGGTTGAGCGACTTGGGATACGAATACTACGGTCTTGGACGGGGTGTTCCTGTTTAGGAAATTGAAAGAGAGGGATGCGTGATGTCTGCTGCGTTGAAGAAGAAAATTGATTCCCAAAAAGCGAAAATCGCTGTCCTGGGCCTGGGGTATGTGGGGCTTCCCCTGGCCGTCAATTTCGCTAAAAAAGGATACCATGTTCATGGGCTGGACAAAGACCGGGACCGGGTTGAGCATATCCAGAACAGCGTCAGTTATATTTCTGATATCCCGACCAAGGACGTCGCGGATGCTGTTCGCCGCGGCCGGCTGGAGGCCGGGATGGACTTTTCCGTGATTGCGGGCATGGATGTCCTGATCATTTGCGTGCCGACGCCGCTCAAGAGCAAGTACACGCCGGATATTTCGTATATCGTTGATGCCGTGCGGATGATCCGGCGTTATTTGCGGAAAAACACCCTGATCATTTTGGAAAGCACGACCTACCCGGGCACCACCAAAGAGCTGATCCTGCCGGAACTCGAAAAGGCCGGGCTGAAGGCCGGGAAAGATTTCTTCCTGGCTTTTTCTCCGGAAAGAATTGATCCCGGTAACGGCCGGTACGATGTGACGAAAATTACCAAGGTCGTGGGCGGAGTCACGCCGGAAAGCGGGCAGTTGACAAAGGCCCTTTATGAAAAAATTATATGTAAGGTCCATTGCGTGGCGACGGCAGAAGCGGCGGAAATGACGAAACTTTTAGAGAACTCTTTCCGCATTATTAATATCGGCTGGATCAACGAACTGGCGATCATGTGCCATAAGCTGGGTATTGATATCTGGGAAGTGATTGAGGCCGCGAAGACCAAGCCCTTTGGCTTTATGCCTTTTTATCCCGGCCTGGGCGTGGGCGGCCATTGCATCCCGGATGACCCGTTGTATTTGTACTGGAAGGCCAAACAATACGGGTTCAGCTCGAAATATATTAAGATATCCGCCGACACGAATTCCTATATGACGCAGTACGCCGTTGAGCGCCTGCGGGATATCCTCGCCGAGAAAGGGAAGGAATTGAAGGGCAGCCGGGTTCTTATCCTGGGGGTGACATATAAAAAAGACGTTAAGGATCTCCGGAAGTCACCGCCGCTGAAATTGATTCAGCTTCTGCAGGAGGCCGGATGCCAGGTCGATTATCATGATCCGCTTATCCCTTATCTGGATTTCCCGGGCATCCATCTGACCGCTGTGCCGTTAACGCCCCAAGCGGTCAAAGCCTGTGATTGTGCCGTAATTACGACGGACCATACGAGCGTTGATTATGCTTTGATCCGGCGTCATGCGAAACTGATTTTTGATATCCGGAATGTTTATAAAAACAGTCCGGGCGCAAAGGTGATAAAACTGTAAATTTATAGCGAAGGAGCGTCAACCATGGGGTCGAGGAAAAAAGTCGCTGTTGTTACGGGAGGCGCAGGGTTCCTGGGAAGCCATCTCTGTGACCGTTTGCTTGAGGAAGGCTGCCGTGTTTTTTGCGTGGATAATTTTATTACCGGCAGCGAACAAAATATCCGGCATCTGCTGAACAATAAATATTTTCGGATGATCCGCCACGATATCTCCAGGGACATCCGGCTGCCGGGGCCCGTTGATTATATCCTGCATTTTGCCTCTCCGGCGAGCCCGATCGATTACCTGCTGTTCCCGATCCCTACGCTGAAAGTGGGGTCCCTGGGGACATACAATACGCTGGGATTGGCGAAACTGAAAAAATCCCGGTACCTGCTGGCCTCGACATCGGAGGTTTACGGGGACCCTCAAGAACACCCGCAAAAGGAAACATACTGGGGGCATGTCAACCCGATCGGGCCGCGCGGTGTTTATGACGAGGCCAAGCGCTTTGCGGAAGCCATGACCCTGGCGTATCACCGCTACCACAAACTGGATACGCGGATTGTGCGGATTTTTAATACTTACGGGCCGAGGATGAGGGTTAAGGACGGCCGTGTCGTTCCCAACTTTATTTTTCAGGCGCTTCATAATAAACCTCTGACGGTTTACGGCACCGGGAGGCAAACCCGATCGTTTTGCTTTTATACTGACCTTTTGGATGGCATTGTCCGTCTCCTTCATTCAGACTATACCGGTCCGGTTAATATCGGGAATCCTGAAGAGTTTACTATTTTGCAGGCTGCGCAACTGGTGTTAACATTATCACGGTCAAAATCCAGGATCATTAAAAAAGTGCTTCCTAAAGATGATCCTCAACAGCGGCGGCCGGATATTTCTCTGGCCAGACGCCTGCTGAAATGGGGCCCGCGGGTTTCTCTGGAAACGGGGCTCACCGAAACGATAGAATGGTTTAAACAACAAAAAATTTGACGGGCATCATGAATGAATATCAGTCATACGGGGATGGCAGCCAGATCGGCACAGAACAGCTTTTAAGTCTTTACCGGGTCATGGCCCGGATCCGGCTGGTTGAATTAAAAATTGAATCTTTGTATCATCTGGATGAAATGAAAACGCCTATTCATCTTTCTCTGGGAGAGGAAGCTGTCGCGGCGGGTGTGTGCGCGCACTTGCATCCGGAGGATTTGATTTTCAGCAGCCACCGCAGTCACGCCCATTATCTGGCCAAGGGCGGCGATCTTAAGGCGATGATCGCCGAGTTGTATTGCAAAGAAACCGGGTGCGCCAAAGGCCGGGGAGGGTCCATGCATTTGATTGATGTCTCCGTCGGACATTTGGGGTCCTCCGCCATCGTGGGGGGGAGCATCCCGCATGCGGTGGGCGCGGCACTGGCATTTATGATGCAGGACAAGAAATCCGTCGCGGTCTCTTTTCTGGGGGACGCGGCCAGCGAGGAGGGGGTCTTTTTCGAGAGCATGAGCCTGGCGGCTTTGAAACGCCTGCCGGTTGTGTTTGTCTGCGAAAATAATTTTTATTCCGTATGCTCGCATATTTCCGCCCGGCAGCCGAACCCGGATATCGCCATGCGCGCCCGGGCCTTTGATATCCCCGCCGTAAAAGTTGACGGAATGGATGCGGGACAGGTTTTTATGAAAGCCGGGGATGCCATTCATCAGGCCCGGCAGGGAAGCGGGCCTTATGTGTTGGAATGTTGCGTGCAGCGCTGGCGGGCGCATGCGGGGGCCGGAGACCCGTTACGGGAGAAATACCGCGCCCCGCAGGATTTAAAACCGGAATGGATGCGGGATCCTTTGGCTGACCTGGAACAGGTCCTGCGTTCCCAGCGGGCGGTCAAGGAAACGGTGTTTCAGGAAATAACCGGGATGTTGAACGGGGAAATTGAAGAAGCGTTTCATTATGCTCAAAACGGGCCTCTTCCCCGGAAAGAGGATTTAAAGAAATATTTATTTGCATAAGCCATGCCTTGGACGAAATTACAAATTGAACGGGAAGAGCCCGCTTTTGACGAAAATGCCGGGCAGGATGTCCGTAAGTTGAGCTTTGGGGAAGCCCTGCGGGAAGCGTTGGATCAGGCCCTGGCCCGGGATCCCCGCGTGTATGCCATGGGGCAGGGGATTGATGACCCCGGAGGGATTTTTGGGACAACGCTCGGGTTACGGGAAAAATACGGGCCGCGGCGGATTTTTGACACCCCTTTAGCCGAAGAAGCGACGATCGGTATGGCCATCGGGTCGGCTATGGCAGGATTACGGCCGGTGTCTATTCATAACCGTCCGGATTTCCTGATGATGGCCATGGACCAGATTGTTAACGCCGCCTCGAAATGGTGTTATATGTTTTCGGGGCAGGTGCCGATTCCTCTCGTGATCCGGGCCTGCATCGGCCGGGGTTGGGGCTCGGCCGCCCAGCATTCCCAGTCTTTGCACGGGCTTTTTACGCATGTGCCGGGCTTGAAAATTGTGATGCCCAGCACGGCGTATGACGCCAAGGGGCTTTTTATCGCCAGCGTGGCAGACCCGAATCCGGTGTTGTTTATAGAACACCGCTGGCTTTATCAGCACAAGGGATATGTCCCGCAGGATGTTTACGCGGTTCCGTTCGGCCAGGGCACGGTTAAACGCCCGGGACGGGACATCACCGTCATCGCGATATCGCATATGGTGATCGAGTCTCTCCGGGCGGCGGAACAACTGGAGAAGAAAGGGATCAGCCTGGAGGTTATTGATCCCAGGACTTTGTGTCCTTTTGATGAAGGGCTTCTTCTCAAGTCGCTGGAGAAAACCGGGAAATTGATGGTCGCGGATGTCGACTGGAAAACCAGCGGATTTGCGGCGGAAGTCGTGGCGCTGGCCGCGGAAAAAGGCTTTAGCTTTTTGAAAAAACCACCGGTGCGGGTGTGTCTTCCCGATATCCCGACTCCGGCCAGTTATGTCCTGGAGGAAGCCTTTTATCCCGGGGTGGCTGATATTGTTGCCGCGGCGGAACGCCTGATGGCATAAATGCGTTTTGGACTTTCCGGCGGGCGGCGAACGGATTAACCATACACAGACAGAGGAGAGAATTATGAAAATATTGGTGACCGGCGGGGCCGGGTATATCGGCTCAGTCCTGGTGCCGCGTTTGTTGTCTGAAGGGCATGAGGTGGTGGTCCTGGACAATTTTATGTATAACCAGACGCCGTTGTTGGATTGCTGTTGCGACCCCCGGCTCTCGGTTGTGCGGGGCGACGCCCGGGATAAGGCCCTCGTGGAACGCCTGATGAAATCCGCGGACGCAGTTTTCCCTTTGGCCTGTCTGACGGGGGCGCCGTTATGTAAAAAAGACCCCTGGGCGGCGCAGACGGTGTTGGTGGACGCGGTGCGTATGGTTTTGGATGTGAGCAGCCGGGACCAGATGATCATTCTTCCGACCACAAACAGCGGATACGGGGTGGGGCAGACAGATTGTTTCTGCACGGAAGAAACACCGTTGAACCCGATTTCTTTATATGGCCGGCTTAAAGTTCAGGCGGAAGATGCTGTGCTGTCGTCTGGGAAGGGCATCACGTTGCGGCTGGCAACGGCTTTTGGGATCAGCCCCCGCATGCGCCTGGATCTTTTGGTGAATGATTTTACATACCGGGCGGTCAATGACCGGTTTATTATTCTGTTTGAGGCGCACTTCAAACGGAATTTTATCCATGTCCGGGATGTGGCCAAGGCGTTTCTTCATGGTTTAAAAAATTATGAGTCCATGAAGGGCGAGCCCTATAACGTCGGGTTAAGCGACGCGAATCTGACCAAGAAAGAACTATGTGATGAAATCCGCAAACAGGTCCCGGAGTTTTATGTCCTGGAGTCTGCCATCGGGGAAGATCCGGATAAACGGGATTATGTGGTCTCCAACGCGAAGATCGAGAAAACCGGCTATTCTCCCGACATTTCCCTGCAGGCCGGTATCGGGGAGTTGATTAAGGGATACCAGATTATTAAGAGAAACCAGTTTGCCAACATTTGACCGCCGGCGGGTTTGGAAGGCCTTGTGCCTTTTGTGCCGAGGAGAAAACTGGAGACCGGTGACAGGGGCAGTCTTGACCGTCTCGCGGATTCAACATATAATGACCATGCGGTTTGTTCTCCTTCGCAGAAGACCACGGACAGGCCCCGGGATACAGGCGGGAGGTTAACTCGGCCTTCTGGTTCGGGATGTTCGCACGCGTGTTAAGACGCGGGATCCTTCTGGGAAGTGAATTGTTAATCGGGACCACGCCCCGGGGCGGGGGCTCCATTAAAGAATCGGGGAGCGTATATGACGGATATCGTATTGATCAAAGCGAATAATCAGAAAAAGGCGTATCAGGACCTCAGCCGGGATTTCACGGGCTTAGAACCGCCGTTGTGGATTATTTTGACTGCGGCCTTCCTCCGGGAACAGGGGTTTCAGGTGCAGGTGATTGATGCCGAGGTGGAAAATTTTGACGCCCGGGAAACCGTCCGGCGGGCGCTGGCGTATGAGCCTCTTTTAGTGGCGGTGGTCGTGTCCGGAACCAATCCGTCCGCTTCGACCATCAATATGCCCGGCGCTGGAGAATGTCTAAAAGAGGTGAAGCGTGTCCAGCCCGGGTGTCTCACGGCGATTTCAGGGCTTCATCCCTCCTCATTACCGGCGCAAACGATGCAGGAAGAGAGTGTGGATTTTTTATGCGAAGGGGAAGGCTTCTCCACGTATGCGGAATTGCTGAATTTGTTAAAGTCGGGGAGGGCCGCCGGGGATGATTTTGCTGTCGACGGGTTATGGTATAGAAACGGCGAACAGATTGTTTCCAACCCTCGGGCGGCGAACATCCCGGATTTGGGGCTGCTTCCGATGCCGGCTTGGGATCTTTTGCCGATGCAGAAATACCGTGCGCATAACTGGCACGCGTTTGATGATGTGGGGAAACGCCACCCGTACGCGGTCATCTATACCAGCTTGGGGTGCCCGTTTCATTGCAGTTTTTGTTGCATTAACAGCATCTTCGGCGGCCCCGGGATCCGGTATCGTCCGCCGGAGAAGGTCGTGGAAGAAGTGGATTTCCTGGTCAGGCATTACGGGGTCAGGCATATTAAAATTTTGGATGAAATGTTTGCCTTGAAAGCCAGCCATGTCGAGGAGTTGTGTGACCGGCTGATCGCCCTGGGGCATGATTTGAACTTCTGGGTCTATGGCCGGATCGACACGGTGAAGGAGCCCATGTTTAAAAAGATGAAGCAGGCGGGCATCCATTGGATCGCGTACGGGATCGAGTCGGGGAGCGTAAAAGTCCGGGAAGGGGTTTCAAAAGGGCGGTTTGGCCAGGAGCAGATTAAGAAGGTCATCGATATGACCCATGCCGAGGGGATCCATATCGTCGGGAATTTTATTTTCGGCCTGCCGGAGGATGACCTCGACACGATGCAGGAAACGCTGGCCCTGGCCAAAGAACTGAACTGCGAATACGGCAATTTTTATTGCGCCATGGCGTACCCGGGTTCCCATCTTTATGATGAAGCCATCGCCCAGGGGATGCCGTTGCCGGAGACATGGGCTGGATACGCGCAGTTCAGCGAGGAGACTCTGCCCCTTCCGACGAAGTACCTTTCCAGCGGGGAGGTCCTGCGTTTCCGGGACAAGGCGTTCCAGGAATATCACACCAGCGAGAGGTATTTAAGCATGATAGAACAAAAATTCGGGATGAAAACAAAACAACATATTCAGGATATGTGCGCCATGAAGTTGAAACGCAAACATTATCATGATACCGAAGGCATCCATTTCCATCGGGAAATAGATTAATGTCATCCAGAACACGAAAGGTCCGTTATGATTATCAGCCGCACGCCGTTTCGCATATCATTTTTTGGAGGAGGGACGGATTATCCAGCCTGGTATGAAAAGCACAAAGGGGCCGTATTGGCCACGACGATTGACAAGTATTGTTATATTACCACCCGCTATCTGCCGCCCTTCTTCAGCCACAAGTCCCGTATCGTTTACACGAAAACCGAACTGGTGAAGAAGATTTCCGAGATAGACCACCCGGCGGTACGGGAAGTTTTAAAATTTTTAAAGATCCGTCAGGGGATAGAAATTCATCATGACGGCGACCTCCCGGCCCGCACCGGGCTGGGATCCAGTTCTTCATTTACGGTGGGGCTTTTAAACAGCCTTTACGCCCTCAAGGGGATTATGCCGACCAAAGAGCGCCTCGCCAAGGAAGCCATTTATGTCGAGCAGGAGATGTGCCGGGACAACGTCGGGTGCCAGGATCAGGTGTTGGCGGCGTACGGTGGGTTCAATTTTATCGAGTTCGGGGGGGTGAATGATTTTCAAGTCCGGCGCGTGACCTTCCGCAATGACAAGGTGAAAACGCTAGAGAATTATCTGATGCTTTTTTTTACGGGGTTTTCCCGGACGGCCTCTGAGATTGCTGCGCATCAGATCAGGAACATCCCCCAAAAAACGTCCGAACACAAGGCCTTGCATCAGATGGCTTATCAGGCGGTCGATATCCTCAGCGCGAACGACATGCTGGCGTTTGGCAAACTTCTGGATGAGGCCTGGAAAATAAAACGGAGCCTTTCGGACAAAATTTCTACCCCTTTTGTGGATGATATGTACGCGGCAGCCCGAAAGGCGGGAGCCGTCGGCGGTAAGCTGCTCGGCGCGGGCGGGGGAGGTTTTCTTCTTTTGTGCGTCCCTCCGGCACGACAGAAAAACGTCCGGGAAAGACTTAAGAAATCCCTGCTGATTCCGTTCCGGTTCGAAGATTTAGGTTCACAAATTATTTTTTACCAGCCTAATAGCGGGAAAGTGTAACACCTACGGATGGGGGGAGAGGTGAAGCAGGCGGGCACGATAGACGCGGTGGTTTTAGCCGGAGGCCTGGGGACCCGGCTTCGCTCCGAGATCGGGCTCACCCAGAAAACAATGGCGGCCATCGGGGATCGGCCGTTTTTGTTTTTGATACTGGCCCTGCTTCGCCGTCAGGGGTTCCGCAGGATTATCCTGTGTACAGGATACCAGGCCCAGGCGGTGGAAGAATATTTCAGCCGAGAGTCCCTCGGGGTGGATATTGTATTCTCAAGAGAGGAGACGCCCCTGGGAACAGGCGGTGCCTTTAAAAAAGCGGCGGGCCTGATCCAAAGTGATCCGTTTCTGCTGCTGAACGGGGATTCGTTGTGTGATATGGATTTTGGAGCTCTCTTGGATTTTCACGTCCGGAAAGAGGCCCTGGCGACGCTGACGTTGTCTGCGGTTCCGCCGCGTGAGGATGCGGGGTCTGTCGTCGTCAATCCTTTGGGAATTATTATGGATTTCCGGGAAAAATTTTCAGGAGATGTCCGGCTCCCCGAGGGGCACCGGGTTTACGTGAATGCCGGCGTTTATTGCTTGAACAGGAAAGTTTTTTCCTTGTTGCCACCTCAAGAAAAATTTTCTTTGGAAAAGGATTTATTCCCGGCCTTATTAACGGCGCCGCTTTGGGGCTTTATCATTCAAACGGGTTTTATGGACATCGGGACTCCTCAGCGCTATGCGGAGGCCCGGAAGTATTTTAAATCTTTTTAAATCACCTGGGAGAATTCGGAATTCTCAGCGGGGATGTCAACGGGCGTCCTTTTCAGGGAAAGAGAGGAAAGATCGTGGCCGCGCATAAAGAACAGAGCATGGAAGTTAAGACGCAGTACCGGGTGCCGTTTGGCACCGTTTCCATAACCGAGGAAGCCCGGGGGCTTATTGATAAGGCTTTGGAAACGCGGTTTGTGACCCGCGGGAAATATGTCGCGGAGTTTGAGGAACTGTTTGCCAGACTTTTTCAACGGAAACATGCCATTGCGGTTTCCAGCGGCACGGATGCTGACGCCTTGTCTCTCGCGGTGCTATATGATTACGGGGCCGAACGAGGGGACGAAATTATTGTTCCGGCTTTGTCTTTTGTCGCCACCGGGAACGCTGTTTTTCAGGCGGGCTTCAAGCCGGTTTTTGTGGATGTTAAACGGGAAACCCTGAATATCGACGTAGATAAGATGGAAGCGGCCATAACCAGCCGCACGCGCGCGATTATGCCGGTGCATTTAATGGGGAAGCCAGCTGACATGGACCGGGTGATGGCTCTCGCGAAAAAGCATAAGCTGTATGTCATTGAAGACGCGGCCGAGGCCCATGGCGCGGAATACAAGGACCGGCTTGTCGGAACGATCGGACATCTGGCGGCTTTTAGCCTGTACGCGGCCCATATCGTGACCTCGATTGAGGGCGGGATGGTGATTACGGATGATGAGCAGATGGCCGAGGCGGTCCGCTCGTTGAGGAATCACGGCATTGTCAATAAGTTTGAATTCCGGCGCATTGGATTTTCGGCCAAAATGAATGAAATAGAAGCCGCGGTCGGGATCGGGAATATCCGAATTTTTGAGGATATCCTCGGCGCGCGGCGGCGTAATCTCCTGTATTTGATCGAACGGTTCCAGAAATTCGACGACTATTTTATCAGCATCAAAGAAGACGAGGGGGAGAAGATCGGCCCGCACGCCTTTTCGATCATTCTCCGGGAAGGGTTGAATTTCAGCAAAGACGAGATTGTCGCCTACCTGGACCAGCAGGGGATTGATTCCCGTAACCTGTTTTATTCCATGCCGACGCAGTGCCCGAGTTACGCGTTCTTGGGGCATCATTTGGGGGATTTCCCGGAATCGGAATACTGCGCGGATCACGGGTTTCATATCGGCATCCATCAGCATATCGGGCTGGCGCAGCTCGATTATGTCGTGGAGCGGATAGAGGCTTTTCTAAAATCCAAAGGATTTTCTGTGTGAGATCCTGCGGGGACGCGGGTGTGTCCCGGATTATCCCTGAATCAGGGAATATCTTTATGCGTATTGCTATTAATGGCCGGTCGTTTTTAAAAAAGAATATGACGGGTATCGGACGGTATGCCTTCAACCTTGTCCGTTCCCTGGGAGAGATGGACCGGGAAAATGAATACTGGCTTTACGTCCGGAAAAGAGTCCTGGATTTCCGGCGGCGGACGCCGCGGTTCCCGTTTAAAAATTTTAAGGTCAAGGCCGACTATTTCAACCGCGGAGCGGGGGCGGTCCTGCGCGGAGCGGATATTTACCATTCCCCGAGCCTTGATTTTATCGATTTTACGCAAGGGAAAGTCATTGTCACGGTTCATGACCTGATTTATAAAATTTTCCCTCAGGCGCATACACCCCAGACGCGGGATGTTTCCGAACGGCAGATGCAGGAAATTGTCCGTAAAGCCGACCACATTATCTGCTGCTCCCAGGTAACGGCCAATGACCTGATGCGGTATTTCCCTGTGGATCAAGAGCGGTTGTCGGTGATCCATCAGGGGGTTGATAAAACCCTTTTTTTCCCGCTGCAGGGTCAGTCGCTGGAGGCTGCCTGGAGGGCCGTTCAGGCCAAGGGGGTAACGGGGCCTTTTCTGCTTTTTGTGGGGACCCTGGAGCCGCGGAAAAATCTTGTCCATCTCTTGGAGGCGTTTGAACGGGTGAAGGGGCGCGGGATTTTTAACGGCCAGTTGGTGGTTATCGGAATGCCGGGTTGGATGATGGGCCAGTTGGAAACGCGTTTGTCGGGCATGAAGGCGCGGGCGGATATTCTTTTCCCGGGATTTGTATCCGACGAAGACTTGCGTTGTTTTTATAATTGCGCGGATATTTTTGTGTTCCCTTCCTTTTACGAGGGATTTGGCTTCCCGGTCCTGGAAGCCTTTTGTTGCGGGGCGCCGGTGATCACCTCAAGAGGGTCGGCCTGTGAGGAAGTGGCCGCCGGCGCGGCGGAAATGATTGATCCCGAATCACCGGAGGCGATCGCAGAAGCTGTCGGCCGCATTATACAAGATAAAGAATACCGGCGACGGCTTAAAGCCGCCGCTTTAAAAAGAGCCGAGGATTTCTCCTTCCGTAAGACAGCGGAAGAAACATTGCGGGTGTATCAGAAGGTTTTTAAAGATCAACGTCATGTTAAGCGGGCTCTGGCCTGGGGCTATCATGCGGGTTCCGCAGCTTGAAGTTTTCCTTTTGAATTTTTTTCAGAACAAGAGAGGGGCGCGGGCTGCTTGAATTTTGACCAGAGGCCTGGCTCCTTAGGGTGGTATGGTTATCGTCGCAAGCATTCCTGAAACCATTTCAGGCAGGAGGAAAGTCATGAAAATCAGCGGCTTTACGATTGCCCGCAATGCGGTCAAATTCCAATACCCCTTGGTAGAATCTATCCGGTCCGCCCTGCCGTTGTGTGATGAAATGATCGTTAATGTCGGTGATTCTGAAGACGATACTCTGGGGCTTGTCCGGTCTGTCCGTGATCCCAAAATCAAGATTCTGCAAAACCGCTGGGATATGTCTTTAGGCAAAGAGGTCCTTTCCCAGCAGACCAATCTGGCTTTGGCCGCTTGCCGCGGCGACTGGGCGGTGTATTTGCAGTCGGATGAGGTCTTGCATGAGAAGGATTTGCCGGCTTTGAGGCGGTGCATGAAAGCCTGTTTGAACGAGCCTGGGGTGGACGCCTTAAGGTTCCGCTGGCTGCATTTTTACGGGAGTTATTACCGCTACCGGATCGATAGGGGCTGGTATCAAAAACAGGACCGGATTATCCGCAATAACGGGCAGGTTGAGTCGTTCGGTGACGCCTACGGGTTCCGGCGCAAAGACGGCCGTCCCCTCGGACGGAAAAATACGGGCTGTCTCCTTTATCATTACGGGTGGGTGCATTCCGAAGCCGTTATGGCACAGCGCCGGAGCAACGCTAAGGAGATCGGGTATGCATCTTTGAGTCCGCAGGATGACCGGGATATGTATTCGTTCGGGGATTTATCCAGGTTTCCCGCTTATTTCGGGCCCCATCCCGCGGTGATGAGGGATAAGGTCTTGGCTCATACGCTCAGCCGGGCCGACCTTCGCAGCATTAACCGGACATTCTGGTGGCACCCGATGAAAATTTTAAAAGTCCGGTACAAAACGTTTAAACGTCTTAAAAAAAGTCTGTCCTGAAAACGGCTGAAATTTTATCTTTATGCTGTCTGATAAATTTTTTAAAGCGGCCTTGAGCGGCGGGAAAATCCTGGCGTCCGTGTTATCGTGTTTTTTAACCGTTGGATGCGCGTTGGCTCAATCCCCTTCCGGGATACCGGATGCCGGGGGGACTCTTTCTTCCGGATGGTCTGATAACGAGGGGGTTTCGCAACAGGTTTTTTTTACTTACGGCCAGCCGGAACAAGAGGGCCCCGACGCTCCTTATTCCCAAGAAGCGCTCCGTGAGGGGGTCTTTTTAAGACGCAGTCATCACTCCGGCCAGTTAACTCAAAAAGCGGTTCAACTCATGCGGCAGGGGGATCTTGAGGCCGGCCGGCAGATCCTCTGGGACGCTCTCGCCTACGCGCCGAATAATTCCAGGGCGTATTCCCTGTTAGCCCAGATTTATTTTTGGCGGGGAGAAGACGCGGATGCCCTTGCTATTTTAGAACAGGCGGGCCGGTACCAGATTAAAGGGGACCGGGTCTACGGTTTTTTAGACCGGGCCCTGCCGTTTTTCCGGCACAAGGACAGGAACGCGTCTGCGCTTCCTCTGGTGTCTGTCGCGCGGTTTAAAGATAATAAACAGTGCGCGGTATCTTTTAATTTTGACGACGGGTCTAAGACCGTCTATACCAGGATTTTGCCGGTTTTTGATAAATACGGCTATAAAGCAACCGTGCTGATTAACCCGGGAGGGACCGCGGATCAGCCGGACAATGCTTATTTCGGCAGTTGGGGGGAATGGAAAGACGCGGCTGGGCGCGGGCATGAGATCGGAAACCATTCCATGAACCATCGTTATTTGATGCAGGTGCCGGATGATGTTTTTGATAGCGAGATCCGGGAGAGTTACCGCTTGATTACGGAAAAGATCGGCTGTCCTCCGCTCTCTTTCGCTTTCCCTTTTGACCAGTCAACCCCGGAAAGGGTCCGCCAGGTCGCGGGGCTTCATCCGGCCGTCCGGGAGCGGCATTATTTATCGCAGATTGATGATAATGTTTTCTTGCCGGTTTACGGGGGGGATAAATTTTCCGCGTCGATCGGCCGAAAGCTTATTGATTTCATGCTGATCAAGCGGCTGTGGGTGATCGCTGAATGCCACGCTGTTCAGACCGAGGAGGTTATGACATTCAAGCCGATTACCATGGAATTTCTGGAAGACCATTTGTCCTATATTCAAGAGCAGGAAGACCGGATATGGGTGGATACCTTTGCCAACACCTATTGTTATATGGCGGAACGCCGGGCCAGCCGTCTGAGCGTCCTGAAATCCCAACCCGGGCGTCTTGTTTTCGTCTTGGATCACAATCTGGATAAGTCGGTCTACAGGATGCCTTTAACTGTTGTTGTGAACGCCTCTCCCTTGAAGCCTTCCTCCGCGGTCGCCTGGAGGGAGGGGAAGGAACTGCCGGTAATGATCCGCGGGACATACATCATGCTGGACATCCTGCCTGGGCCGACACCGGTCGTGGTTGCCTGGGATTGACGGACTGGAGAGCCGGGGAACATGCAGGGAATTTGCCGTATGTTTCATTCGGGAGGCGATAAATTTGGTTGAAAAATTCCGGGCATTTCGATAAGCTATTCAATCAGCACCTGTGGCTTAGGGTTAAGGAGGTCTGCTATGTTTTTAAGCGAAGATAAAGTTAAAGAATTGCTTCAGGAGATAATCAAGGAAGCGAACCTGAAACGCTCTCTGAATGAAGTGGTATACCGGGAGGATTACCAGGATTACCGGGTTATTGTCAATGATGTGTGCCGGTGCGAAATCCGGGAAAAACTCATCCAAGATTATGTTGAGTTTCATCACACGGACACCTTTCATGAAATATGTTATTTGATGGAACACGCGGTTGTCGATGAGGAATTGCAGTATGAAAAGGAGATGTCCCAAGGCGATGGCCCGGATGGGGTGGTGACCGACGATAATAAATATGATTTTTTATAAACCGTTTTACTCCGTCCCCACAGCGGGCCGTGATGACACGTATGTCTCAAAAGAAAAAAAAGGTGATCTGGCATAAAAAACAGGGCCGGTTTCTTCCCCCCTCCTCCCTGAAAGCCCAGCATCCCGCCGGCGGGGGCTCTGATCCTGTGTTGCCGGCGGGCCCAACAAGGCAGCAGCCGGGCCATTTCAAACAGAACCTTATTGAAAAGATTAAGCGGGCTGCGCGGGATGGCTGAATCGGGCGGTGAACGCTTAATATCCCGGCGTGGGTTTATGATAGCCTGTGCGTTGACGTTTGTGTGGCATCTGCTGACTCTTCATCCGGGGCATAACTGGGGAGGGGATTTCGCGCAATATATTATGCATGCCCGCAATATCCTTGCCGGGCGAGGATACGCTGAAGGCATTATGCTTGATAATCCCGTCCTGTTCCCCCCGGGTTTCCCTGTGTTGCTGGTCCCGTTGATACGCGTGTTCGGTGTGAATTTCCAATTGTTAAAAATCTGGAATGTCGTTTTCTGGTACGGGATGCTGGTTTTTCTTTACGATAAATTCCGGGCGAGTTTTGGGGAAACCACCGCAAGGTTAAGCGTTTTATTTTTTGTGGTGAATGCGTATTTTTTTAATTTTAAACAGAATGTTTTATCCGACATCCCGTTTGCTTTTTTTGTATGGGCTGCGCTGGCGGCCGCGTCTTTTTATGAACAACAGCGGGAGCAGGGCCGCCAGCGGAAAGCATCCGCCGCCTTGATGCTGGCGGTGGTCTTGACGCTTGCCGCGTTTTGCATTCGAGCCGCCGGGGTTGCGTTAGCCGGCGCGATGTTTTATTATTTCGCGGTGATTCGGAGGAATTTTAGGGCAGCCGGGATTTTAGGAACGGCCTTCCTGTCTCTCTCCGTTGTTTTGGCCGTCACGATCGGTTCCTCCCCGGGCGATCTCCAGGTCCTGCTGGAACATCCCGCGGCGGCGGCACGGGCTGTTTTAGCCAATGTGCCGTTGATCACCCGGAGTTTGTGGATAGCGAGTTTTCCCATTGAAACCAGGATCATGCGGGCTCTCTATCAGGGAGTGGTCCCTTTGCTGGATGGAGCGGCCGGGGTGTTTTATATCGGCCTGTGTGTTTCCTTCGCGGTAAAGTCTTTTGCGAAGACTTTGACCCTTGAGGAAACGTTTTTGGCCTTTTATTGCGGCATGCTTTTCGTCCTGTCAGCTTTTGATAACGCTCCCCAGGAATTTATACGCTTTCTTTTGCCGGTTTGGGGTGTCTTACTTTTTGTTATGATCCGGGCGGCGGTTGAGGCGGGGGCGGGCATGAGTGGGCGGCGGCCTGTCGGGGAGGCCCTTTCACGGTTTATGAAAGCCGGGGTTGTTGTTATGATTTTGGTCAACGCCGGTACGCTGGCCATAACGCACCGGCGGCAGGATGACGTTCTTTATAGAAAAGCGAATCAGGAATTGTTTTCTTGGGTGAAAGAGAATATTCCTCCGGATGGGCATTACATTTTTTGGCAGCCGCGGACGTTAGCTCTTATGACGGGGCGCGTCGGGACTGACCGCTGGAACCAGCCGTCTCAGCGGGGGCATCTGACTGAGCGGATAGCCCGGATGAATATCCGGTACCTTCTTTTGGACAGGAGAATGGATGCGGATTTACTATCCGCCCTGGAGGCCGGGTTCCTTCCGTCCGACGAGATATGGCAAAACAGCCTGTACCGGATTTTTCGCGTGAAAAGATGATTATTCTCAGGCCACGGCTATGTTAAAATACAAAAATGGCCGGCGGGCTGATGAATTAATTTTTAGGAGACGTATGGGATGATGATCCCTGGGCGATCATATCGGATTTCAAACCGGATCGGGCATCTGACTGTTGAGAAGGCGGCGGCCCTAGTTTTAGCGCTGCTTATTCTGGCGGTGGTGTGGTATCGGTTTCAGCCGGTTAAGTTTAAAGACGGGCAAGTGGCGCCGGATTGCCCGCGGCAGAAAATCCTGGACGGGGAGCCATCGTTTGAACAGGGAGGGTATCGTATCACCCCTCTGGCCTCTTTTGAACTGGAAGCCCTTGTTTTGGGAGCCAAACATTACAGCTGGGGCCGAACCGGCCGCTTGGTCCCCGTTGATCTGGCTTTGGGATGGGGCCCGATGTCGGACGGAAGGATTGTGAGGAAAATCGGTATCCATCAATATAACCGTTTTTATCACTGGTGGACGCGAACCTCCATCATTCAGCGCCGTGATGTGGAGATTCACAGCGCCAACATGCATCTTATTCCCGCCCGGGAAGAGGTTGCGCGGGAGATGAAAAAGGTTAAACGAGGCCAGGTGGTTTCTCTCGAAGGATACCTCGTGAATGTCAAGGGGGAGGATGGCTGGAGCTGGACCACGTCCCTGACCAGGGAAGATATCGGCTGGGGGGCTTGTGAATTGATATGGGTGGAAGATTTTTCCGTGCGAACCCCCTGAGAGGACGCGGTTCGGATGATGCATAAGAGCGTGTCTGGCTACTTTTGGGGTGAGGGGGACTTGGGAATGGGCAGGGTGGATAATGCAGCGCGGCTTTCTTTCCATTGGGATTGGACATGATTGACAAGCTGTTCCCATAGGTAAGACTGCCAACGTTCTTTGAATTCCAGCTTTTGTACCAGGGTATCCTGATTATAAATTTCTTCTGTTTTGATGAAGCCGTTTTTATAATATGTCCTGACCAGGCCATGCAGTTTCCCGTCCTGAAAAGCGCCTTCCTGCAGAATGGCCCCTTCCTCGTAATACATTTTGAATGAGCCGTCCAGTTGCCCGTCTTGAAACGTGAATTGCACTTTAGGGGCTCCCTGGGGGTAATATTCCCACACAACACCCTCGACTTTGTTCTGCGTGTAGGATTTGACGTAGTGAGTATAACCGTCGGTGTAGTATTCTTTTATGACCCCGTCCAAGAGATCGGTCTTGTACGTGCCTTCCCGTTTTATGACGCCGGATCCATAGTATTCTTTAAACGGCCCTTCCAGGTGGCCGTTGGTGTAATTCGCTTCTCTTATCATTTGCCCTTTCTCATCATATTCCAGCATGACGCCGTTTAAAACCCCTTCGGTGTAATTGAGGTAGAGTCTGAGCTTGCCGTTGGGGTAGTAAAATTTTCTTTCTCCATGAATTTGATCGTCTTTCAGCAGAGTCTCTTCTTTGAGCGCAAAATTTTTGTGAAAGATCCGATACCCCATTAATTTCCCTTCCGAATAATGCATTTGCATATAAATCTGCCCGGACTCATCCACGACTTTCGCCGCTCCTTCCAGGACATTTTTATCGTAATTATAAAAATCGATGTCCCCGCTGTGATAATAGCGGTTTTCCGATCCGCTTTTCTGCCCGTTTTTATAGCGGACTTTCAGCTTCGGGGACCCGTCTGGGAAATATTCCATGTAAACGCCGTTCAACTCTCCCATGTTGTAAAATCCTTCCGTTTTCAGATTACCGTTGTCATAGTATTCTTTGTAGCTGCCGAAGATTTGGCCCCCTTTATAATCCCCCTCAATTTTCTTGATCCCGTTTTCATAGAATTCTTTATATGGCCCATCCAGAATTCCTTTTTTGTATTCCGCCAATAGCGTGATTTGCCCGTCAGGAAGCGCTTTTTTTATGACGCCGGTGAGAATGTCATTTTGATATTCCACCGATTCTTTGATTTGGCCGTTTTCGTAATATTCGTTAAAACGGCCGTTTTTTTTCCCTTCGGTGTAATGGGCGACTGTTTTCTGGTTGCCGTTTTCATAGAATTCGACGAACTGCCCGTCCGGTTTCCCCGCCGTGTATTTCCCTCTTTTCCGGACTTCTCCGTTATCAAAGTAAATCGTGAACCAGCCGTCGGAGGGCGGTTCCTGCCCCGAAACGACACGCACGGGGAGGAGGAGAAGGCACACAAAAAGAATTAGAATGTTGTCCGGGTGTCTCATGATTTTTTGTTCTTCCGGCTGGCCGGAGCTTTGCCGGCCGGCTCTTTCTCCAGGATGTTTATGCCCTGGAATTCTTTGAGCAGATGATAAAATTCTTTGTAATAGCGGTTGATGTGACGGAAGTACTGGTAAATAAGGGATATCTTCAACTCGAGCGGTTCAATTTCAGTTAAAATGTCTTTCATGATGGGGTCCTGGTTAAGATCCAGGGTGCCTTGGAAATGTTCCTGCATCATGGCATGGAATTGCCGGAAAATATTGGCTTCACTAAAAGGCATGTGCCCGAATGTGTCTTTAAAGTACCGTTCAATATGTTCTTTTTTAGCCAGGGCGCGTTTAAGATCTTCGGGATCGGAGTGTTTTTGGGCGATAACAGCGGCGCGCCGCATGCGGGCGGGGGTCAGGAAATTATCCAGCTGGGCGAATTGACCCGAAATGATCTGCAGAAAAAATTTATGAGGGAATTGAATAAAGTTGAGTATTCCCTGCTGCGCTTTGCCCCGCTGCAGTTTTAACAGGGCGTTGTCCATCTGGGCGAAGGAGTCGGCAAAAATCTGGTAGCTGGGCTGGATGAATTCGCTGTAAAGCTTGTCCTGCCCGGCGAAGGGGGCCAGCTCGAATGCGATCAAGGCCTTCAGCTCTCCGGGATTTAACATATAAAGCAGGGGGAGTCCGACACAGAGGGCGCGCTGTTTGAGCAGGCCGCTAAATGTGTTAAGATTGTTTTTCCGAATGATGATTTTGGGCTCGGCATGAAGAATGAGCAAATCCGGTTCGGGAACCCGCAGGGCGGTGCAGACGTCCTTAACGACGGCCTTCAGGGAGGAGTTCATTTCAGGGTCAATGAGGAGGCCGGGTTGAATCGGCGGTTGGAGAATAAATGTCGTATGAATGGTCTGAAAGGTGATGAGAAGGCACACGGTTTGGATCGCAATCAGGAGGATCCACAGAATTTGAGGCATAAACGTGGCATTCAGCCCCAGGAACAGAAGCCATAAGGCCAGGCACAAAGGAGAAAGAATAAATATGATGAAGCTTAAATAGACCATGGGGAAAGACAGGATCGAAAACATAAAAAGAAAAATAGAGATTTTTTGCGGGTGGGTGGCGAAATCTCTCTGCGGAGACGCATCCGGAAGATCCCCCGCTGGTTCGCCCTTGGATGTCATGGATACATAAAGGCCGAGAAATGCTCCGATGGCGGTGACGCAGAGACGCATCATGCTTTCTGTGAGTTCAAACAGTTCCTGAGTATTGCGGAAAATATCAAAGTAAAGGATGGCCAGGAATAATAGGCTGATGAAAAACGTCCCGGCCAGGACTTTCATCTTTTTTTTGACAAACAAGAGACTCAGCCAGATCGCAGCGCAGACAGGAATCGCATCGACCAAAATAAATTCGAGCCCGGAAATGTCTTCCATCCCGAGCCAGCTTACGAAATTGTCCAGCGTAGTTACAAAAAAAAGGTATGTGACGGCAAAGAAGCCGGCGGAAAAAGCCAGCGAAACGAAATCCCAAAAAGTCAGTTGTGTGCCCCCAGGAGACCGTGTCATATGCGTGGATCGCTTGGAAGTATTTATATCCCAAACGCTAAAAGCTTGTTATAATATAAATTCTTCTGGAACGAGAATATACAGAATAAACAAAAACACCCTGCGCCTGAAGCGGTTAATGGGTCTATTATACAACAAGAACATGATTTTTGTATCAGGTTTGTTGGCATGTTTTTTCCCCTGGCCCGGAGGGCGGGTTTTGGGCGGGCCAGGCCAAGGTTCGCCTTTGTCCGATGAATATTAAATTAATATTATGAAACGATCCCGGTCCAAGATGTCCCGTACGGGGCAGATTATCTCTTCGAAAATCGGGCAGGCTATCGGGGATTATAACCTGGTGGAAGAAGGGGATAAGATCCTCGTGGCGGTGTCTGGCGGGAAAGACAGCCTCACGCTTCTCCACTTGCTGGCGGCCCGCAGGGATTGGTCGCCGGTTTATTTTGAGATTAAGGCCGCGCATGTGGAAACCGATATGGCCTGTAGCACAGCGGTGCCGAAGCCCGAATTGGAGGACATCTTTGCGTCCCTCTGTGTCCCCTATTATTTCCGCGCCATGAAGGTTTTGGACGAGAGCGCAAGCACAACCTGCTTCTGGTGTTCGTGGAACAGGCGTAAGATGCTTTTTAGCCTTGCTGCGGAAACGGGGTGCAATAAAGTGGCCCTAGGGCATCATAAAGACGATATTGTGGAAACAATATTGTTGAACCTTTTCTATAAAGGGGAAATCTCCGCGATGCAGCCCCGGCAGGAGATGTTTAAGGGACAGTGTGTGATTATCCGCCCCTTGTGTTATGTGGAGGAACGGATGACCCGGAGGTTCTCGGAGGAGAACGGATTCCCGATGCAGACCCACCGGTGCCCTTTTGGAGAAGAAACTCAAAGGCGGCGTATGAAGGAGATGATTTATCAGCTGCAGAAGGAGACGCCGGGCACGAATATTAAAAGCAATATTTTTAACAGCGTGGCCAGGATCAACGCGGAATATATCGGCCTTAAAGAAGATCCGTGCTAAAGGTCTTGGTCCCCCGGGTGTTTTGGAAGGGAATACGGGGCCGGGGGATATCCTGGGCGGCGTGTTTTTCATATTAAACCATTGATGAAGGGGTTGAGTATGTCATGCTATCGAAATACAAATACGTATGCTGTCATTTTAGCCGGCGGGTCGGGAACGCGTTTTTGGCCGTTGAGCCGTCCGCAAAAGCCGAAACAGTTTTTGAATATAGCAAGCGAGAAAACATTATTTCAGAAGACGCTGGAAAGGATCCTCCTCGTGATCCCGGCGGAGCGAATTTATATCGTGACCGGCGTGTCTTATAAAAGAATCGTGCGTCAGCAGAGCCGGCCTTATAAGATCCCATCCCGGAATATTCTGCTGGAGCCGAGCGGGAAAAATACCGCGCCGGCGATTTGTTGGGCGGCGGCCAAGCTGTTTAAAAAGAATCCCGAGGCGGCCCTGGCTGTCTTTCCGGCGGACCACCTGATCCTTAACCCCAGGGCTTTTTGCCGTCATTTAAAAGAGGCGTTTGCTCTGGCCGAGCAGCAATACCTGGTCACGATGGGGATTGTGCCGCACCGCCCGGAAACCGGGTACGGGTATATGAAATGCCGGAAACAACGGCGGGGAAAGACAACCCTCTGGGCGGTTGAAAAATTTGTGGAGAAGCCGGATATTAAGACCGCCCGGCAATACCTCAAGGCGAAGACTTATTTTTGGAACAGCGGGATTTTTGTCTGGCGGGCGGATAATATTTTGACGGAATATGCCGCTTGCCTGCCCGATGTTTATAACACATTGTTTAACCAACCGGATTCCTCTGTGCTTGCGAACTGGTCACGGCTGCCGCATATTTCCGTGGACTACGCCATCTTGGAGAAAGCCGAGAATGTTGTTTCCGTCCCGGCGGCGGATATGGGTTGGTCTGACGTGGGGAGTTGGGAAGCCGTGTATGATATCCTGCCGAAGGACAAGAGAGGAAATCATATATCCGGCGAGGCTGTGGAACGGGACTGCCGGAATATTTTTATCCGCGCGGAAGGGTGCCCGGTCGCGGCGATTGGTTTGGAGGATATCGTGATTGTCTCAACGCGTGACGCCGTTTTGGTCTGCCGGAGAGAAGATTCCCAGAAGGTGCGCGCGGTCGCGGAGGTTTTTAAACAACAGGGAGCGGGTGCGCGTTAGCCGTGTGTGGCTCACCGGGCCGCATACCCGCGTCCTTGGGAGGCAGGATCCCCCTGCTTTTTGATTTTTAGGGAAGAAGTCCTTTGACTATGGCGCCATTCGTAAAAAAAGTATTGGTTGTCAATATTTTCGGCATCGGGGACGTGTTATTTACAACCCCCCTGCTGCGTAATATAAAAGATACCTATCCGGATTGTTCGATCCTTTATGTGGCCAACCGGCGGGCCTCAGAAGCCCTGGCCCAGAACCCGTGCGTCGACCGGGTCATTATTTATGAGCGCAGTGACTTTGTCGCGGCTTTAAAGAAATCCCGTCGGCGGTATTGGCTGAAGCTTGTTTCTTTTATTCAAGCCATCCGGAATGAGCAGTGTGATATCGCTTTTGACCTGTCTTTGAATGGCGGCATTAATTTCTTGTTATGGTGCTGCGGCATCAAGAATATTATCGGATACAATTACAAGAAAAGAAGTTGTTTCTTGAATCAGGCCCTCCCTCTGGCGGGTTATGAAGACCGGCATGTCGTTGATTATTACCTGGCGTTGGGAGAGGCGGCCGGCGTGAAAAACGTGTCCCGGCATATGGAACTGCCGTTCGCCTTTGAGGACCGGTCATGGGCCGAGGACTTTTTTAAAAAAGAGGGGCTGAACGGAAACGCTCCGGTTGTGGCTTTTTTCCCGGGCGGAGGCGCCTCCTGGGGCAAGGATGCTTATTTTAAACAGTGGCCCGTGGCTTCGTACGCCGGGCTGATTAACAAAGTGATTGAAAAATTTTCAGCGAAAGTTATACTGTTGGGGGACCGGAAAGACCGGGCCTTGTCGGACAACCTGATGGCAACGGTTGCCGGGCCGGTTATTAATGCGTGCGGGGATACGACCATTTTGCAGACCGCGGCTTTATTGAAACGCTGTGACGTCGCGGTGATGAATGACGGGGGGCCGCTGCATATGGCGGTGGCTGTCGGCACCCGGACCGTATCTGTTTTCGGGCCGGTTCCTGAAGCTGTATATGGCCCGTATCCCCGCGAAGGGCATGAGGTTGTTACTTGTCATATTATCTGCCGGCCCTGTTACCGGTATTTCCGCCGGGCGGATTGCGCGCATGTGAGTTGCCTGAGCCGCATTTCGCCGGATGACGTGTTTGAAAAAATCGAAAAAATTTTAGCAACCGCTGCCTCGAGGGATAAGAGGCTGAACCAGGCGTAACGCCGTTGCTCTTCCGGGCGGCGGTGTCTTGCCGGGGCGTGGTTGGTCAGTTTTATTGAAGAGAAAGGTGGAAATCCATGAATGTGCCATTTGTCGATTTTTCCGGGCAGTATGACGCGATTCGAGATGAAATCGATGTGAATCTTAAGGCCGTATTCCGGAAAGGGAACTTTATCCTGGGGCAGGAAGAAAAACAGTTCGAGGAGGATTTTGCCCGATACTGCGGGGCGCGGTACGCGGTCGGGGTGAATTCCGGAACGGATGCGCTGTTCTTGGCTTTGACTTCCCTGGATATCGGGGGAGGCGATGAGGTTATCCTTCCCACGCATACGTTTATCGCGACGGCTTTATGCGTCTCTTATGCCGGGGCAACGCCTGTTTTTGTTGATGTCGACGAAACGACTTACAACATGAGCAGCGCGTCTTTGCAGAAAGCGATCACGAAAAGGACTAAAGCTGTTATCCCCGTGCATCTTTATGGACAAGCCGCTGACATGGATGAAATCAAGGCCGTGGCCCGGGTTCATGGCATTACGGTCGTGGAGGACGCGGCCCAGGCCCACGGCGCTGTTTATAAAGGACAGAAGGTAGGGGCGCTGGCTGATTTGGCTTGCTTTAGTTTTTATCCGACCAAAAGCCTTGGCGCTTTCGGAGACGGAGGCATGGTGGTGACGGACAACGAAGCCTGCTATAAGGAGCTTCTTATGTTGCGGGATTATGGCCGGGAAGGCCGGTATGAACATAAAATTAAGGGGTATAACTCCCGTTTGGATACGGTACAGGCCGTGGTCCTGGCCGCTAAACTTAAATTTTTGGATGCGTGGAACCAGCGGCGTCGTACGGTCGCCGGTTGGTACCAGGACCGCCTGCGGGATGTCCCCGGGGTGGCGCTGCCGCAGACCCGTCCGGACCGGACGCATATCTTTCAAACTTTCGCCGTCAGAATTAAAAACCGTGATGCGGTTTTGGAAGAACTGAAGAAAAAGGGCGTCGGGGTTTTGATCCATTATCCGATACCGGTTCATCTGCAGGAAGCGTACGAGGATGCCGGTTATCAAAAAGGCGATTTCCCTGTCGCCGAACGCGTGGCCAATGAGATTTTGTCTCTCCCGATGTTCCCTCACATGTCAGAAGAGCAGGTCGAGTATGTCTGCCAGTCTTTGAAGGACGCGATGGCGGGATAAAAGATTGTTGCGATTCTATTAAGAGATTGTTCTCTCCTTCTATTTTAGGCGATCCATATCTCTGGCATAGTCTGTTTCTTATTTGTTTTTTTAGCAGAAGAGTTGTTTTAAAAAGGGAGAATGATTGATTCCTGTCCGCCAGGCCGGTTTTTGCCGGTTTTCTTGCTTATTTTTCCCGCATTAAAAAAAACGCTATTTGCATTGATTCTCATCTTGCCGTTTTGTATACTTATACAGTGATTTTGTCAAAATGGCCAAAATTCCGTTAACAGTTGTAGTCCTTGCCAAGAATGAGGAAGCCGTCATCGGCGCCTGTTGTGAGAGTATTTTTGGCTGGGCTGACGAGATCATTGTGGTGGATGATAACAGTTGCGACCACACGATTGATGTTGTAAAGCGATATACAAGCCGGGTTTATACTCAGACCATGCTTAACGAAGGACGGCACCGAAATTGGGCCTATGCCTTGGCTCAATATGATTGGGTTTTGAGCCTGGATGCGGATGAGCAGGTTTCTGTAGAGCTTCGGGAAGAGCTTTGCTCAGGGCAGTATAAAGCCGGAGCCATAAAAGCCTGGGCTATTCCGATTAAAACTTATATCGGAGACTATTGGGTGCGGTATGCCGGTTGGTATCCGGCCAGTAAAATCCGGCTCTTTAATAAAGATTTTTTCCGTTACGAAGAAGCGGAGGTTCATCCCCGGGCTTATGTCGATGGCCCGGTTGCAGAACTGAAACAGGCGATTATTCATCGGGGATATCCTGATTTTGAGCATTTTTTAGGCAGTTTGAACCGTCAGACAACGTTAGAAGCCAGAAAGTGGGTCCGCACAGGGGTTCATATGCCTTTGGGCCGGGCGGTTCGCCGTACGGTAGATCGTTTTATGCGGTCGTATTTCCGGAAAAGAGGTTATAAAGACGGATTTATGGGGTTTATGGTGGCTTATTTTGCCGCGTTATATCAGTTGATGAGTTATGCCAAATACTGGCAAATCAAGAGGAGCGAAACAGCGCCCTGATAATTTTGACTGAAAGGGAAGGATAGCCGGTGTCTGAACAAGAATTAAAAATTGTGTTTCTGGATCGCGATGGAGTTATTAATGTCTTCCCGGGGCACGGGAAATATGTGACCAAGGTTAAGGACTTTCATTTTCTGCCCCGGTCTCTGGATGCGATGAAAATGCTCTCGGACGCAGAATACACGATTTTTGTGGTTTCGAATCAGGCCGGGGTTGGCCGGGGGATTTTTTCCCAGGATAAATTAAACAGGATCACCCGCAAAATGATAAACGGGGTAGAAAAGGCGGGGGCCCAGATCAGGAAAGTTTATTATTGCACGCACCGTCCGGACGCGGGATGCAGCTGCCGCAAGCCCGATATCGGGTCGGTCCGCCGCGCCCTGAAATCGGTCGAGAAGACGTTGGACTCCGCCCGTAAAACATATTTTGTCGGCGACACCAAACAGGATATTGAAACCGGATATAATGCCGGATGCAAAACGATTTTTGTGCTTTCCGGGCGGGAAAACCGTCGCTATATGAATGGCTGGATCGTGAAGCCGGATTATATTGTCAAAGATCTTTACGACGCGGCTAAAATCATTTGCGGTCAAAACGGTTTTCAGAAACCGGCTAAACCGGCGCAGACGGCTTCCCAACCTCCCAAAAAGCCGGCGACAGCAAAAAGGAAATAATCATTTTCCTGTTATCAATAAGGCGTGCCCATAACGTATGAAAATTTTGGTGATCTATGCTACGGCCGGCGCGGGGCATCGAAAAGCCGCGGAAGCCATTTCCCAGGGGCTTTCTTCGTCTCACCAGGTTCACACGGTTGACGCCCTGGATTATACCAGCCGTTTTTATAAGCGCATTTATATTCAAGCATACACCTTTTTGATCAGCCGGGTTCCCTGGCTTTGGGGGATATTGTTTTCCCTGTTGGACATCCCGGCTCTTCTGCCTTTGGTCCGCTTTCTCCGGCGTCTTCAAAACACGATTCATGCCCGGCCGCTGGCCAGGTTCCTTATTCAGGAACAGTTTGACTGCGTCTTTTCTACGCATTTTTTCCCCTGTGAGGTGGCGAGTTATTTAAAAAGGAAGGGGAAGATTTCGTCCAAGCTTGTTTGCACCGTGACCGATTATGATGTCCACTCGATTTGGATCAGCGAGGGGGTGGATTGTTACACGGTCGCGTCAGACTGGACCAAACGGAAAATGCTACGGTTGGGTGTCCCGGACGCATTGATCGCGGTGACGGGTATCCCGACGGAAGAAAAATTTTCTCAGCCCAAAGACATTAACGCGCTCAAGGCGCGGCTGGCTTTGCAGCCCGGGGTGATGACGGTTTTGGTCGCTACGGGCTCGTTCGGGATAGGGCCTATTGAAGAAACCATTGAACAATTGGCCGGATTTCAACTGGTTGTTGTCTGCGGCCATAATAAAGTCCTTTATCAGAAATTGAACCAGCAGAGAAAAACGCTTGTCAAAGTATGCGGCCTGGTTGACAATATGGATGAGCTGATGGCGGTCTCGGATGTTATGGTGACCAAACCGGGAGGGTTGTCGATTTCAGAAGCCTTGGTCACTGGTCTGCCGCTCGTTTTTTTTAACGCAATCCCGGGGCAGGAAGTCAATAATATTAAGGTTCTGGATACTTACGGGGTCGGCCGGCTCTGTGTGACTGTTGATCAGATTGCGCAAACCCTCCATGGTTTCAAAAACGCCCCCCAAACATTGAACACCGCTAAGGCCCGGGTTCAGTTGCTGGCGAGGCCAGGGGCGGTTAAAGACATTATTCATCTTTTGCCAGAATAAACACAAAAAGGTTTTTTGAATTTTGCTCTATTAGGAATAAGCCTGTTCCCGATAGCCGCAAGAACAGAAGCCGTGTTGTATTATATCGGTATTTATACGGGGATCATGGGTGTTTTTAACTCAGGAAAGTTATGAAGCGAACTGTTGCCGAAATTGTCGTTCCTCTTCCGGTCGAAGGGCCTTTTGATTATGCGGTCAGCCCGGACATGGCGGACAGTATGGCGGAAGGGCAAAGGGTTTTTGTCCCTTTCGGCCGCCGCTCCCTTGTGGGTTTTGTGGTGGGGTTTAAAGCGCATAGCGTGTCAAAAATTTTAAAGCCGGTCAGCCAGCTTCTTGATAAAATTCCGTCTTTGGATCACAAAGCCATGACCCTGGCCAGGGATTTTTCCCGATTTTATGGGTGTTCCCTTGGGGAAGCGATAGAAACAATCTTGCCGGCTGCCTTACGGAAAAAGGCCCGCTGGGATGGCGGGGGGGGCGTGCCGGCAGTCCCGGACTCTGTTTTTTTTGAGAAAGAAGAACAGTCTATTGTGTGTCAGGCCTTTTTGGATGAGCGTGGCTGGGCCTGGCTCTGCACCCGGATAGGCCCGTTCCTGAAAAAAGGAAGGGGTGTCCTGGTTTTGGCTCCGGAAGTATTGCAGGCACAAAGAATTAAGCTTCGGCTGGAAAAAGAGTTCGGAGCCGATATTATATTGCTGGACCGGCGGCTTCCTGCCAAAAAAGAACTGGACATCTGGGCCGGGATTAAAAGCGGAGACAAGAGATTTGTGGTTGGAACGCGGTCAGCCGTTTTTGCTCCTGTTCAGGACTTGGGGCTTATCGTGGTGATTGAGGATGACAACCGTTCTTTTAAGCAAGAACAGACCCCGTTTTATCATGTCCGGGATATTGTTATGATGAGGGCCGCGATAGAGCGCACGCAGATTGTTTTCATTTCTTTTTCGCCTTCCGCAGAATTAATGTATGAGGCGCGTCAGAGGAGTTTTGAAATCATATCCCTTTTGCCGGATTTTTTATCTCAAGTGCAGGTTGTCGATTTATCCAATTACAGGCCACAGCGGAAAACGGTTTTATCCTATCCGGTGCAGAGCCGTATTCAGGAGGTCTTAAAACAGAAAGGGCGGCTGTTGCTTTATTTTAACCGCCGGGGCTTTAACACCGTGACCCGGTGTTCCGCTTGCGGGGAGGCTTTTCGTTGCCAGCGGTGCGACATTGTTGTACCATATCTTTTTGAGCGCAAGAGCATGGTTTGCCCGTTATGCGGCTGGACAGCCCCTTTGCCGGAAGCCTGCCCGTCTTGTCAGGGGAAATATTTGCGGTCTTGGGGCGTTGGCCTGGAAAAACTCGAGAGTGAATGCGCCAGAATATTCCCGGAAGCCCGGGTTGTGCGGGTGGACAAAGACACCAGCCGGGTTCCCAAAGGCGGCGATATTATTGTCGCAACTCAGGCTATTTGGCGATATCTGGATGAGTTGAATTTTCACACCGTTGTGATTCTTGATTTTGACGCGGAACTGAGCCGCCCGGATTTCCGCTGCGGCCAGCAGGCATTCGGCCTGTTGACACGGTTGCGGAAATCCGCAGAACACCGGCTTATTATCCAGACGCATCAGCCGGATAATTATATTCTTACGGCGGTTAAAACAAGCGATTCAGAGGCGTTCTATAAAAAAGAATTAAAACTCCGTCAGGAAACCGCTCTCCCGCCCTTTCAGCATTTGGTGGAGGTGACTTTGCGGGGGGGGGAAGAAGACGCCGTGCGGGAGTATATACAGCTTCTGTATGAAAAGCTGCTGGCGAGGCAGGAACCCGGTCTTGAGATCCTGGCCCCGCAGCCTGATTTCCGCCCGAAATTGCGGGATCAATACCGTTTTATGATCATGCTGAAAACGTTGTCTTTGGAAAAGGCGCACGCTTTAATCAGGGATGTCCAGAGATCTTTAAAAAGGCGCGGCCGTCTGATCATGACCGTGCAGGTTGATCCTTGAGGGGGGAGGCGCCGTCGGAGGATTTGATGTTTTTTGGGTTTAAGGAAGGCTTGTTCCCATGTCTTTGAAAGAAGAACGTATGAAAATTATTTTTTTCGGCAGCGATGATTTCGCCGTCACGAATTTGCTGGCCTTGATAAAGTCCGGGCACCGGGTGATGGCGTGCGTCGCCCCTCCGGATAAAGAGAAGGGGCGCGGGCTGAAAACTTCTTTCCCACCGGTAAAAGAGTGCGCCCTGGAGCATCAAATCCCGGTTTTTCAGCCGGAGGCCCTCGACGACGGATTCTTTCTCCGGGAGATGCAGGGCTTTCAGAGCGATCTTTTTGTTGTGATCGCTTATGGCAAAGTCCTGCCGAAGTCGCTTTTGTCCGTCCCCCGGCTTTTTTCCGTGAATGTCCACGCCTCGCTTTTGCCAAAATACCGGGGAGCGGCGCCGATTAACTGGGCGATCATTAACGGGGAACGGCAGACGGGGGTCACGGTTATTAAGCTGAATCCCCGCGTGGATGCCGGCGACGTTTTGTCCCAGATCCGTTTGAATATAGAAGACACGGACACCGCCGTGACTTTACGCGAGAAGCTGGCTCGCCTCGGGGCGAATTTGCTCAGCGACACGATTCAAGCGGTGCAGGCCGGTCGGGCGCCCTGTGTCCCGCAGGACAATAAGAAAGTGTCTTTTGCGCCGAAATTGACAAAGGAACTCGGGAAAATAGAATGGCATCACCCGGCACAACGCATTCATAACCTGGTGCGCGGCCTGCAGCCCTGGCCGTCAGCGTACACGTATTATCAAGGGCGGTTGTTAAAAATTTTAGAAACGGAAGTTGTCTCTGGCTGCGAGGGCTGTCCGGGAACAGTTGTCCGGTTCGTCCCTTCCGGCTTTGTTGTCCAGACCGGGGAGCAGGGCCTTTGTGTGAAAAAGGTCCATTGGGCTTCAGGCAAAGCCATGCGGGCGCAGGATTTTATCCGGGGGCACCGGCTTGAACGGGGAACGCGGTTTTAACGGTCTGGTTTCGTCAGGCCGGCTTGTTTTTTCCAGAAACCACCTTGTACCGCCTTCGCAAGACCCCGGGCATGCCCGGGGATGAAAGCGAAAGGTTAACAAGGGGTTCTGCTTCGGGGATGTCCGCACGCATGTTAAGACGTCAAATCATTCCATGTCGCGAATTGTTTGTAAGTATCACGCCTTCGGGCCCGGGTTCTCTTTTTGATAATAAATCAGACTTTCTACTATGATTATTTTTTTTATAGGAACAATGTGCATTGTTGTTGGACTGGGAACGATCGCCTGGTTCATGTGGAAAGAGAAAAAGGTCGAACAGTCTGTCCGGAGGCGTGCGTCACCGGTCTACAATCAGCCGGTTACGACGTCTGAATTGTTGACCCGGGTGGGGATCCGCGCGGAAGAAGCGTCTGTCAAGGCAGGGAAAGGCGCCCCTTCCCAGGAGGCGGCGGACGTGTTGTCTGAATATGAGGGTGTGGCCACGGAGGACATTAACCGGGCCCTGGAGTTGTCGATTCTGCACGATGATTTGGACCGGAAATTGCGCGAGTGTACCGAGCAGCACCATCATTTGAAAGCGTTGATAACGGACAAGAAAAGGATCATTAAAAATACCAGCGCAGCGCTGCGCGGTGAACGCCGTTCCATTCAGGAATTTGATCATATTCGCAATCATCTGAATGATGGGATCGCCCGGGCTAAAGAAGAGCGGCTGGCTCTTCAGGAGAGGCTGAAGGAGAAGGAGCAGGAGGCCCGGGAGTGTTTGGACAATGTGAATCTTCTGGAGGAGAACATCAAACAGAGGGAAAGCGCTTTTCGTGACGCCGAGATCGGGATCAAAAACTGCCGGCTGGACGTGCAGATGGCCCAAAAGAAAGCCGCGGAGGTGGAAGAGAAGATCCGAGAGAAAGAAAAACTGGTGGCAGACAAAAGCGAGAAGCTTTTGAATCTTATTGCGCGTATTAAGGAGAAAGGCGAGGATGCAATTGCCTTTGTCCGGAAACAGCTTGGCGTGGATATCCGGATGTGGGAGGAGGAATTATTAAAGCCTCCGGTTGAGGCCCTGCAGGAGGCGGAACTGGCCGCTGAGGCGGCCGGGCCGGTTGCGGCTGACCTCCAGGCGCCCGCAGGTGACGGGCAGCCTGCCGGGCAGGAAACGCCAGCGGAAGGCGAACCGGCCGCCGTCAGCTCGGGCGGGGATGAGGCGCTCGCTGAAGTACGGAATATCGGGATTATCGCCCATATTGACGCCGGCAAGACCACGACGACCGAACGGGTGCTTTATTATACCGGCGCTATTCACAAAATGGGGACGGTCGACGAAGGCAACGTGACGATGGATTGGATGGAACAGGAACAGGAGAGGGGGATCACGATCACGTCAGCTAACACGACCTGTTTCTGGAAGGGGAAGAAAATTAATGTTATCGATACCCCGGGACACGTGGATTTTACCGTGGAAGTCGAGCGGTCGCTGAAGGTCCTGGACGGGGCGGTCGTTGTGCTTTGCGCCACGAGCGGGGTCCAGTCTCAGACCGAAACCGTCTGGCGGCAGGCGGACCGGTACCATGTGCCGAGGATTTTCTTTATAAATAAAATTGACCGTATGGGAGCGGATTTTTTCCGTGTTCTGCAGCAGATTGAGGACCGTATCGGAGCCAACGTGGCCGCTGTTCAGATCCCGGACGGGACAGAGGATCAGTTTAAAGGCATTGTAGATGTGATCCGCATGAAATATATCCATTATTTAGATGAGGAAGGCCTGAAATTGGAAGAGCAGGACATCCCGCCCGCGTTGCAGGAAAAAGCAAAGGAGGTCCGCCGGACTCTTCTGGAAAGGCTGTCCACATGCGACGATATTATTATGGAAAAGCTGCTGTCGGAGCAGGATATCCCGGCGGAAGAGATCATCCCGGCCATCCGGCGGGGCGTTGTAAAGAATGCCTTTTTCCCGGCCCTGGTGGGAACCGCTTTGCGAAACCGCGGCGTGCAGAAAGTTTTGGACGCGATCGTTGATTACCTCCCCTCTCCCCTTGATGTGCCCCCGGTGGCCGGAACGCATCCCAGGACAGGGGCCCCCGTCCAACGTCATCCGTCCGCGAAAGAACCTTTGAGCGCCCTGATTTTTAAAATCGCCTCGGACCCTTACGTGGGGAAATTGTTTTACACGCGGGTTTATTCCGGCGTCATTGAATCCGGGAAGACGATCTACAATTCTTCCCTTGAGAAAAGGGAACGGGTGGCCAAAATCGTGATGATGCATGCCAACAAACAGGAAATCATATCCCGCGCGGGCGCCGGCGAGATCGTCGCCCTGGTCGGCTTGAAAGAAGCCAAATCCGGGAATACGATTTGTGCCGAAGACAATCCGATTCTGCTGGAAAGCATCCTGGCTCCGGAGCCGGTTATTTCTATGGCGATTGAACCGCAGACCAAGGCGGACCAGGACAAGATGGGGTTTATTTTAAAGAAGTTCCTGGACGAGGACCCTTCCCTGCGGGTGTCGTATGACCATGAAACCGGCCAGACCTTGTTGTCCGGGATGGGCGAACTGCATCTGGAAATTATTATTGACCGGATGAAACGCGAGCATAATTTAGATACCAATATCGGGCGGCCCCAGGTGGCCTACCGGGAAACTATTAAGGAAAGCGTGGACCATGTGGAAGGGAAATTTATTTCCCAGACCGGCGGCCGCGGGCAGTACGGGCACTGCGTGATTGATATTGCTCCCAGTGAAAAGCCTGGTGACGGCATTAAGTTTATTGACAAAATCAAGGGCGGGGTGATTCCCCGGGAATACATTCCTTCCATAGAGAAAGGGATCCGGGCGGGGGCGACCAGCGGTATTCTGGCCGGGTACCCGGTGACGGATTTTACGGTCACCTTGGTTGACGGGTCCTTCCATGAGGTAGACTCCAGCGACATCGCCTTTCAGCTGGCCGCTAAAACCGCGCTGAAAGAAGGGTTGCGCCGCGGGAAATCGGTTTTTCTTGAGCCGGTCATGAAGCTGGAATGTTCGGTCCCGGAAGAATTTATTGGCGCGGTCATTGGAGATTTAAACAGCCGGCGGGCCAGGATCGTCAATATGGGGGTTCAGGGGAAACAGAAAACCGCCCTTTGCGATGTCCCCTTGTCAGAAATGTTTAATTACGCGAATGCCCTGCGTTCCCTGACGCAGGGGCGCGCGTCGTTTTCGATGGAGCCCAATTTCTATTCGGAAGTCCCCTTCCATCTGGCGGAGAAAATTAAAGCGGAGCGGGAAGAATTGATGAAAAGAAAGCAGGCCGCTTTATAAAGGGGTCTCCTGACGCGGGGTCTATACGGAAGACGGGGAAGATATCTTTTCTGGGCGGGGTGATCTCCTGATTTTTTGTTTGCATGATATTCCCTTTATGATATAATTCGTTGACTTTAAGGGTGGAGCCTGTGGAGAGGACCGTTGGCGGGAGGGCTTTGGGATCCGCCGGCAGGGATTTGATATTATAAATCGTTTAAAAGGAATTATTTGAATTATGCCAGAGTTACGGAAAGATCCGGTGGTCGGGCGTTGGGTCATTATATCAACGGAGCGGGCCAGGCGTCCGGGGACGATTATTGACCCGCAGCGCGAGGCCATGGACGATGATAATGCGCCCTGCCCTTTTTGTCATAACCAGGATCCAGAAATATACGCCATTCCCAACGATGACCCCCGCGTGGCCAGCCCCTGGAAAGTCCGGGTCACCCCCAGCGGGACCCCGCTGTTAAAAATGGCACCGCAGTTTAAACGCCGGGGCCACGGGCTTTATGATGTTATCAATGATTACGGGGTGCATGAAGTCGTCATTGAAACGCCGGAACATATCGCCAATATGGCCGATTTGAGCGAAGCGCAGATCAGCGCCGTGTTTCAGGTCTACAGAACCCGTATGCGGGAATTGAGTAAGGATAAAAATTTTCTTTATGTGATCGCTTATAAAAATTATGGCTGGGCGGCCGGAAGCCGCAATATCGGACATTCCCGCTCCCAGATTATCGCTTCCCCTGTTAACCCGTTGGCGGTCAAGGGAAAGATGGTCGGCGCCAAAAAATATTTTGATTATCATGACCGATGTTTGTTCTGCGATTTAATCCGGCAGGAAAGCAAGGACAGAACCCGGGTGGTGACGGAATCAGAGCATTTTATCGCCGTCACCCCGTATGCTCCGCGTTTTTCATTTGAGATATGTTTGTTGCCTAAGGAACATCAATGTGATTTTGTCAAGGGGGTTGCCGGGAAGGAAGGGGATTTGGCGAAGATTTTTAAAGAGGTCCTGACCCGGCTCAAAGTAGGCCTGGATGACCCGTCGTACAACTATGTGCTTCATACCGCTCCTTTCCGGAGTCAGGATCGCGGGGTCCGTTGGCCGACGATTGAAGAGGATTATCATTGGCATATTGAGGTGATGCCGCGTTTAACGCGGGTGGCGGGGTTTGAGAAAGGATCGGGATTTCACATCTGCTCGATCCCCCCTGAAAACACCGCGGAATTCCTGCGGGAGGTGGAACTGCCATGAGCGAAGTTCGGAGAGATCCTATTATCGGCCGTTGGGCGATCGTGGCGGACAAGGAGGAGTCTTGGGGCGCCGACCGTTATGATAAGGAAGTCCACGAGCGCAAGCACAAAGCCATCTGTCAATTTTGCCCGGGGCGGGAGAGTCAGACGCCGCCGGAAGTTGATGCGAATCGCCATCCCGGGTCGGGTCCGAATCAACCCGGCTGGACGGCTCGCGTTGTTTCGAATAAGTTCCCTGCCTTGCGCATCGAAGGGCAGCTGGACAAACGGGGGTATGGTCTCTATGATGTTTCTACCGGCATCGGCGCGCATGAAGTCTTGATCGAAACGTCGGATCATGACCGGGATTTGGCGGATCTGTCTGTTAACGAAATCGTGGGCGTCCTGCGGCTTGCTCAAAACCGGTCGATCAGCCTGGCCAAGGACAGGCGGTTTAAATATATCATGCTCTTTAAAAATTACGGGCAGTCCGCCGGGACGACCATTGAACATGCGCACAGTCAAATCATCGCTCTGCCGCTTGTACCCCGGGATGTCCTCGAAGAACTCGAAGGCTCGCTGGATTATTTTAAATTCCGCGGCCGGTGCATTTATTGCGATATCATAGACCAGGAACGGCAAGAGAAGGAACGGATTGTCGTGGAGAACGACGCGTTTATCTCTTTCTGCCCTTATGTGCCGCGGTATCCTTTTGAGACGTGGATTCTGCCGACGGAGCATACTTCGGATTTCTGCTATTTGTCCGATCATGACCGCTATCAGCTGGCGGCTGCTTTGCGGGAGGTCTTAAAGAGGATGAAGAAAACGCTGAACGACCCGTCGTATAATTTTTATCTGCATGTTCCGCCGGTGAATTATCAGGAGAATCAGAGTTATCACTGGCATATCGAGATCGTGCCGCAGCTGAGCCGCGTGGCCGGTTTTGAATGGGGGACCGGCTTCTATGTCGTACACACCGAACCAGGAGTGGCGGCGGAAGCCCTGCGCCATAACCCCCCGGATTGATATCTGGCGTAAACAGCAAGACAAATTAATGGATAAACATAATGAAGGAGGAGGACGATGGCAATTAAGGTGGGTATTAATGGTTTTGGAAGAATCGGCCGATTGGTGTTCCGGGCCGCTATGCAGGATGCGAATGTGCAGGTCGTCGGGATTAACGACCTGTTTGACGCCGAATATTTGGCCTACATGCTGCAGTATGATTCCACCCAGAGGGCCTTTCAGGGAGAGATCAAGGTGGACGGCAATCAGCTGATTGTCAATGGGCAAAAGATCCGTGTCACGTCTGAAAAGGATCCGGCGAGTTTGAAGTGGAATGAAATCGGCGCCGACTATGTTGTGGAATCGACCGGCCTTTTCACTGTCATGGAAACGGCGGGAGCTCATCTTAAAGCGGGGGCTAAGAAAGTTATCATATCTGCCCCGTCTAAAGACGCGCCGATGTTTGTTATGGGCGTGAACAACAAGACATACAAAAAAGACATGAATATCATTTCTAATGCGTCCTGTACGACGAATTGCCTCGCACCGGTCGCCAAGGTCTTGCATGATAACTGGGGTATTGTTGAGGGGCTTATGACAACCTGCCATGCGGTGACAGCCACACAGAAGACGGTGGACGGCCCTTCCAAAAAAGACTGGCGCGGGGGCCGGGGGGCGTTCCAGAATATCATCCCGTCTTCCACGGGTGCCGCGAAAGCTGTCGGCAAGGTTATTCCGGAACTGGACGGTAAACTGACGGGGATGGCTCTGCGTGTGCCTGTGGCGGATGTTTCCGTTGTGGATTTGACCTGCCGTTTGGCCAAACCGGCTAAGTATGACGAGATTAAAGCGGCCATGAAAAAAGCCGCCGCCGGGGACATGAAGGGTATTCTCGGGTATACCGAAGATGCCGTGGTTTCCAGCGATTTTATCGGCGACTCTCGCACGTCCATTTTTGACGCTGACGCGGGCATCGCTTTGAACGACACCTTCGTCAAAGTCGTGTCCTGGTACGACAATGAATGGGGATATTCCTGCAAGGTTGTTGATTTGATTAAATACATAGCTTCTGTTTAAACGTCGATGAGGCGGATGTTTTTTCTTGGGGGAGCGGCGCAAGGGCCGCTCCCCTTTCCTTTTCGGGACGGGGGAGCCAAAAGAGAAAAACATTTGCCTTGTCAAAGGGTTTTCGGCTTATTAGAATAAAAAGCCCCTGCGTTTATCCGTTTCCGCCGAAGGCCACGGACAGGCCCGTGAATGCGAGAGGTTAATAAGGCCTTCGGCTTCAGGGATATTCGCACGTCTGTTAACACGTTAGATCATCCCGGCGAAGCGAATGGCTTATAGGGCCCAAGGGGAGCCTGTTTTTGACTCGGAATCATCAGTTTTTGCCTGGCCGGTCATGACGAGGCTTGAGCCGGGCCGGGGGGCCGGGGGGAAGGCAAACAGGAAGGTGGACCTCGAACTTGAAAAATGAAAACCAGCGACTGAAAATGCTTTTAGATCAACTTCAAAAACAGGTCGCCCGTCAGGAGCATGACTTGCGGGAAGCGGCCCGTTTCAAACAGCATTTCATCGCCAGGGTGTCGCATGATTTGCGGACACCCATGACCGTGATCCACGAGAGCCTTTCGCAGTTGGATGACCGTCTGTTTGGAGAAATCAACCAGGAACAGCGCACCTTCTGCCGTTGGCTTTGCTGAACGTAGATCGTCTTTCGGCCTGTATTAACCAGTTTATTCAGGAGGCAACAGATGGGTGACCGTTGAGTCGGAACGGTTAAGGGTGGTTTAATCATTAAAAGGGAGGACAGGAAGGATGCCGTGTCATCAACCAGAAAAAACAACGAGTCCCTATATTATTGTTAAAGCTTCAAAAATTCATAATAAGGGGGTCTATGCCAAGACTTCCATTCCAGCCGGGACAAAAATTATTGAGTATGTAGGGGAAAAAATATCCAAAGCGGAAGCTCAGCGGCGGGCGGAAATTCCCCTGGGGCGGCATAAAAAGAATCAAAAAAACGGCGCTGTTTATATCTTTGATTTAAATAAAAAACAGGATTTGGACGGTGATGTCCCTTATAATACGGCCCGGTTCATTAATCACGCGTGCGAGCCCAACTGTGAAGCCGAGAATGTCCGGGGGCATGTTTGGATCATTTCTATTAAAGATATTCAGCCGGGGGAAGAGCTCACGTATAATTACGGGTATGATTTTGATGAATATGAGGATCACCGGTGCAATTGCGGGTCCGAAGGCTGTGTGGGGTATATCCTGGATAAGAAATACTGGCCCCGGCTGAAGAGACGGCAGAAACGGGAACAAGGGATGGCCTCGCTCCCGGGTTGATGTCCTCGCCTGTTTAAGGATTTTATTCGTGCGAAAACTCTCCCATCAGGAAATTGTTGAACGTCAAACCATGCGGAGCCGTGAAGCGGCACTCCCCGTGACGGTTGTCTGCGTGAATATCCGGAGTTTGTATAATGTGGGGTCGATCTTCCGTTCTGCGGACGGCGCAGGGGTGGAAAAAATATGGCTGTGCGGAATCACCGGCTGCCCCCCTCATCCCGGGATCTGTAAGATTGCGCTTGGCGCGGAATCCCGGATTCCTTGGGAATATCATTCTGACGCGTTGAGTGTGGTCCGTGGGTTAAAACAATCCGGATACCAGATTGTCCTTTTGGAACAGATGGATAGCAGTGTGGAATATCATCAATTTCAGCCTTCGGGCCCGGTGGCGTTAGTCATCGGCAATGAAATTGAGGGGATTGATGAACAGGTGGTCCCCTGGGCGGATGCCGCCGTTGATATTTATATGGCGGGGATCAAAAATTCTCTTAATGTCGGCGTGGCTTTCGGGATTGTCGTTTATCATTTGCGGGCCCGGCTAAAAGGTTGACAAATTAAATATTGAATGGTAAACTTTATGGTGGATCAAGATTCACGCCCCGGGAAAGGGGATAATTTTTTGCTTATAAAATTAACCATTCAAATATTTACAGATACATTGATTGTGATGAAAACTCAAAGGCTCGCCATAATTTTTCTGCTTTTAATGGGGATTCCTTTTAAGCAGGGGAGATTAAAGGTCGTCCAAGCCATACTAAAAGGAAGGGACTTTTTTAAAGGAGGTTTTTATCCGGAAAAACATGTGTTTTGAAAAGAGTAATTATATTCAACGATTTATTTTAAAACCGGGAATACGCCATTTATAATATAAAAAATCACCCAGAAAGGGAGTGTGAGCCATGATGAAACAAGGCTGTCGTAAACAGGGCTTTTATGCTTTGATCTTGACTCAGTTTTTAGGCGCGTTTAATGATAATGCTTTCAAACTTGTCATCGCTTTTATTGCCGTGGACCATTTCGCTCAACAGCAAGGCGGGTCTTTGTATCTGTCCCTTTCCGGGGCCATTTTTGTTTTGCCCTTTTTGCTGTTCTCGACTTATGCAGGGTATTGGGCGGACCGTTTCAGCAAAAAACAGGTCATCGTGGCGACGAAGGCTTTGGAGCTGTTCATTATGGTGCTTGGCTTTTTTGCGTTGAAAGATGGCGGGTTTGCGTTGATGCTGACCGTCCTGTTTTTCATGGGATTGCAGAGCGCCTTATTCAGCCCGTCTAAATACGGGATCCTCCCGGAAATTCTGGAAGAAGAAAAACTTTCCGAAGGTAACGGGCTTATTCAATTATGGACGTACGCCGCCATTATTTTGGGCCAGGCCGGGGGAGGATATCTTGTTTACGTGACGCAACCGGATGTGTACCACACCTCTTGGGTTTTTATGGCCTGTTCCGTGATCGGCCTTGCGGCCAGCTTCTTTGTTTGCCCGGTGCCGGCTTCCGGGGCCCGGCGGGCGTTTGAATGGAACATGTGGAAAGACGTTTCCGTTAACCTGAAGTTGATCAGGACCAACCGCACGATTTATCTTTCCATCCTGGGGCTTTTATTTTTTGGGTTCCTGGGCTCGTTGTTTCATCTGAATATCCTGCTTTATTCCAGAAAAATTATGCAGATTGATCATCTGGCGACAAGCATCCTTTTGATCGTCCTCGCCGCCGGGATCGGAGCCGGCAGTATCCTCGCCGGAAAGTTTTCTGATGAAAAAGTAGAACTGGGGCTGGTCCCTTTAGGCGCAATCGGCCTGGTTGTCTTTTCGCTTAAACTCGGGTTTGTTTACCATTCTTATGTCGCTGTCGCTGGGACGCTGTTTTGTTTGGGGCTGTCCAGCGGGTTTTACATGATCCCGTTGAACACCCTGATTCAACAGGAAAGCCCCAAAGACCGGAGAGGCCAGTTTTTGGCGGTAAATAATTTTTTGTCTTTCTCCGCCATCCTTGTGGGATCTTTGGCGATTTATGTTTTCCGGGATATCTTTCATTTTAATGCCGCCCATATTTTTGTGGTCGCGGGACTTTTGACGGCCTGCGGCGCGGTTTATATCTGTCGGCTGCTTCCTTATGCCCTGGTCCGTTTCGTGGTTTGGCTTCTTACGCACACGATTTACAGGATACGCGTGGTTCATAAAGAGAATGTGCCTTCGCAAGGCGGGGCGTTGTTGGTGAGCAATCATGTTTCGCTGGTGGATGCTCTGGTCATTCTGGTTTCGATTCAGCGCCCTGTCCGGTTTATGATTGGCCGGGATGTCTATAAGACAAAAATTTTTAACCCGCTCTTCCGCCTGGCTAAGAGCATACCGATCTCAAGCGCCGACGGGCCTAAAGAACAATTGAAGTCCTTGCGCTTGGCCCGGGAAGCGGTGGAAAACGGGGAGTTGGTGTGCATTTTCGCGGAAGGCCGTTTGACCCGCATCGGCAATATCCTCAAGTTTAATAAAGGCCTGGAATACATCATGAACGGCATTGACTGCACGATCGTGCCCGTGCATCTGGACCGCATCTGGGGCAGTATTTTTAGTTTTGAAGGAGGTCGTTATTATTACAAGATCCCTAAAGTTATCCCTTATCCTCTGACGGTGACGTTCGGGAAGCCGCTGCCGGCCAAGACAACAGCCTTTGAGGTGCGGAATCGGGTGAGAGAGTTGGGGGCCGATGCGTTTCCTTACCGGCTTGAGGAGCGTTGGACATTGCCGGAAGCCTTCTGGCGCGAAGCCCGGTATCATCCGGATCAGTTTTGTATGTCTGATTCCGGAGGACGGGTTTTGTCTTACGGCCAGGCCCTGGTGGCGGCTGTTTCCCTGTCTGACAGATTAAAATCCCGGTTTCAAAAGGAGAAGTTTGTTGGTATTTTGATCCCTCCTTCAGTCGGGGCGGCCCTGGTGAATATCGCCGTGTCCATGCTGAGAAAAGCTCCGGTTAATATGAATTATACAAGCTCGGGAGAGGCGCTGCGCTCCATCGTTCAGCAGTGCGGCATGCGGACCGTTATCACCTCACGGAAATTTGTCGAGAAGACCGGTGTCGAGATCCCCGCGGAGCCGCTGTTTATCGAGGACGTGTTGTCTTCCATCCGGTTGAAACATAAAGCGCTGGCGGTCTTTAAGTCCATTATTTATCCCCGGTGGATTTCGTTTCAGATGATTTTTGGCCGCAGAAGAAACCGTTCGATCGATGATTTGGCCACAATCATGTTTACCAGCGGCAGCACGGGTGACCCCAAAGGGGTGATGCTGACTCATGCGAATATCACAAGCAATCTCGAGGGGCTTTATCAGGTTTTTAATGTTGACAGCCGGGACACGGTGCTTGGCATTTTGCCGTTTTTCCATTCCTTTGGCTTTACGGCGGCCCTCTGGTTTCCTCTCGTTTGCGGGATGGGTGTCACCTATCACGCCAATCCTCTGGACGCCAAAGTGGTCGGGGACTTGGCCCGCAGGTATCGGGCCACGATTATGATGTGTACGCCAACGTTTCTGAGCGCGTATACCCGTCGCTGTAAGGCAGACGATTTTAAGAGTTTGAGGCTGGTGGTCGTGGGGGCGGAAAAATTAAAACAGAGTATCGCGCAGGCTTTTCGTGAAAAATTTAACCTCGAACCGATGGAAGGGTACGGGTGTACAGAATTGTCCCCTATTGTTTCCCTGAATCTGCCGGACTATGAGGACAAAGGCCCGGTTCAAAAAGCTCACAAACCAGGAACCATCGGCATGACTTTGCCGGGGGTTGCAGTGAAGATCGTGGACCAGGAAACCGGGCAGGGCAAGGGACCGGATGAGGAAGGGCTCCTCCTGGTTAAGGGGGCGAATGTCATGAAAGGGTACCTGAATCAGCCGGAAAAGACGGCCGCGGTTATCCGCGATGGTTGGTATATGACCGGTGACGTCGCTAAGCTTGACGAAGATGGGTTTATTACGATCACAGACCGCCTGAGCCGGTTTAGCAAGATAGGGGGGGAGATGGTCCCCCACATTAAAGTGGAAGAGAGGATTCATATGGCTTTAAAAGCGGAGGAACCGGTTTGCGTCGTGACCGCTGTCCCGGATTCCAAGAAGGGCGAACGCCTGATTGTGCTGTGCCGGGCTGCGTTGGATGCGGATCGTGTCCTGGAAGAGCTCAACGCTTCGGACGTCCCTAAGCTGTGGATCCCGGCCCGCACCGCGTTTTATCGTGTGGAGGATTTCCCTTTGTTAGGTTCCGGAAAATTGGATTTAGGAGCGGTCAAGCGTTTGGCTTTGTCCTTGACACAGGAGGAGGGAACCCTATGACACTCCCGCAACCTTTGCATTGCGTTGTGCGCGCTGCCGACGGACAGGATGTCCATTATGACCATTACCGCTTCGGGCATAAAAAGGCGGTGATCATTGCCCACGGTTTTTTTAACAGCAAGGAAGCGGTTTTGCTTAAACGCCTGGGCCAGGCTCATCACGACCAGTATGATGTGATTATCATGGATTTCCGCGGACACGGGAAAAGCCGGGGGCTTTTTTACTGGACGACCAAAGAGCCTATGGACTTGGAAGCGGTTCTCCGGCAGGCAGCGCGGGACTATGACCGGCTGGGGGTGATCGGTTTTTCCTTGGGCGGGGCCATCAGCCTGATTGTCGCCTCCAGGACGGATCTCATTCATAGCCTGATTTCGGTGAGCGCGCCGACGGAATTTGAAAAAATCGACTACCGTTTTTGGGAGTTAAACGTGGAAATGGATATTGTCTATAATCTCATCGGCGACGGGCGGATCGGGAAAGGGGTGCGCCCGGGGCCGTTCTGGCTTAAGAAAGAAAAGCCGGCGCAGGTCGTCCCCAAGATTGTTATTCCGGTCTTTTATATACACGGGGACGCTGACTGGCTTATTAAACCCTGGCACGCGCAGGTTTTGTTTGATAAAACAAACGCTTCTAAAAAAATGCTGCTTGTTAAGAACGGCCCGCATGCGGAATATCTGATCAAAGAGAACGAAAAGGAAACCGTGGCGGCGATGCGGGCCTGGTGGCAGAAGACGCTGTGAGCGAGCCCTTCTGCGGCGGGGGCTGTTTGTGAATTCGGGGAATCGTTAAAGAGAGGAGTGTATATGAAGTCCTGGATGATAGTGGGGGGGCAGGTGATTTTTACGATCTTGATGTACGGTATGGGCGCTTTATTTTTCGGCCTGGCTCTGGTTCCGGGGCTGACGCTGGTTTTCAGGGCCTGGGAGGCAACGGCAATGACAACGCCTTTTGTGCGCATGTTTTTTCTGGGATGCAGCCTCGCTTCGGGGTATTTTATTTTTGGCCTCACCCTGATCCTGTTGGTCGGCGCTTTCCGCACCGTGTTCCGGCTGCGCCTTCAAGAAGGCAATTATCCGTTATTCTCCGGGCAGGCTCTGCAGTGGGCTTTTATCAGCTCCCTATATCTCATGATCAATTTTACATTTATCGATTTTATCCTGTTGACCCCTTTTGCGAACCTGTTGTTCCGGCTGCTGGGCGCTAAACTCGGACGGAATGTGCAGTTTAATTCTAAATTCGTGTTTGATGCCACGCTTCTTGAGATCGGGGATAATACCGTGGTGGGCGGCGGCGCCATCATCATCGGGCACATCGTGGAGAGGGGGCTGTTGAAGCTTAAGAAAGTGAAGATCGGCAGAAATGTGACGATCGGATCCCACGCCACGATTATGCCGGGCTGTGAAATCGGAGACGGGGCTATTATCGGTGCCAGCGCAGTTCTTTTGAAGGACACCCAAGTCGGGCGAAGGCAAATCTGGTTCGGGATACCGGCGGAGGAAATGAAACGTGCCAGCCTGAAAGACGCCCAGACCCAGCCGGGATAGGGCTTTTTAAGAGTGTTGCTCCAGGAGTCGTTTGAGTTTCCTTCGGAAATTTCCCGGCAGGGAGGGAAAAGAAAACAGATGGGAATCCCCGGGGCCGGGATAATGCGGGAAAATTTTTTTGAGCGCCACGATTTGTCGGCGGGAGTAACCATAGGCGCGGCATATTTTTAAGGGCGTGTGGACAAAAAACATTTTCCAAGGCGGGAGAAAATGGTCCAGCCCTTCGGACATGAACCGGGATGTTTTTTTATATGACAGCATTTTTGTCCTCTTGGCTCTTTGGGCGAGTCGTTGTCCCGGTCTTTCCCTTACGTGGGGTATGGGGGGGGCTTTCAAACCTGTTGGATTCCAGGCAGGCCCGGATTTACGTCCGGCTGCGGTGCACGATCACCCATAAATTGTTGGGGGATATTTTCAGGATTTTACAAATAAGGATCGAAGGCATTTCTTCTATTTCGCGCAACAAGAAAGCGTCCTGATTAATCCGCAGTAATTTCTGCAGGCCGGCCCGAAGCACAATCCAGAATTCTTTGTTTTCCAGTATTTCTGCCGGGTTGGGAATCCAGGAGGAAGGGGACTGCTTGGGGTGGCCAGTGATATCGAAGAAGCGGTTGACCGTTTCCTCGTTTTCCTGAAGGGCGGAAACCGGTTTCTCCCGGTAGGCCCGGCGGATGGGGTCAATGATTTTGTGCTTCAGGATACCGACGAGCCATGTCCGTTCGGAAGATTTCCCTGTGAAAGAATCTGTGGCTTTATGCGCGGCTAAGAAAGTTTCTTGTACAAGATTTTGGGCGTCATCCTCATCTCTGAGGCGGCTCAAAGCATAACGGTAAAGATAATTCCCGTAAAGATCGCCCCAGAGGGAAGGATCAGATCGGGAGTTCTCGGATAAAACCATGTCTTTGCCCCCACGGGGAGGAAGACATTAACAAAAATTGTTTTGGGGCGCAATACATTTTTGGGATTAACGAGAACAAATGGCGCTGCCGGGTGTTAATAACGCCATGAATTCATGTAATTAATAAAGGCAATGCTTTATTTTTATAATTTTCTATACTATTATAAATGTTAATATATTTAATTTTAAGGAAAGGGGGGGGGGATGGCGGATAAGATAAAATTGTTAATGGTTGACGACGAAAAGGATTTAACGATGATTATGAAATCGAACTTGGAGTTTAGCGGGAAATTTGAAGTTGTGGCTTCGAATGATCCATTGAACGTTGAAGCCCTGGTTGAAGCCGAAAAACCGGAAGTCATTTTGTTGGATGTTGTGATGCCCCAGCGTAAGGGAAGCGATATCGCTTTAGCCTTAAAGCAGAACCCGCAAACCCAACATATCCCCATCATTATGGTTTCTGGCCGCGGCGAGATGGTTTACCATAAAAAGCAGGATACTTTTAAATGGGAGCCGAACCGGCGTGTTGTCGCCGAAAGAGGTTCTTTGCCGGAAGGGCGCAGCGCCGAAACTTTGAGTGAAGCGTACGGGGTGGATGATTATATCGCCAAGCCTTTTGCGACGGAATTGCTGATACAGGTGATAGAAGAGGTGCTGGAAAAGAAGAGGAAAAATTCAGAGCCGCAGGAGGAAGGAAGTCCTGATTTCTAGCCCTTCCAGGAAAACGGGAAGAGGTCTTGGCCTGACGGGAAGGGGAATCTCTGTCTTAGAGAGTGTGCTTATTCTGAAGGGAAGCAGAAAAAACAAAATTTCAGCACTGCGTTTAGAAGGGGTTGAGAGTATAATGAGGCAGGCGTTGCAGAAACGGTTTGGGTGCCGAGGGTTCTTCAGCCGTTCATGCTATTGTTCCCCCTAACGCAAGTACAAAACAAGAATAACCATGCCGTTATTATCAAAACAATACAGTCTTGGGCGCCCCGAGGGCATGCGTGCCAGCCGTTCTATTGTTGGTATCAGAACGGTGGCGTTTTTGCTTTTTATGTCCAATCTTATTGTCCTGGCCCTGCAGTATGCTTTGCCATATTTTATCCATAAACAGCTTTTCCCCTGGCTGATTCCTTTTGTTTCCACCCTGGCCGTGTTTCCGTTTGATTTTTATCAAACATACCTCGTCGACCACTGGACCGCGCATGTGGGCTGGATCGTTTTTATTATGATCTGCTCCTGGGGGATTTTTGAGCGCCGGCAGTGGGCGCGGATGTCTTTTATCGTGTTGGGGATTATTCATTGCATCATTCTATCCATGATTGTGGTGATGAAACTCAGCCATTGGTATGTGGTTATGCTGCAGTATTGCTTCCGTCTTTATTTCAACCTGGTCGCGGTCGGATCTTATGTCGGGTTCTTAACGATGCAGGAAGTCCGGAGTCAGTTTGTTTCTGATTTTGTATTTAAAAAAATTGTTTTTGTGATGAAGAAATTCCTGGGACAGCACGCGCCCTTGGCGAACGCCAAGGGGTATTATAATTTAGCCTTGGCGTATCGTCATTTGGGGCGCTATCCGGATGCTCTGCATTTTTTAAAACGGGCCATCGCGGAAGAGCCCCGCAGAGTGGAATTTGTTTTCGAGACCGGCCGGACGTATTTGATGATGAAAAATTGGTCGGAGGCAGTTAAGCTGTTCCGGCAGACCATTGCGCTGGATCCCCTTCACCCGCAGGCGTATGTTTTTATGGGGCGTGCGCTTTTAAGCCAGGGCTGCGCGCTGGAAGCGGCTGAGGCGTTCCGGAAGGCTTGTCATATCCGGGGATCTGAAAGCGAAGTTTATTATGACCTGGGCGTTGCTTATCAAAAAGCCGGGAGGATGGCGGACGCGGAACACTCTTTTCAGGACGCGATCAAACACGGCTATAAGGCGGCGGACCTTTATCGGCGGCTGGGAGATATCCAGATGGAGCATTTAGAGAAATTTGAGGAGGCGGGGGCGTCTTTCGCGAAAGCAGTGCGTTTGGAACCTCAGAATATCCAGGCTCTTTTTTCCTTGGGCCTGGTTGCTCTTAAGCTTTCAAAATATAAGGAAGCCATCCGTTCTTTTAAGGATATCCTGGCCGTGGAGGCTGACCACACGCAGGCCCATTATCAGCTGGGTTTTGCTTATGTCAAGATAGAAGATTTTGATTCTGCAAAAAGAGAATATCAATTTTTGCTGACGGTTGATAAAGATTTGGCTGAAACCCTGAAGTTGCTGTTAAAATAAAACCGGGTTTTTTGTCTGGGGTCATTGAAATTGTAGGATATGAGAAGGGATGGAATTTTGCTTTGGGCGCTGTCCGGCTTAATAGAAGAAATGAAACCTTTCGAAAGGGAAGGGGGCTGGTCTTCGTCCTGGTTCTGGGATATAGGCTTCTTTTCGCTTTTGGTTTTTGTTTGGCCCCTCGAGGCGAAATGGTTTTAGCCGAGCCGTTAGCTCCGGCTGGGTCTTTGTCTTCTCCTGCCGCCTTGCTCCCTTCGCCCCCTGCCCACGATGATGCCGGGCGGAATTTGGATTCGACCGATGTTCTTTTAAGGCTGTTCCCGGTGCATCGGCTTAAGGTGGCTCCCGGGCCGTATGATTGGCTGGCGGTTCATTCGGAGCCGGGACAGGATTTTAGCGATTATACCGCTTCCAGCCCGGTGCTTCCGGATGCCCTTCGCCATGTCATTTATATTGTTCTGATCGGCGATTTTGATGCGGAACGGACGCGTATCCTCGAGGAGACAGCGGAGTTTATCAGGGCCTATTACACGCTGCCGGTGAAGTTCCTGCCCGCCATCGGGAATGACGCTGTGCCGGCGGAGGCCCGGCGGGTTCATCCCCAGACCGGGGATCCGCAAATTTTGACCACGTATGTCATTGAGTCTCTCCTGAAACCATTAAAACCTGATGATGCTTTTTGCCTGATCGGGTTTGCCTCACAAGATTTGTGGCCGGGAGAGGGCTGGAATTTTGTCTTTGGCCAGGCCTCGCTTCCCGACAGGGTCGGAGTATGGTCGATTTATCGTAACGGCGATCCTCAGGAGAGCCTCGAGGCCAGAAAAGTATGTTTATTAAGGACGATTAAGACCGGGGTTCATGAAATAGGGCACATGTTTTCCATGCACCATTGTATTTTTTTTGAGTGCAACATGAACGGGAGTAACCATCGGATGGAATCGGATGCAAGGCCGGTGTGGCTTTGCCCGGTGTGCCTGAGAAAATTAATGTGGGGGCTGAACCAGAACCCTGTCCGGTGGTTTGAGGCCCTTATGGAGGTGTGTGGCAGACTCGGCCTCAAAGAAGAGGAGGCTTTTTATAGCCGTTCCATACGAGCGTTGGTTGAGCCGCATTAAGAAGAATCTGCGCTTACCGCTAAAAGGAGACGTGCTTTTTTATGTTTCCCGTGGGCTGGGCGTGCTAATATCCTGTAGAATATTAAGTTAAATATATTGTCTAAAAATATAAATCATTGTTTTGTTTAAAGAAGGAAGTGTGCTATAATTATTATAACTATAATTTTTATACCTTACTATAAGGATCATTCTTTATGGTCTGCCTGAGCAGTAAAAAAGCCCAATCTATGGTCGAGTATGTTACTGTTGCTACCCTGGTTATGATTGGCATTCTTGTCATGGGGCCTTACGTGACCCGCTCTATTAACGCTTTGTTTAAAAATATTGAAGATGATCTGGATGATTCATTTAAGGAAGAGATGGCCCAGGGTGACCCGAATATCGAAGTCCCGGAATGTTTTTGTACAAATCTTATTGATATAATATGCGGCGGCGGGCCGTGCGACCCCCGGCAGATGTATATGAAAAGAGATTGTTTCCCTGCGGGGTGTGAGATGTTTCTTCCAGGATATCCCGCGGGTGTTGAGGACTGTCAGTACCGGGATTATTGTTGTACTGACTGGGCCGAAACCGGAGTTTGCGGGATTCTTGCTGGCTGTCCGAATGGAGAGATGCAGTATCGGAATGAATGCGGAGGAGACGCGTCCGGCCCGGCCACGGTGAATTTGGTGTGCCAGCATGTCTGCGCGGGTTCGGTGGGCTGTCCTGACCCGCCTCATCCCAGTTGTATTTTTTATTGCATCGACACCGGCGGGAACATTATCACGCCCCTGATGCTGAACTTTGCGGAGTATTGTCCTGATGATCAAACCGACCTGATAGGCAACACAATAGTGACTTTTGTCCCCAACGGCGGATGCACTGACCCACCGGAGTGCCAAGCTCAATGTTATCCAGGATATGTCCCTTCCGGCACGGGTTGGGGATGTGAATGCCCACCTCATTCGCATCCGGTGGGGAATACCTGCGTGTGCGACCCCGGGTACTTCTTCCGTGACGGGTGTGCGGGATCCAGCACATGTTTGCGTGACGGATGCCCGGCAGGTCAATGTTTCGGCGTCCTGATGTAATGAATTCGTCCCTTTTTTTCCGTTGCAAGATATTCCCGTGGTTCCATAACCGGTCTGTTTTGATTCAATGAGCATTTAGTTTACATGATGCAAGGACGTGTAAATTAAAAATGCAAATTGATCCTTCAGTGCGAGTGAGCTAAACAAGCGAGTCGAAGGATCTTGGTTTCATACCCCGAAGATTGCCGTGGACCATTCAGTCCAGAGCTTGCTCTGGGGTTTATCCCCTTGATTTCATGTTTCTTATCTCCTTTGCTCTCCCGAGATCCCTTTGTTTTATCCTTCCATCCAGCCCCAGGCAATAGGACTTTTTTCTGAACGCTTCTTTAAGTTTTTTATTGTGTTTCAACACACATTGAGATATGATGTAACGGATTTGCTTCAGGATTTCTATCCCCGGACACAAAAAGCATGAGTGATTCCTATGATGCAAGCCGTTGAACGTTTTTTAGATCAATATCCCCAGCTTCGCCCCTTTGTGAAGAAAGCCTTGGAAAACAAGAATGTTGTTTTTTTGGTTTTCCTGTGTGTCCTGATTCTGTTCCCTTTTTTTTGTCCCAACACGAAGCCGTATATTTATTATAATGAACGGTTCGGGTATCAGGTCCTTATCCCCCCTTCCTGGAGAAAGTCTGTTTCGGCGGACAAGGCCGTTTTAACGTTAAAGAAACGGCAGAGTAGAAATCTTGGCCGGGCGGAGATCAAGCTGCATGTGGATGTCGGCAACCCTTACGGGACCCAGCCTTTTGATTATGCTTATTACGGCCTTCTTCCCCGGGTGAGACATATGTATGAAAAGAAGGAGGGCCGGACCTTCCGCATCAGGGATTATCCTTATACAAAAATATTCAGCGGTAAAGAATGGGGGATCTTTTCTTTTGTCCTGGATTATGACGAATTGTACGTGATTTATATAACCCAAAAAGGGGATTTTACTTATATCTTTACTTTAATTACCTCCGGGAAGAAGCAGCGTGAAACAGAGGCGGATTTTTTAGATATCGTGCGCTCTGTCTTTATCGAGCGCCGGGAACGGGTGAACGTGTTCATGGATCCCAATGCGGATGTTATTTTCTCTCACCCGTTATAATTTTGCCGCAGGCTTCCGGGGGAAAAGGCCCCTGGGTTTTTTGAGATTTTTTATCAGGATAATAAATCTATTAACGCGCGGAGGTTAGTTTTTGTTTTTTTCCCTTGTCGGGGGAAGGACAATGAGACAGAATAACCCGTAAGTTTGTTATAATAATTTATTTCAGGAGGACGGATATGTTGGCTTTCGCAATATTGCTTTTTGGCGTTATGAGCAGAATTTTTATCCACTGGCCCAACTTTACTCCGGTGATCGCGCTAGCTTTATTTGGAGGGCTTTACCTGGGCAAGAAGAGCGGCTGGATAACCCCGCTTATTCTTATGGTTATCTCGGATTTAATTCTTGGCCTGCACGAGATTGTCTTTTTTACCTGGGGCAGCGTTATCCTTATCGCCTGGCTGGGATATTCCCTGCGGGGGCGCAGGCATGTTTCAACCCTGCTGGGGGCCGGGGTTTTAGCCGCTGTCTTATATTTTCTCATAACGAATTTCGGGGCCTGGTTGGTGATGTACCCCAAGACAGCCGAAGGATTTATTTCCTGCTATGTGGCCGCGATCCCGTTTTTCCGCAATAGTCTTTTAAGCACGGTCGTGTACACAGTTTTGTTTTGCGGTTTGTATGAAGCGGTGGCGTTTTCGGTTAAGAATACCCGCTTGGCCGCAATTTTGTTGCCCTCCCGATCATAATAGAAAGGGATCTTTCTCCAGCCGCTGGTGGAGAAAACGTGTTTTGGGGGAACCACAGACACGTCGCATTCTATGGGAAGCCGTTCTTTGAGTTCTTTTTTATTATGCCGGTCTTCGAGGGAAACCCGAAGATGAAATAGGGAAATCCTGTGTGATTCAGGAGTGGTCCCGCCGCTGTAACCGGGGCGAAGCGTTGCCCGGAAGCCAGAACACCTGCCGGTATATTCAAGTGTTTTTATGCTGCGTTAGACAGGATAGGAATACGGATATATTGAGACTAAGTAAGACGGGTGCACTCTCAATCGGTTTATCGATTGAGAGTTTTTTTTTGCACGAAAGGAGAAAAAGAATGTTTCGGAAAAACGTTTTAATTATTTTTATCGTATGTCTTTTCGGAGGGAGTCCTTCGGCCGTATTCGGCCGGGACATGGACCTGGGCGAGATCGTTATCACCGCCAGCCGTATGGAGCAACAGGCGGACGCTGTTTCATCAGACATTACGGTGATCACGCCTGAAGATCTCGCGCAATCGCCCAGCCGTTCCATGAGCGAGGTCATGGAGGAGAAGGCCGGCATATTTATGTATGAGCCCGGAACCGCTTTAAAGGTGTCGACCATCGATATCCGCGGGTTTGGAGATACCGCTAAGAATAATATTTTGTTTTTATTGAACGGCCGCAAAATGAACTCTATTGATAATTCCGGATTTGACCCGATGCAGATCCCCCTGGAAGCCATTGACCGCGTGGAAATCACCCGCGGGGCCGGCTCGGTTTTATACGGAGATAACGCGGTCGGTGGGGTTGTCAATATTATAACCAAGAAGGAAGGAGAGGGCAAAATCTCCGGGGCTTTGGGGGTCAATCACGGAAGTTATAATACGACCAGCGAAGACTTAACGGTTTCCGGGCGCCGGGGCCCGCTTTCCTATTTTTTGCTCACGAAATATTTTGATACAAAAGGCTACCGTTCCAACGGCGACCTTTTGTATAAAGATTTTGTCAATACCGTGGGCTACCGTTTTTCCGAGGATATTTCTGTGACGGTGAACACCTCATGGCATGAGGATGATTACGGCATGCCGGGAGGGTTAAATGAAGAGGAACTGCAGCGGCTGGGCCGGAGGGGCTCTGCTGATGAAGAAAATTACGCTTCGACCAAGGATAGGAATTTTCAGCTGTCCTGGGACTGGGCACCTCCCGTGGACGGCTGGGCGCGCGGGAACGCGATTGTGGACTTTAACTACCGGAACCGGGATACCTATGCCATGCTGACCAGCGAGTTTGGGGATTTCGCTACGAAACGGGGGATTGATAGTTATGGGATCAACGCGCGTTATGTCCTGGGTTCTTTGGAAGAGGACCTCCCTTGGAAAGGGGTGTTCGGGCTGGATTATTATGACGTTGATAACGATATCCTGGGGAGCGCCGGGAATTCAGACGATTTGACCATTTCCAAAAGGGAATTAGGATATTATGTTTCCGCGGAATACGGCCTGACGGACAAAATGTTCCTGTTGGCCGGGACCCGTTATCAGAAAGCGCACTACACATTTGACCAGAAAAGCGGAACCCCTTTTTACGAGAATCAGCGTCCGGATGAAAGTGTTTCCCAGATAGGGGGCCGTTATGAATATGCTCCCGGTTCCAACGTGAATGTTTCCGTCCAGCAGACATTCCGTTTCCCATCCACCGACGAATGGTACAGCTCTTTCAGCGGGCTGAACACGTCCTTGGACCCGCAAACAGGCCTGCAGTACGAAGTGGGGATCCGTCATGATTTTGACCGCGTCCTTCAGCTGGACGCTACGGCGTATGTGATGGATATCAAACATGAGCTTTTTTATGACCCTTCGATCTTTGCCAATGAGAACTACGACTCTACCCGCCGCGTCGGGCTGGAATTGGGGCAGACGGTCAACATGCTGCACTGGGTGGAGGACGATACTGTTGAGCAGTGGGATATTTTTATGAATTATACCTATCAGAACGCGACATTTAAAGATGGGTCCTATGCGTCTAAGCAGATTCCCTGGGTGCCGGTGTATCAATTCAACGCCGGGACCCGTCTTAAGTTTTGGAAATCCTGGGGGGTGTCCTTGACGGGCCGTTATGTCGGTTCCCGTTACGCGATTAATGACGTTGCCAACGCGACCACGCCCGGGAAACCGTATATTGTGGTTGATACGAAGGTCAGCTGGAGCAAAGACCCGGTGGAGATTTTTTTGTCTTTGAACAATCTGTTTAATGAGCGGTATAACACGTATATTGTGAAATCTTCTTTTTCTGATACGAAAGATTATTATCCGGCTGCGGAAAGGAATGTCCTGGTCGGCATGAAGTTAAGCTTTTAGGTTTGAGGACGAATCCGGCTGTGGTGTGACAGCCCCCCAGTGCTGATGCTTCGCGTAGGCGTGGGGGGCTGTTTTTATTCAATGAGCATTTAGTTTACACGACCCCAGGGAGTGTAAACTAGACATGCGAATTGATCCTTCAGGGGAGTGAGCCCAAGCGAACGAGCCGAAGGATGCTGGTTTTAAATACACGACCCCAGGGAGTGTAAACTAGACATGCGAATTGATCCTTCAGGGGAGTG
>ENA-UPTA01000258-UPTA01000258.1-activated-sludge-metagenome-genome-assembly--contig:-NODE-258-length-61372-cov-18.126849_pt1 | contig 61372 bp, 64 predicted proteins | sample MGYA00238184_ERZ773361 | MGnify/ENA primary metagenome ERZ773361 (study PRJEB29100, sample SAMN05720205) | activated sludge metagenome | isolation source: anaerobic digester from wastewater... | reverse complement strand
GGTTTATGCTTTCATCCTTGTTGTCATAGTATGAATCCGGGATCTCTCGTGTGGTGACCCTGTAGAGAATTCTTATTCATAGGCCAACGGATTAAAAGTATATCAATGATTTCAACAAGATAGACCACGGTAAGGCATTGGAAAAGAAGATCAAGAACATATCTGATTTTCAATTTCCGATGCCTTACCTGTTTTTTTGTCATTTTTTGAGAAAGTGGTCACAATTTGGTCACAAAATAGATCATTTTACTATACTTTACTATATCATTATATTCTTTAATTTCCCTTAATGCCCTAGTATCAGGTTCGCTGTCAGTACCAAGACTTTGTGACTCATGGATAGACATTGATGCTTTTGTGTCTCATATTTCACAAATAATGAGACGCTACCACTGCAATGTCTTCCTGGAGTTTTTTAGTGTCCAGGAGGTTCCGAACTTGTATAGATCACTGAACTTGACCATGGATTACTATGTTTAATTGAATCACTAACATTCTTTTTATGATTACTCTATTCATATAGCTGAAGAACCACTAAGTGTCCGGGAATCCCAGCGCTTATGCATCTGATCCTTCTGTTAAAAAATGAGTCGCTTACCTTTTTTATTATTTGTTGAAATGTTCTTATTATTTGTGATATTTTTTTTTAAAGTTGCTTTTTATGCCATGTTAACATTAAATGTTACTTATTTCTGTCAATAAACACTTTGCTAAACAAAAAAGGAGTGTTTCACATGGAAGAACGCAAGCCTCTCGGATTTCAAGAGCTAAAACGTATTTTTGAGCAAGGACCGGATGTTCTGACGTTTTATTCTGATTTCACTCAGGTAGTTAACACTGGGCATGAGGTTGTCTTCCAGTTCTATGAAACAGTTCCTGGCCTTCCCGGATCTGATGGAGTTATTCAATCCGTTCATTGTCGTTTACGTGCTTCAATTACTGTGAGCAAATCTCTGGCTTCTAATCTCGGGAAAAATCTTCTTACAAAGGTTAACATTGAATCTCCTGATAAGGATACGCCAAAATGATTGAATCTTTTGAGAGTATATCATCAGTAACCGATGTAGCAAAAATAATTCTTGAATCTACATCTATTAGCAGCTCTACTCCTGAATCAATACTAAAGCAATTTGATACGTATGGAATAGAATGGCACTTAACAGAAAAAGGTGATTTATTCATTAAATCTTGGTGTATTGCTGCGGAAAATTTTGTTCCCCCTGAATATGTCATGGAGTTACGTAATATTAGCGAAAGTCACAGTGAAGCCAATTCCTTGGATTGGGTGAGTAAACATCTTTCTGAGTTAACGGAGAATTATCCTGGTAAATGGATCGCTGTAAAAAATGGTCTTGTCGTTGCAGATTCAGACAATGTTATTTCCCTAATGAAGCAACTCCATGATCAAAGCATTGAAAGCCCATTCATCACGAAGATACCAATTCAACCCGTCGTATGGGAAACAACATATGTTTACAAAAGAGTTTGAAAGCGCTATCCGTTTTAAAGCTATTTCAAATCTTGCTGGCTCAATAGATGCGTACCCGTTGGTCCCTGTAAATCTAATTCAAGCCGACGGAAAAAAAATAGGTTTGTCTCTGCTTTTCGATACTGGTGCCAGTATTACATCTCTGAGGTATGATCTTTATCCTCTTCTTGGCCTTTCTTCTTGGGATGTAGGTATTTTGAGTCATACTCAAACAGCAGGCGGTGTAAATCCAATCGAGGTATACCGCTATGAAGGCATAACTCTTGAGGTTTTTGGAAAATCAATCATATGCCCTGTCAATCTCATAAAAATGCCCCCACACCCTCTCTTCAGCGGCTTATTAGGAAGAGAAACAATATTCGAAAATTTTGGATTTGGTTTTTGGGAACGAACTCGTGAACTTTTTGTTACTTTAAATCCATAATATATTGCTTATTAAATATTCCGTAATCGATCCTTCATAACCGACATAGATCTATTGCTTCTCAGAAAAATATCTATTTTTATATTTTTAGATCTTTGTTATCGTGTCAGACCATGATATTATAGTATTTTTATGTCAATTTCAATTTGTGTATTACCTGCATTATATGCTCAACTCATACTCAATAAATATTTCAGGCCATTCTCTCCTCAGTTTTTCCTTTCCTTGTAAAGTGACAAAAATGCAATCCGAGAAATAACCCACATCCTCAAAAAAATCTTTATATTTCTCTAAATACTTCTCTTCAATCAGCATAGAGAAGTATACAGAGATGTAAAAATCTAAGCTTGATATCTCATCATAGTGCTTATATCTTTCTTGGATTGTTGTATCATTTTTCCCCCATGTCAACGGCTCAGGTAAATCATATTCCTTTGCTTTAGACAAGTTTACTGAATCTAATGCCATGAAATAAAGAAGTATAATGCTAGTATAACTTCCAGAAGGTTCTTTTGTAATTGTTTTGAAAAATTCAAAATATTTTATAGCATAGGCAAAATAGTAAGCGGAGAATTGCGTCAATCTTGGTTCTTCTATTTTCTTTTGTGAAAAGGCATCAGGTATTTCATTATTGAGACCCTTGGCATTGTTATCTCTATACTGATAAACCGTAAAGCTGTGATCGTGTTTAGCGAGGGCACGAAACTCACGAAAGGAGTTCATATATTTCTCTCTTGCTTGAAGTTGCTCATATACAGTCTGACCAACAAGGATTTGGTTTCCACTTGCAGTGTTCATGATTCTCTGGGCCATGTTTACACCGCTCCCAGCAACGTTTCGATTGTCATTTATGTCTGTCACTAGGTTGTCAACATTCTGATTAATCCCGATGCGGACCTGAAACTGCCGCTTTTTTTCAGGCATAGATTCGTTATGATCCTGAATTAGCTGTAGGACAGATAAAGCAATCTTTAAGTGAATGTCGTATGGTGCACTGGGCTCAACCAAGAGAGCGATGCAAATTCCATCACCTGTCGGAATAAATATTCGTTCTTCTTTACCGATACCGAATTCTTCAATTGTACGGCGTATTATCGAATTAAGTTTTATGATAAGATCCGATTGGGCCTCAACACTACGATTCTTGGTAAAACCAACGATGTCTAAGTAAATATACTTAATTGAAGATGTTTGAATATCTAACATTTATGCTCACCCCTCGCTTTCTCCCGCCACACTGGAGGTAATTTTTCCCGAAGAATAACCATCCCACTGTCCGGATCCGGGGCTTTGTAATAAGCTTCCGTATCCGGGAAGTGATGATCCTTGCCAAGCACACCGGACATGGTTCGATGGTGGAGAACGAAAACATGCCGTCCACGTCAGAACCAGAACCTTTGATTGATTCCTCATACCCGGTCAGAATGTTCTTTTCAGTAAGAAGATCTCTTCTTAAATAAGGCTTAAAGGTCTCATTTCGGCTTCTCAGGATTAGCACCATTGTTTTCATTCAAACCAGGTAAGACAGAAATATAAATGAATGGTATTTCGTCCTCATCATATTCTATTATTCTTGCATATGCTAAAACATAGAGAATTAAACGACATGAGAAGATAATCAGTTTGAATGTAAACTGTAGTAAATACTACTCCGGATTCCCAATATACTTTTAATTTCAATTCCAACAATTTGCATGCCTTGGTATAATCAAGGTATGGTAAGGGTAAGTTTTCATAAATTAAAAGATAGTTCTTTTCATGTTTCTCGAAATCATCATTACGTAATTTTAATGTTTTTCCTTCTATTCTTTTGTATAGGTCTGATGCCCATTCTTCTTCAGGAACATCACCTTCCCAGCCAGGACCCGTTAGCTTTTTCAGGCTTATGAGCTCGCGTATCTCGTGTTTATTTTTCTTCTCTCCAATTGGAAACAGAGACATATCCAAGATTGAGTCATCATCCGCCTTTTCGTGCAATACACATGCATGCGCGTACTCTTGAGTAATAGCCTCTGTGTGTTCTATTCCAATATCTTTATCACCAGAAATTAAATGAAAATCTGGTTTGTCTCCATGTATTAAAGTAATTGGATATATGAGATTCGAGACCGTAGTTAACCAATTACATATAGACCAAATCTCACAATGTTTAGTTGATCGTCCCTCCGAACGAAGGGGAACATGAACATCGATATCAGACAATATGCTCAATAAATCTGACCTATTATATGCTTGTATTTTCATCATCTCTCAATTAGGTCAAAAATCTTTACTGATAAATACACAAGGAAAAAAGTATAAAACAGCGTCGGAATCCAAATAACCAAGAACCTTGAGACACTTGAACATATGATCGGAACGATAACTCCGCAAAAGAATGTTAAAATTGCGCCTAGTAGAATAATGATTATCATGATCTTAGAAGGGCTTACTTTTTCAAAATAATTGAGTCTTGATATCTTATAGTCGATAGCTCTAGCAATATTGAAGATTTTCGTAACTGCCAGACAAAACTCGTTTGGTAGTTTCTGAAAATCTTGCAGAATCTTGCGACTGTATCCTTCTGGATCATTTTTCCAAAACTTATCATGGAGACGGATTTCATTGGTCCAGTCAAATCCCTGCGTGAAGGACTCCACACCGAACCAATTTATGTTGGCAGCGATAGCATGAAACTTCTCATCCACCAATAATTTCCATTTTCTGATTTCCTTCACATTAGAGAAGATCACGGTAGGTGTTGGCTGCAGGCCAAAATACCTACTGTTTTTCATCACCATCCTTTCCGGGAATGGATATCTCAATACCAGTGCACTCATGAGGCATAATTTGATTTCAGTATGGTTAAGGCTAAAATCTGAGAAATAGACTTTAAACGGTGGACAATCTATATTTTCTTTACTCAAACCGGTCGGAACTTTCCAGTAGTCCGCAAGCCAGTATTGGATTTGATCATCTTGACTTTCCCAATTTTCAAGAAATTTACTAGTCGGACTCATCAACTTGAACCAAGCAGGCGACAATTGAATTTCATTGACACTCTCAGCAATCTTCAACGCATCTGTTTCAGCCTCAATTATTTGAGTGTTGATGTGTAGTACGAAGGCGATACCTAGCCCTATAAGTATAGAAATGATAGTAGAATGAATCCCTGCTATAGATATAGCCAAGCTATCGTTGGTGCTATCGAACAATGAATTTGCTAACTTATGAAGAAATATTCTCATTTTATCGTTTCAGTATGATATGGCGTTCCATGAAACAGCAAGTGCGGTAATCGATATGATTGATGAAATCTTCTCCATGTTTTACCGAAGGGTTAACGATATTTCCGGATCATAGAAGGACGATTTTCCGGTTGTCTTGAGAATGTAAAAAAAGTGGAGTGAATTTGCCTCTTATTTATCTTGTACTCATGTCCTATCCAAATGACCCTCACGATCAGCCAACATGCATCATATCAACTTCAATAAAAATGATATCCAGAATCTCATTTCATTATCTCACTCCGAGGCTTCCTTTGATTTCCCTTTCTTTGAATCGTACTTAATGACAGTAGAACGTAATCTATCTGCGTATTTGTAGATGTCATCAAGACTCTCAATGGGAATCTTTTCTTCCTTCTCAGTGTCAAAAAAACTCAGATATTTTTGGGCGGTATTGAAATGAAGGCGGCAGATTGGTTTCCGATTATTGTTATCCAGAAGAATCCCGCAATAACTATGAACATCACGCATTGCAACTCTTTTAGAAGGTATGCATTCTCTGACAATAGCCCTGACAATATGATAGCCTTCCAATTCTTCCTCAGTTGTTTCAATATCATCTATATTCTTCGATTCTCCCGCTGATAATGAAGAATCAGTCGCAGCTGGACTTGTCGTTCCTACATCGGATGCCAATGCTGACTTTAACCGTTCATTAATCTGATCGTTTATTACTTGCTTGAAAGCTTGCTTAGTCAGTTGGCTAAATAATTCCCGAACTTCCTGTGTAACCCTTCCTCCATATACATGAGAAGCAAAGAATTTTACGAAATCATCTGTGGGCTCTTGCATTTGTTCCAACAGCATTCGTTTTATCTCGCGTGTGTACTTTAACTCAGAAGCAGTTGTAAGAATGTAATCCAGATCAAAGGACGATTTTGAAAATTTCTTGAGCTCCTCAACTGCGGTTTCTTTGATGTCCAACATATTGAATTCAAAAAATGGTTTACTATCCATTTTATTTGGCGCTTCAAGATCAGTAAAAAACCAATAAAGAAGGCCATTCGTAAGGACTCCAAAGCGAGCCTCTGTTACACCGAAATATCGGTATAATTGAGACATCTGTGACTTTCCAAGATCGACGGCGTGGTGCTTAACTTCAAACAGAATGATGGGTTTCCCATTGGATAATATGGCATAATCAACCTTTTCACTTTTTTTCAAACCAACATCGGCGCATAATTCTGGTGTTACTTCGGTAGGGTCAAATACGTTGTACCCAAGTGCAGCTATGAAAGGCATCACAAGTGCATGCTTTGTTGCCTCTTCTGTTTGTATGTTCTCAAGCTGTTTTGAAATTCGGGCTGATAACTCACAAATCTTGTCAATGAAATCCATATTTATCTCCTTTAACGATAGCTTAATATTGAACTTTTATTACTTTAGAGGATAATTATTTTTGGATTTCAATGTTGCCTCCCTGAGGAATATGAGTATGGCTCTTCCGGATCCTCGAAGGACGCTTTTTTAGACTGTCTTGAGAATATGAAACAGTAAACGGAAAATATTCAGCATGCCCCCCCTCCCTTTTGTGAAATCTACTGTCAGAAAATATAAATGGCTGGTGCTATCAAACGAGAATTTGAGATTGCTACAGGAATTGGTCCCCTACTGCCTTGAGCTGATCCCCCTTAGAAAATGCTTTTAATTCGTCTAAGGTCTCTGATCACCTCCATCTGTTTCCCTGGTTGGCTTGCATGGTTTTTTTAACCGCTTTGTCTGTTCCCATATTCTTCTTTTACGGTGTTGTCTATATTTTTTTACTTCACCATATGCCCTATCCATACCACCTTCCCGATGAGCCGGAATTGAGACAAATCGACTTCCAGCGGATTCGGGATTTCAGTTTTATTGTCCGATATCGCAAGTAACCCGGATCCCTTCCTGACCAGGCGCTTAACCTTCAGGAGATCCCCTTCTGAAAAGCAGTAGATTTTTCCGTCGATGATGTCCTGCATCTCTTTTTTCGACATATCGACAAGCATGATATCCCCGTCACCGATCAGGGGAAGCATGGAATCCCCCCTGGCCTTAAAAAGACCGCAATTCTTGTTATTCAAGCCATGCCTGGATATCCATTCCTTCCGGAAAGCAAACTGACGTTCAACTTCCTGGGAAATGGCATAGGCTCCATGTCCCGCCGCCATGCCTTGCTCAAACTCCTGGAATAATTCGAAATCATCAAGACAGGGGCAGAGATCGGAGGGCATTGCAATCATATCAGAAGGGTATATCGATCCTTTACCGTTAATTACGTAGTCTAACGATAACCCCTCATCTTTGCATAACGCGAATATTTTATCGTAGGGGATGTTTTTTCGAATTTTCCAAGTAGCCACCGTTGACGGCGAAACCCCAAACAATTCAGACAACTTCTTATCAGTCTTAATATTTTTAATTTGGGCTATACGTTCGAGTATTTCAATGACATTTTGCATATTGCAATATTTCCTCTTGACAAACATCACATAATGCAATTATGATTGCATACAACAACGCTACCGGATGGAACAACCATGCCAAAGTACAAGAGAATAGTCAATAAAAATCTGCTTTTATCCCTCATTAAATACAACGGCTTCAATTTTGCTTCCCTTGGAAGGGCTCTTAATCCCCCATTAAGCCGCTCCGTTGTCTGTCGGATTTGCAATCCTGATCATCCTTACAAACCAGAAAATCGAATCCTCGAAATCTCCGAGCTCTTCCATGTCCCTCACCTGATCCTTTTCCCTTTCGTCCCGGTCAAAGGTAGCAAAACCAAAAATCAAGACAAATCAACCGGTGTTGAGGTCTCTTGATGAACATCCACGAGCTTGTCACGGAGCTTGTCAACAAACACGGCCAAGGGACCCTGGCGGACATGATCCAGGTGGATCATGCGGCCATGTCCCGCTGGCGCTCCGGACAGGGGGCCATCAACATATCCGCCGTCGAAAAGCTGTTCGAAATAGCCGGAGTGGAGATCGTCACAAGATCGGAAATCGATGGATTCGAAAAGACCATTTCCTTTATCGCCGATCTCTGGAACCGCGAGAGAACCAAGCGGAAGGAGAAGCACGGATCATGAACCCTTTCCGCCCTTCCCTCTTCCTTCCCTTCATCATCCGGCCTTTTCAAAGCCCCGAACCCGCCCGGCTCCGAGGCGGGTCAATCAATATCGGGCCTTGCGTTTAACCCTACTCAGGCTTTCGCCGTTGTGCCGCCCTGAGAAAACAACGGCAATAAAAAAGGGACGTTAGCAGGAAGATGGAAGCAAAACACACGCCGGGATCCTGGCAGACCAAACGGGAATATTCCCACGGTCCAATCATCATCATGGGCGGTGACGGGAAGCCTGTCGTTGTGTGCCGTGAAAAACGGGATCCCGGAGAATACGAGGCAAACGTTCTCCTGATGTCTGCGGCTCCAGAGCTCCTGTCCGAGCTCATCGCCTACCATGACCGGGAATGGATGGAAGGCCACGAAGGAATTCCCGCGCACAAGGCCGGAGAATATCCGGACGATTGCGGGGCCTGTGCCGTCATCGTCAAGGCGCTGGGGGTGAAATAGGCAAACCATGATCACCTACGAAGTCACATTCCGGAACGGCGAAAGCCTTCGCCTTGGACCTTTTCCCGGGCGCAACGAATCCATTGAAAAGATGCTGGAGACTTCCCGGGGGTCCGGAATGGTCACCGGCTGGAAGATAACGATTCAGGATGAAGAAAACGGGGAAGGAGACATCAAAAACATGGGAACCGTTGAATCGATCCGAAGAAGCTCCGGGTACCTGGCCATGCGGCGATCGGAGAAGGACCGGGACCAGAAATTCCGTAGAGCCCTGGCGCTTGTCCTGGCCGCCGGCGCGATCCTGGCCGCGATCGTCTGGCGGATCCTGTTTTAGCCGGCGGTCCCGGGGGACCGGGATCCGGAGAAGGGAGGACCTGACCATGGCGGAATCAATTTCCAATCCATTCAGGCACGGGACACAGAATCACATGCTTCTGGAAAGGCTCCGACTCTTACCCATTCTCAACCATGAAATCGTCCGGGAGCTCGGGATCCTGAAATACACCGGCCGGATTTCGGATGTCCGGAAGAAGCTCCGGATCCAGGGCTTCGATCTTGTGGCGCGGAAAATCCAGGGCGAAGTCCACGAATACCGGATCATCCGTCCCCGTCACGAGGACCAGGGGAAGGCACAGGCGGGAGGATCACCCTCATGAGTCACCTTCACAGAGACCACGACATTCTCTTCAAAGCTCACCGGGACATCGGGGACATCCTCACCCGGGACACCCTCCCCGGCTTCCGGAAGCTGGACATGATCAAGGTCGTCATGGCCGCGGCGGACTGCGAGAGGAAAAACCTTCTCATCGAGGCGAAACGGAAGGGAGGAATTTCACATGAATCTGCAAACCGTATTCAGGACCGTTGATTCCTGCAGGAAGGAATACGACTCGCTTCTCAGGGAGAATATCGCCCTGAAACAGCATGTCCGGCACCTGGAGGAAACGGTGGAGGACCTGAAGGAAGAAATCAGGGCCGGGGAATCCGGATACGGGAAGAAGGACTCCTGATCCTTCAGGGAGGCCCCGGGGATTCCCCCGGGGAAATACATCCCCCCCGGATCCAGTTTTGAGAAAGAGGCAAAGGCAGGAAGGCACAAGGCAGGGAAGAGGCGGGAAAAGGAGCAAGGCATCATGGCGCAGGAACCCTATTCAAACGGAACGATCGGCGAGGGTGTAACCCACCTGATCGACATTGATGAAATGGCCGCAAGGCTCAAGGTGAAGCGCAGCTGGCTTTATCGGAAGACCATGTTGAAGGGGCCGGGGACGATTCCCCGGATCCGGCTCGGAAAGTACCTTCGTTTTAGTCCGGCCGACGTTTTCAAGTGGGTCAATGAGACCTACGGGAACGAGACCGGAGAGCTTGAAGGCTGCGAGCCGTTTCCGGCGAAGAAGGCCAGGCCCCCAAGATCCGGCGCTTTGCCCCGGTCCGACATTGACGAAATCGTTGATTCGTTTCAGCTGAGGGCCGCGAGACAAGGGCGATCGTAAACAAGACGGCATGGGTCTCTCCCGGTAAGGTTCTCCATTCCGGAATCATCCCCTGAGGACCGGAAAGGGTTTCCCGGCGCTTCTCATCGGAGATGCTGAAGAAATGAACAAGGGCGACATCCTCAACCACTTTGCCGGGGACTTTTATCCCTTCTACTCCCGTTTTCTCAAACCAGAAAAGGCCGGGGACAAGGAATTCAAGGCGAAATGCCCCTTCCATCCCGATTCGAAACCGTCCCTCAACTTCAATTCAAAGAACGGGAAATTCATGTGCCACGGCTGCAAGGCCAGCGGGGACATTCTCACATTCTACGCGAAACTCAAGGACCTGGATCCCGTGAACGACTTCCCGGGGATCCTCCAGGGCATCGCCGAGGAATTCGGGATCGACTGCCAGGGGACCCCTCCCGAGAAGCTGACGATCATCAAAGCCTATGACTACACCGATGAGAATGGAAACCTTCTCTTCCAGGTCTGCCGTATCGAACCCAAGAGCTTCAGGCAAAGAAGGCCGGACGGAAACGGATCCTGGACCTGGAACCTGGCCGGGGTCCGGAAGGTGCTCTATCGGCTCCCCGAGGTCCTGAAGGCTCAAGAGGTGATCGTTGTCGAGGGGGAGAAGGACGCGGACCGGCTCCGCTCCCTGGGATTCACGGCGACGACGAACCCGGGCGGAGCCCGGAAGTGGAAGCCGGAATATTCGGAATGCTTCCGCGGGAAGAATGTCATCGTCATTGCCGACAACGACGAGCCCGGGCGGATGCACCTTGAAGATGTCTGCAAGGCCCTGGCCGGGATCGCCGCTTCCGTCCGGACCCTGACCCTCCCGGACCTTCCGGAGAAGGGGGACGTTTCAGACTTCATCGATCGGTTCGAGGATCCCGCCGAAGCCGGGGAACGTCTTTCAATCCTCATGGATGGAGCGCCATCTTATGAAGAACAACCGATCCGGCGCTTTCATATCATTCACATTTCCAAGCTGGAGTTCAAAAAACCTGATTGGCTTGTCCAGGACCTTATCGAGACGGACAGCCTTGTCCAGTTCTTCGGTGATCCCGAGAGCGGAAAATCCCTGACGGCTTTTGATCTTGCGGCCTGTGTCGCAACCGGAAAGGACTTCCACGGGAAAAGGGTGAAACAGGGCGCGGTATTGTTCATCATCGGAGAAGGGCGAGGGGGAACGTCAAGACGGAGAAGAGCATGGGAGATAGCAAACAAAATAAGCCTTGATGCTTACCCCTTCTTCATTTCAAGCGGTCCGACAAGCCTTTGTGAGCCTGAAGAAGTCGATCAGGTTTTAGAGGCGATCAGGAGCATCCCGAAAGAACACCCCCTTGTTTTAGTCATCCTGGACACCCTGGCGCGAAATTTCGGACCCGGGGACGAAAATTCCACAAAAGACATGACCGTCACCATTTCCTCGATGGACCGGATCCGGCTTTCTCATCGGTGTGCGGTCCTTCCCATCCATCACAGCGGACACGGCGACAAAAGCCGGGCCAGGGGGGCTATGGCTCTCAGGGGAGCTCTGGATTCTGAATACCGGTTCGACCGGGATGAAAATGATGTTGTCCGGATGCAGGCAACTAAGATGAAGGACGCGGAACGTCCCGAGCCCATGGCCTTCAAAATCGCCACCGTTGACTTGGGCATCCTGGATAACGACGGAAAACCGGTGACAAGCGCCGTTCTGGTTCCCTCTTCATACACACCGCCAAAGGATAATGCCGGTCTAGGAAAGCAGCAAAGCGCCGCCCTGGAACAACTCAAGAGATTATTCGCGGAATACCGTCACAACCTTGAATCGCAGGGATACCCCCCCAGCAATGCCCGGGTACGGGTCAAAGATTGGGAGGAAGCCTGTAAAGAGGCCAGCATCCCCGGTAACAGGATGAGCGAATTAAAACGGACGTTGCGCGAGCGGAAATTCATCACGATTGAAAACGGGTACGTCACTCTGTGTTGATCGTTTTCCGGTTTTCCGGTTTTCCGGTTCTCTAAAGAGAACCCGGAAAAACCGGAAAAATGAACCCAAACGGAAGCAAAGCGGAACTAAACCGGAAACAAACCGGAAAAAATCATGGCTAAACCGGAAAATTCCACAGGCAAACCGGAAAATCAAAACCGGAAAAATGAAAATTTCACCCTCAAAAGTCCTGATGAAAACAGGGCATCTTTCCGGACAAATGGTTATCTGCCCCAAACCGGAAAGAAACCGGAACTAAACCGGAAGCAAACCGGAAAATTCGAGGGGTAAACCGGAATGAACCGGAACGAAAACCGGAAAATTCGGATGGAATTCGGATCAAAACCGGAAAAAGAGTGGAACGGTCCCTGTCGTCCAGGAAAGGAGAGAACCATGGAAGAGATTCAAATCATATCGGCATCCGATCTCTTGAGAGAGGCTGAAGAAGAAGAAAGGCAATGGGAAAAAACCCATCGGATCGGCTGTGTCCGCTACTGCAAACGGGACAAATGCATCGTCATCGATTTGCAGTATGGAGGGCCGTACTGGATTCCCATGGATCGGCTTCAGACAGCCGCCCAATGTCTCGACTGGATCCATCATCTGCATGAAAAGTCCTGGGGTCCGGAAGTGATGCAGGACTTTCTCGAAGTGCTTTTCAGAATGGTACCAAGCCATCTTTGGGCGGGGAAAGGATGAAGCCAAGTCTGGAAAGATGCACAGGAACCGGCCAGGCGAAAAGGCCGGGCCGTGTAATCCCCCCCGAATGGACACATGGACATGGATGGACACCGATGGACATTTGTCCATCACCGTTTAGCAAAAATGGAGGTGAAAAATGCCGAGAAATAACCGCTACCACACCGTGATAGTTCCGAGAGTTCCTATCTATGCATATTCCTACAGCAAAAAAGGTGAAACCTTCGCGATCATCTGTGAACCGATCGTCGCCTTTGCCTTTTACTATATGGAGGGGATGAACATAAACGTACCCCTGGCCATGGGCTACGACTGCCTTGAAGACCCCTCAACATGGATCACCTACCTTGGAACGACCACTGACCCCAACATGACATTTGAAGACTGGAAAGAAGAAATACTGGAAAAAGAAGAGTTTATGAAATTGCACAGTAAAAGACTCGAAGAGATGGAAATGGCCAGAAGAAAGGAATCCGGGGAAGACATCCAGCCATGAAGAACAATCTCCACAGAAAAATTTTCGCGGGTCCTGTCCAGAAAGAGGGGGACACGGGTGATTCGAACCACGACCTTCATCCAGGCACAGAACATTTTTAGGGGGGGGTGGTGGTGTTTGGGAAATTATCAAGCCGGAAGGCCCGGAAACACTGCATTTCATGAGGATACATGAACCGCTCTGAAGGGGGGCGACATGCTGAAGAAAAAACGCACGAAATCAAGCAAGGACGCGAAGAAGAACCGCGTCACCCTGGACATCCGTGGAAAGATGAAGCTGGCCGAAACCTTCGGAGTTGGCCGGAACACGGTGGACCGGTGGTTAAGCCGGGGATGTCCGGCAAAGAAGGTAAGAGGGGTCTGGTTCTTCAGCTTCGAGGCCATGGACCAGTGGCTTCAGACCCGCGAGGAAGGCTTCATGAAGCCGGATCCGGAACTGACGAAGCAGAGGGCGCGGCTGGTCCGTCTCCAAGCCGATCGGAAGGAAATCGAGCTTCTGAAAATGAAGGGCGAGCTTTTGCCCGTCCGGGAGGCCATGCATCTTTGGGGAAACATGATCATCAACTTTGGGAAGAGGCTGGAGGCAATGGAAAACCGCCTTCCGCCCATGTTGTTTGGCCTGAGTGTCCTGGAGATCAAGGAAACCCTTTCAAAATACATCTTCGAAATGAGGGAAGAGCTCTCCAATCCGGACCTGAAGGAGTTGGCCAAGAAATCCGCCGCGAAGGGCGGGAAGTGACGGACTGATTCCCCGGCGCCGGGGGTAAACGGCGCAGTTTCTCTTTGAGCGAGCCCGGGCGGATTCCTTCGGACCGCCCGGGCCATAAAAAGCGGGAGAATATTTCGAGAGGTGAGAATCATGAACGAGAACAACGAAAAGGCAGTGAAAAGCGAGAAGGACGAATTGATGGAACTGAAGGACCGGCGCTCCCGGATCGAGGCCAAGATTGCCAACATCCAGGAGAAGGCCAAGGGGAACCGGATCGCCCTGGAATTCGCCAAAAATGAGGCCGAGAGTGTCACGAAAAGGATCGCCGCCGCGGTTGCCAACAGCAAGCCCCTGAAGGACCTGAGGGAGAAGCTGGCACAGGCACAAAACGAAGTCGCCTTCCTCTCCGTCCTGGCCGAAGAGTTCGAAACGGACCTTCTCGACCAGGCGAAACGGGAGCTCAAGGAAGTGAATATCGCCCTGGAGGAAGCCTTCATCCGGATCCTGGAGCCTCAGAGGAAGGCCGCGATCGATGAGGCCCTGCAGCATCACGCCCGTCTGGAGGAAATCAAGCGGGGGTGGGTGAAGACCCTTTCGGACCTGTCCACGGAATACCAGATCGGGGGATTCACGTTCATGGAAAGCCTGATGATCCATTGGGAAGCGGTTCTTCCCATGGGACACATCGATCCCCGGATTCTGGCCGCCACCCGGGGGTCCAGGGAATAGCCCCGTGATCGATGAGACGGCGGGAACCACAGGAAGAGAAGCCGGACCGATATCTTCCGGTTCGTCAAGTGGCCGAAAGGCTGTGCTGTGTGAAGCAGTACGTTTACACCCTGATCAAAGAAGGCCGCCTGACCGCTATCCGGATCGGAGCCCGGGCCATCCGGGTCTCCGAGAAGTCGCTCTCCGGCTTCATCAACTCAAACAGGGTGGATCCGGACCAATTCAACGTCTGATCCCGGATCCGGCAAAAACTCCGGAAAGGAGAAAAGCAAATGAGCCTTTACGACACAAAAACCGCAACCGTTCTTGGTGTCCAACCAAGGCCGAGCCCCGAGGGATTCATTGAAACTCTCTACCGGGGCCTGGAGGGGAATTACTACCTGATCGGAAGGCCCGTTGAACAAATTCCAAGCTATCGTGTTTCGGCATTGATAAACAGCGACCGGATCAACGCCATCATTTACCTGATGGACTGGGGCCTTCATGAAGCCATCACGAAGCACTTCGGGGAAGGTCCCGGGGGACAGGCTTCCGCTGAGAAATTCGATCCCGGGAAAGCGACCCTGCTTTTTTCCAGCGGGAAGACCAACGGATATGGATACCGGCACAACATTTACCGATCGGAAGGGGGGAGATTTTACCTTGAAGGGATCCTCGCGGAACCGGACAAGCTCCCTCCCGCGGCCGGGCGGGAAAAAAGGTGGTGCATTCCCATGGGCGAAAGCGATGTGAAGGAGCTTTTCAAGTGGAATCGCCGCCCCGATCTCATCGAGAAGATGTCCCCGGGGAAATCCGAGTCAAAGCCTTCCATCACGATCCTGAAGAGCGGTCCGATTCCCGGCGCGGATCGGCGCGAGAATGCCGGTGGAGGCCCCCCGGATCCGGGAAAAGCGGCCGGAAAAGTCTCCGGGGGAATTTCCCCCGGCCTGGCCGGGAAGGGACCGGATCAAAAAGCCGAAAACCCCGTTTCTCAGGGTGAAAACCGGGGAAACGAGGGTCAAACAAGCTCCAAACAGGATGATTCTCCGGCAAAAGAAGGCCCCTTGGTCAAAAATGCGCGTCATCGGGCGGGGATCCGGGAAAATGACCAGGTGAAAACCGGGGAGATTCCCGAAGGGGGTGTTGAAAATGCCATGGTCCGGAACGCGATCAAAAGGACGAAGGCCCCCGGATCCGTCTCCGTTCATGACATCCGGGACGATGAAGGCCCCCTGGTGAAAGATGCCTTTCACCGGAGAGGGACCGGGGAAAATGCCCGGGGCCATGGTGGGGAAATACCCGAAGGGACTGGTGAAAATCACGTGCTCCGTGACGCGGAGCGAAGAAGTGGAATCGGTGGAGCCTTCCCTTCGACGGACGGCGGGAATCCCCTGGTCCGGGACGCGATCCGGAGGACCCGGGCCGAGGGAAGCGATCCCGCCGAGGATGAGAAGAAGCCCGAGGAAACCGGCGACGAGAAGAAGCCCGAAGAGAGCGAGGGAGAGAAGGAGCCCGAAAAAGACGATGAGGCCAACCAGGACCAGGGCGAAAAGGAGTCCGAGAAAACCGATCAGGCCGCTTCGGGTGAAGAGGACAAGGATCCCGAGAAGGCCGAGGAAGGCGCTGTGGTCCGGGACGCGATGAGAAGACGGGAACGGATGATCGGGGAAGACCCCATTCCTTCCGGATCCGGGGAGGCCGCATGAAGAAGGGGATGGAGAATCAGGAAAAAGTGGTGAAGCGCCTGACCCCCGGGGAAACGATCCGTGCCTATTGCCTCCACTGTGTCGGGGGCAGCTTTCAGGATGTAAAAGCCTGTGATGCCACCGATCCGAAATACCACGTTTGCCCCTTTCACCCCTTTCGTTTGGGTAAGGGGAGACCATCGGTAAAAGTCATCCGGAAATTCTGTCTTCAGTGCATGGGAGATTACGCGGATTATGTCCGGGATTGCGAGACGAAGGATTGTTTTTGTCACCCCTACCGGATGGGGAAGAATCCATATCTGACAGGGACACGGGGAAGAAGTGGGGAATGGATGCGATCCATAAACCCAAAGAAAAGGCAGTTTATGAGGAAATCGGACGAAAATTTTCAACGATCTCCCCTTGCCCCTACTCCTACCCCTCCCGGGGGTGAAAGGAACGATTTAAACTTTGAAAATGGCTTCTCACGAAATGGGAAAGAAACATCGGAAGGAAGGGGTCCATCCCTTCAACGGAACACCCCTAACTTTGCTCTGGAGCATGAAGATTCTTTTACGGGAGGAAAAGAAAACTCCGGGGGCATACCTGACCCTATCCCCGGGAAAAAGAATTCTTCTTCCAAAGAAAAAAATCACTTTCCGAGGAACACCCCGGGGATCACCCCCGGGGACCAGGCCCCGGATCCGTCCCAAGTCGGGAAATCCCGCAAAAAGGGCCGTGTGCAAGGGAAACGGGAACAAATTCCGCTTTTCTCCCCTGGGTAGGCATAAACCCCTTGCCCGGGCAAACAGGGGGAATTTCAGACGGCATTCATTGATCACCCGGCCATACGGAGGGACTGTAAAAATGGCGATCCAGGGGAAAACCAAACAGGGAAAAATCGGAAGGGAAAGTGAGACGGGGAATAACGGCGACATGGTTGAAATGGAAGCCGTGAGGAAGGCTTTCGATGAGATTGACGAAAAGCTGGGGCCTTCTTTCGAAGCGGTTAAATCCATGGCCGGGATCATGAATCTCATGGTCTATTCCCTGAATCAAGTCTGGAAGGAAGCCGATAATGACGTTTCCGGCTGCATCAGTGGGCTTGGAATTGAGTATGTCGGCGCTCTAGGTGAAAAGTTGACGGACGGGATCATGAAAGGGATCCAGAGCACCTATGAAATTCTGTACGGACTGACGAAGACCGGACCCGATCAGGGGGAATCCCGTGGAGGCGTGAAAGCCGAAGGGAGGGCCTGAAAAAATGGCGACAAAGGAAAGCATCAGTCAGGCCAGGGCGGAAAAAAGGGAGGGGGCCGAGCATGGCTTCAAGGAATTTCTCTATGACATCCTGGAGAAAAGTTACGACGCGGAAGCCTATCTCCGGGGGATCCAGGCGCTTGTGAAAGTCCTGGATGAAGACCTGGAAACGGACATATGGGAACCGAATCACCTGGTCCGAATGTCCATCAGCCTTCAGAAAGTCGCCGACGAAATGGGCGACATTGCCCTTGAAGCGGAAAAATTCTTTTACGCCCACTTGAAGATCAGAACCAAGCCTGTCGTGAGAACGATCGAAGGGAGGGCTTGAACCATGGCTGAAAGATGGAATCCCCTCGATCTTGGGAAACTGGATCCCGGCGCGGACGGACTCAGCGAGTGCCTGGCGTGGGGGATTGGATCCGCAAAGGCCCTTGCTGAAAGCCTTTATGAACTTGACCAACGGACATCCGAAGTATCCACAAAGGAAGGCATCGAACGTAGGGTTTTCCTATGCAGACTGATCATGGATCGACTGTATCAGGCCGAGGATTTTCTTTGGAACCTGTATGAAAAGCTGTCCATTAAGGAACGACACGGAAATGAGCAAAGCTCAAGGCGGGATCGTGAAGCAGAAATTTTCAAATCGAAAAAAATGATCGTTTCATTGTCAACCAAACATCCCTTTTCGATGTACGGATTGCCCGTTCTCATTGTCAACGGCTGCACAACAAGGCCGGATTCCGTTCTTCCCTGCGGGACCACCGCCCGGGATCTTGTACGGCAATTCTTTGAGGACCGGGATCCCGGATCCGGCACATGGGGAGACCGTACACATGAGGCCGTAGAAATGGCCGATGTGTTCCTTCGGACCGCGGACCTGCTTCAATGCGAAGATCCCGGCAATAATGCCTCCGTCCCGGCCATGGAAAAAAGTGCATGACAATTTTCCATGAAGGGGAATATCCTGAACGGGATTTCGCCCATGCCAGACCAATTTGAAAGACCAAATAAAACAAGGGAGGTAAAAAAATCATGATTCTCAGGAAGGGAAAAACCTAGGGAAAGGGTCTGATCAAGTCAGGGGTCCGGCGAAATGAAGGAACGGAGGTAAGGTAAACATGGCGTGTGTCACAAAGAGGAATGGCCGCTACGTCATTGACTGCTATGACCAGTATGGCCAGCGGTACAGGAAGACGCTACCCAAGGGGACCACGAAGGAAGAAGCCCGGGGTCTTCTCCAGGAGATTGAAAAGAAGATCAGCCGGAGGACCTTCCTTCACGAAAAGAAGGTTCCCGCGTTTGGAGAAGTAGCGGCTGAGTGGCTGGAGTTCAAAAAGCCGCAAGTCCGGATCGGCACATGGTCTGCTTACGAAGGCCAAATCAAGAACCATTTTCATGAATGGCTGGATAAGCGGATTGCGGTCATCACAACGGCGGATGTTGAAAGATTCATCACCCGGAAGCAGAAACTCAAAATGAATCTTTCTTCCCTCCGGAAGCTCCTGATCACCATGAATCAGATTTTTGCCTATGCCGTCCGGCACAGGACAATCGACTCCAATCCCGTCAGGGATGCCGAGAAGCCGCGGCGATCGGAAGACCTGATGGAAGCAAGGAAAAAAATCAACATCCTGACACCCGAGGAAATCAACGGACTGATGGAGGCTGAAGAGGATCCGAAATTCCGGCTGCTTTATCTTTTCGCCGTAATGACGGGGACGAGACAAGGGGAGATTCTTGGTTTGAAGTGGAGCGATGTTGACTTCAAGGAAAAACAGGTCCACATTCGCCGCACGTTCAACCATGGGCGGTATTTCGAACCGAAGTCAAAGGATTCAGTCCGGAGAATCGATCTTTCTCCGATCGTTGTTAAGGAATTGGCAAAGTGGAAATTGCAGAGCGGAGCAAATGAGGCGGATCTTGTCTTTCCGAGTGACGCGGGGACTCCCATTGATTGCAGCCATCTTCACGGGAGGCATTTCAAACCGGCATTGAAGAAGGCTGGATTGCCGAAGACCACACGTTTCCATGATCTCCGGCATTTCTATGCCTCGCTCATGCTGAGTCAGGGAGAGAACATCAAGTATGTCCAGTCACAGCTTGGTCATTCTTCCCCGATGGTCACTTTACAGGTTTACGCACACCTGTTAAGGCCGTCAAATCAAGAAGCGGTAACGCGTCTAGAAAAAACAGTCTTTAAAAAAAGTGGTCAAAATTTGGTCACCGAAAAAAATGAAGGGGTCACAGAATCGCCGTAACCCCTTGATTTATTTGGTGGGCCGTAGGGGATTTGAACCCCTGGCCAACGGATTAAAAGTCCGCTGCTCTACCGAACTGAGCTAACGGCCCCGGTATGCTTCGGAAGTGATGGTTTTTAGCAGGAAGGCTTTCCCATTGTCAAGGAGAAAAGACGGTTGGACAGGGTTTCCGCTTTTTGGTAGATTTGAAAAGTGCGTTACGTCAAGGGCGGCAGTCGTTCGCGGGAAAGGGACCTATGGGCGGATCGATCCGGGAAGACATCGTGAAGTTCCTCCGGGAGGGCGGCGCCGATCTCGCGGGATTCGCGTCCCCCGAAACCTGGGACTCCAGGGGGGAGGTAGCGCCGGAACACCGGCCCGGGTTCCTCTGGCCGCCTGTGGCGACGGTCATCACCTTCGGCATCCAGATGCCCCTTCCCATCGTGGAAACGACCCCTTCGGTGCAGCACCGGGACCTTTACAACACCTGCAACCGGCTTCTCGACGACCTGGCGTTCCGGCTCGCCCTCCGGCTGAACCGTCAGGGGCATGCTTCCGTCCCCATCAGCCGCGACGGGTACTCCCGGGTGGACGTCCTCCTTCGAAAACCCGGGGCGGTTTTCGCCCACACGTACGCCGCCCATTACAGCGGCCTGGGCCACGTGGGCATCAACAACACGATCCTCACGCGGGAATTCGGGCCCAGGGTGCGGTTCACCTCCGTGTTCACGGCGCTGAAACTCCAACCGGACCCCCCGGCCGGGGAGAACCTCTGCATCCGATGCGGCGCCTGTTTCGACCTCTGTCCCGTTTCGGCCCTCGTCATGAGCCGCCAGGAGCTGAAGGACAAGGGCAAGGTCCTCGCACATTACGACGGAAAGCGGTGCGCCCTGTGGGCGAAGGCGTTGAGCGCGAAAGGCTGCTACCCCTGCGGCATCTGCGTCAAGGTCTGTCCCGTCGGCGAAGACCGGGTCCTCTACGGCAGGGAAAAGACCGCATCTCACTACCGGAAGGAACTGGCGGGCATTTTTTCGGGTTCCGACGACCCCCTGTACCGGGCATGGACCGTCATACGCCACTACGGAGGTTCGCTCACCGGCGACGGTCCCTCGGCCGCCGGGGGATTGAAGGAGTTTTTCACGGAAACCGCGAGGAGCATCAAGGAAGGGACCCATGAACGGGAAAAGTGACATCCCCGACGCCCTGAGGGAATTCACCGACCGGCTGAGGGAAGGGCTGCGAGGCTGTACAAGCGCCCTTTCCATGGTCCAATTTCTCCGCCCCATGTTTTCCGAACTTTCCCTGAACGCCGCACTGTTCCGGGACATCCTCCGTTCCATCGAGAGCGGCGGTCCCTATCCCGACATCAGCTACCCCACCATGTTCGACAGCGAGATCATCCTGTTCAACGACCCGGAACGGTTTTTCACCGTGAGGCTCTTCATCTGGGGACCGGGACAGTACGACCCCGTCCACGACCACAGTTCATGGGGCGTCATCGGTCCCGTTTCGGGCGATCTGGACGTCGTCAATTACGAGCGCGCGGACGACGGCAAAAAGGCGGGCCATGCCGTTTTGCGCGAAACGGAGCGCATGACGATTTCGCCGGGTGAAAATTATTACGTTCTGCCCCTGAACGGCGGGATTCACAAGACGGGAAACCCCTCGGGGGAGACCATCGTCCAGGTGAGCATCTACGGCAGGCCCTCGGTGAAGCGGGATTTCATCAACGGATACGATCCGGACCAAAACCGGGTCTTCCCCATCTACGCCCCGAAAACAAAAAAGAAAATCCTCGCGGCGGACGCCCTGAGGCATTTCGACCGGACATAGCCCGCCCGCCGGGGGAAACGGAGGGTCCGGGGGCCTTGACAGACCCCCCCATTTTTTATATAGAGGGCACACCTTTCGCAGGGAAAACCCTGAAGCCGGTTCCCTTCATGTTAACCTCCGGTCGCCCGGAATGGTGAAGGAATCCTTTTTCCTTCATGAAATCGATGAGGGAGGGATCTTACCATGAAGCCCGTGGGCACTCAAATCATTGCCGAGTTTCTTCATTGCAGGAAAGAGGTCCTCAACGACCGCGAAGCCCTCGAAGCCATCCTGACCGAGGGCATCCGGGAATGCGGACTGACCTTTGTCAACATAACGAGCCACTGCTACTCCCCCCTGGGGATCACGACGATCGCGGTGATCAGCGAATCCCACGTGGCGATTCACACGTACCCGGAAGCGCGGCATGCGTCCATCGACGTGTTCACCTGCTCCCCCCAGAGAGACCCTACGGCCCGGCTCCTTCAGTACCTGATCGGCGCCCTGGGGCCGACAACCACCCGGGTGGCCGAGATCAGCCGCGGAAATCCCATCGAGGTCGCCCAGACCGACTGGATCCTGAACAACGCCGACGCCCCGGGATTCGACGTCCGGTATCATGTGCAGAAACGGATCTTTTCGGAGATCAGCCAGTATCAGCAGATCGACATCATCGAAAACGAGAATTTCGGGAGGATGCTCTTCCTGAACCAGGATCTACAGATCGCTGAAAGCGACGCTTCCCTGTACAACAAGAGCCTCATCGGCCCCCTGGCGGAACGGTCCGGTCCCCTCGGCCATGTGGCCGTCCTGGGAGGGGGGGACGGCGGGACCCTGAGGGAACTGCTGAAGCACGGCCCGGAGAAGGTCACCCTGGTGGATATCGACAGGGATGTCGTCGAAGCGTCGAAAAAATATCTCCCCATGATCTGCGGAAAGGCCTTCGACGATCCGCGCCTGACCCTGGTGTGCGACGACGTTTACCGCTTTCTTGACGGTAATGCCGTTTACGATGCCATCGTCTACGATCTCACCATGAATCCGGAGGCGTTCATCGCCATGGACCGGGAGGACTACCTGGGGGATCTCTTCCGCAAGATTCGCGATTCCCTCGTTCCCGGGGGAACGATCACCCTCCAGTGCTGCTCCGCCTATGACACGGGGACACGGCGGTTCACCGAAGACGTCCTGAACCGCTTTTTCGCGGACTGCGAATTCACGGAAAAGACGATCCCCTCGTTTCTGAGTCCCTGGGTCTTCGCCAGAGCCAAAAGGGCCCGCTGACCGGCCGCGCCCCGGAAACCACACCCCTTCATCCCATATCCCTCGGGAAACGCCGGAGAACGGGCGAGGAGGGGGCTTTTTCCCGGTTTTTCAGGGGAAGAGAGGTTGGGCCTGAGGGGACCGCGTTCGGCGAGTCTGGCGTGTTCCACAAGTCCGCAGACATCCCCCGCCTGCCGGGTTTCCCCGGCGGCTTTTTTCCAGGTTTCGATTGTACGGGAAGTTCTTGTATCCGGAAAGGACGGTCCCCCCGTTCCCGGGGTTCGCTGGATTCGCCCGGGTGCCAAGGGTCCGTTTACCCGCTGTGGGATGGGCCCCCTTCCCCGTTCCCCGGAAAACGCCGGGGAACGGGGAAGGGTTTGGCTTTTCCTAGTCTCCGTACTTGAGCTTTATGGGACCGAGTTCGATGAGCTTGTTGTGCTCCACGAGCCCGTAGAAGTCCATCACCTGCCGGATCGGTCCGGTGATCCTTCCCTTGGCCTTGACCTCATAGTGGTGAAGGGGCGCGTAGGCCTCCACCCCCTTGGCGTCGGGATTCAGGATCTCCTTCGGTTCATACCCGGGATCCATTACGAGCCCCTCGGGGAGTTTGCCGAAGGTCTTTATCAAGTCCTTTCCGTATTCCTCCGCGAAGGTCTTGTACTCGAAATCGAAGGAGGCGCCGAAGACTTCCCGGACCGAATGGATGGTGACGGGAAGCTTGCTCTTCCTGTTCTCGAGGGCCTCCCGCAGCATGTCGTGGAGGCCGCAGCAGACGATGACGTGCACCGTCTTTCCCTTCGTGCCGAGAAGACGGAGGAGCTGGCCGAATTTGCCCTCGTTTTCAACGTGATGCTCCTCGTCGAAAATCGCCTCCCCGTCGATCTTCCTGCCGTCGATGAATCCAAGCACATATCCCTTGATCAGATCCAGGGACCCTTCAACCTCGACCTCATAGTAGGATTTCAGCATCGCTCGTTTCCTTTCCCTTTCCTAGAAAAACACAAAGGTGACGATGATGAAGCAGGGAATCAGCATGGGGAGGGAATACTTCAGCATGTACCCGAAGAAGCTCGGCATGTTGACTCCCGACTCTTCCGCGATGGATTTTACCATGAAGTTCGGGGCATTTCCAATGTACGTGTTGGCGCCCATGAAGACCGCCCCCGCGGAGATGGCCTGCAGGTAGGAGATGAACTGGGCGTTCGTCGTGGCAGCGCCGACGGCGAGGGCGCCCGGCACCATGGCCTCGGTCAAGCCGAGCTTGCCCAGGGCCAGGTTGTAGAAGGTGAGGTACGTGGGCGCATTGTCCAGGAAGGAGGAAAGGGCTCCGCTCACCCAGTAGTAGTGGGCCGGATTTTTCACCACCTCGATGATCACCCGCAGCGCCCCCTCCGAGCCCGCCTTCAGGATTGCCAGGCAGGGGATGATGGTCATGAAGATCCCCGCAAAGAGCTTGGCCACTTCCAGGATGGGGAACCAGCTGAACTCGTTGGCCTCCCGAAGTTCCGCCTTCGTCGTCACGAGGGAGAGAAGCCCGAGGACGATGATCATCACGTCCCGGAGCAGGTTCTGGAATTCCATGTGGACTCCGAAAGCCATGAAACTCCCCGGTTTCCAGTAACCGCTCATGAGAACCATGCTCACCACACCGGCAAGAAGGAGGAAGTTGAAAAGGCCTTCCACGCGGACGGGTTCGCGCTCCAGGGGACCGATCTTCTTCAGCCGTTCATGTTCCTTGCGGTAATAGAAGGTGTCCAGCACGAAAAACAGGGCGAGGAGAATCAGAGAGGTGAGCAGCATGTGCGGGAAAATCGCCGTCGTGACCCAGAAAAAGGGCACGTTGTGGAGAAATCCCAGGAAGAGGGGCGGGTCGCCGAGCGGCGTCAGGGAACCGCCGATGTTGGCCACGAGGAAAATGAAGAAGCACACCACGTGGACCTTGTTCTCCCGGTTCTTGTTCGCCCGGAGGACCGGCCGGATCATGACCATGGCCGCCCCCGTGGTGCCCACCCACGACGCGAGGATCGTGCCGATGAGGAGCATGATCGTGTTCACCAAGGGGGTTCCCTTGATGGACCCGCGGACGACGATCCCTCCGGCGATGGTGAAAAGGCCCCACAGGAGGATGATGAAGGGGATGTAGTCGATGAGGTAGATGTGAAGCATGTTGTACACGGCCACATCCCGGTAGAAATACCAGAAGGGTACGGCGAAAAGGAGCGCCCATCCCAGGGAGACCTTCCCGAAATGATGGTGCCAGAAATGCGGTGTCAGAAGGGGACACAGGGCGATGGAAAGAAGAATCCCCACAAACGGGATAATCGACCAGACGGGGAGATGCTTGCCGATTTCATCGCCGTGACCGCCGGTTGCGGCCGCGGCCCCCTCGGCATGGGAGGAGCACCACGCCATCGAGGGATCGATCCATTGAAGCGCCCACAGGGCGAAAACCGCAAGCAGCAAGCCGATATAGAATTTTTTGTTCGTTACCGTATCCATGAATGGACTCCTTAACTCTGAGCGATTATCCAAAAAAACAAGCCAAGAAAGCGGCACCTTCTTGGCCTGTCTTGTTTACTTTTGCTTGATGCTGAAGCGTCAGTGCAAAAGAAGGAAGGTTTCGCCGGTGGCGATCAGGCCTTCTCCGCCGCTTTCATTCTGGCATCTGCCCAGTCCAGCGCATCCTTCACTTTCCCGTACGCCTCGTCCTCCCTGGTGATCCTGGCCAGTTCCTGCTCGGCTTCCTCCTTGCTTTTCCTGGCTTTTTCCTTGTTCACCTGGTCGGCTCTTTCCGCGGCGGACAGAAGCATGGTCACTTTCCGAAAAGTCACTTCAACATAACCTTTTCCGACTGCGTAATAGGTCTTCTTTCCGTCCTTGTTGAAGTTCATTTCACCGATATTCACGGTGCTGAGAAGCGGAGCATGCCCGATGAGTACGCCGAATTCTCCGTCGCCTCCCGGAATCGTCACCATCTCCACCTTGTCGCTGAAGACGAGGCGGTCCGGCGTGGCGATCTCAAGCATCAATTCGTCTGCCATTGCACGTTCCTCCGCGTCTCTTATTCTGCCGCCAGTTTCTTCGCCTTCTCGATGACTTCCTCGATTCCTCCCACCATGTAGAAGGCCTGCTCGGGCAGATCGTCGTGTTTGCCGTCAAGGATTTCCTTGAATCCCCGGACCGTGTCGGGAACGGACACGAACTTGCCTTCCGTACCGGTGAACTGCGCCGCCACGAAGAAGGGCTGGGACAGGAACCGCTGGATCTTCCGGGCCCGTCCGACCGTCAGCTTGTCATCCTCGGAAAGTTCGTCCATACCGAGGATGGCGATGATGTCCTGGAGGTCCTTGTACTTCTGAAGGATCACCTGGACCCTCCGGGCCACCTGGTAGTGCTCGTCGCCGAGGACGTTGGGGTCGAGGATTCTCGAGGTCGAATCGAGGGGGTCCACCGCGGGGTAGATCCCGAGTTCCGCGATCGGCCGCGAAAGAACGACGGTCCCGTCCAGGTGGGCGAAGGTCGTCGCCGGGGCGGGGTCGGTGAGGTCGTCGGCGGGCACGTACACGCACTGGACGGCCGTGATGGAGCCCTTGTCCGTCGACGTGATCCGTTCCTGGAGTTCGCCCAGGTCCGTGGCCAGCGTCGGCTGGTAACCCACGGCGGAGGGCATGCGGCCGAGAAGGGCCGAAACTTCGGACCCGGCCTGGGTGAAACGGAAGATGTTGTCGACGAAGAGAAGTACGTCCTGCCCTTCCTCATCGCGGAAGTATTCCGCGGCGGCAAGCGCCGTCAGGGCCACCCTGGCGCGGGCTCCGGGGGGTTCAGTCATCTGCCCGTAAATGAGGGCGGCCTGGCCGATAACGCCGGACTGCTTCATTTCCAGGTAGAGGTCGTTCCCCTCGCGGGTTCTCTCGCCCACGCCGGCGAACACGGAGATTCCACCGTGATGCATGGCGATGTTGTGGATCATTTCCATCATAACGACGGTCTTTCCCACTCCGGCGCCGCCGAACATGCCCATCTTGCCTCCCCGGGGGAAGGGAACGAGCAGGTCGATGACCTTGACGCCCGTCTCGAGGACGTGCACCGACGTGTCCTGCTCGGTGAAGGTGGGGGCGTCCCTGTGAATGGGCGCCATTTTCGAGAGGTCCACCGGGCCGAGACCGTCCACCGGCCTGCCGACCACGTTGAGGATCCGCCCGAGGCCCGCCTTGCCGACGGGAACCGTGATGGGTTTTCCCGTGTCCTTGGCCGCCATACCGCGGATGAGACCGTCGGTGATATCCATGGCGATACACCGCACGACGTTGTCTCCCAGGTGCTGGGCGACTTCGATGACCAGGTTGTCCTCTTCATTGTTGATCGCGGGGTTCGTTACGAAAAGGGCCGTCAATATGGTCGGCAGTTTTCCCTCCTCAAACTCGACGTCCACGACCGGTCCGATTACTTGTACGATTTTTCCAATATTCATGCCCATCTCCTTCGAAGGTTGATTGCTTGTTCCGGGGCGCTCCCCCGAGGGGCCGCCCGCTGTGCCGTCATGCCCCTATCCCTTTGCAAGGGCCTCCGTGCCGCCGACGATATCCATGAGTTCCGCCGTAATCGCCTGCTGTCTTGCCTTGTTGAACCGGAGGGTGAGATTCGAGATCATCTCCTCGCAGTTCTTCGTGGCGTTGTCCATGGCGACCATTCGGGCGCCGTTCTCCCCGGCGGACGTCTCCAGGAGGGACCGGAAAACCATGATTTTCAGGTACTCCGGGAGAAGCACGTCGATGAGGGCTTCCTCGGAAGGTTCGTAGATGTAATCGATCCGTCTTTCCGGGGGCAGGTCCTCCACGGCCTCCGTCTGCGCGATGGGAAGGAGCCGGACGATCCGGGCCCTCTGGACTGCGATGTTCCGAAATTCGTTGTACGCGATGTAGAGCTCGTCGTACTCCTCCTTCACAAAGGCAGACACGAGTTCTTCGGCGATCTTTCCGCCGAGCGAGATGTCAAACTGCCTCAGAACATCAAGGTACTGCCCGACGACGGATGTTTTCTTCCGGAAGCTGTCCCGGCCCTTCCTGCCGACCGTGATCAGTGACATTTCCTTTGCCTCCGCCTTGCGATGGCGGATAAACCCCTCCACGGCGCGGATGACGTTGGAGTTGAAGCCCCCGCAGAGTCCCCGGTCGGACGTGAAGACCACGACACGGATCCGCTTGGGCTCCCGGACGGTGAGCAGGGGGTGCATCTTCGGGTTGACCCTGAGGGCAACGCTGTTCAGCACCTCCATGAACTTTTCCGAATAGGGCCGGAAATTCTCCATCCGCACCTGGGCGCTCTTCAGTTTCGAGGCAGCGACCATGTTCATGGCCCGCGTGATCTGCTTGGTCTTCTGGACTGCCTGTATTTTTCGTTTGATATCTCTTAACGCCGCCATTCAACCATCTCCCTGATCTGTCTGCCCGGACCGGCCTGTCAGGCCGCCGCGAAAACCGAATCGAATTCCTTCAGGGCTTCCCGGATTTTCTTGTCCAGATCCGCGCTGATTTCCTGCTTCGTGTTGATCTCGGTCATCATGTCGGAGTACTTGGAGTACATGAATCGGAGAAGTTCCTCTTCGTAGGTTTTCAGCCGGTCCACGGGATATTTGTCGATGAATCCGCGGACGCCCGCGAAAAGAATCACGATTTCTTCCGCCAGGGACATGGGCTTGTACTGGGGCTGTTTGAGGAGTTCCACGAGGCGGACCCCCCGGTCCAGCTGGGCCTGGGTGGCCTTGTCCAGGTCGCTTCCGAACTGGGCGAAAGCCGCCAGTTCCCGGAACTGGGCCAGGTCGAGTTTCAGGGTTCCCGCAACCTGCTTCATCGCCTTCACCTGGGCGGCGCCGCCGACGCGGGAAACGGAGAGGCCGACGTTGATGGCGGGCCGGATGCCGGCGAAGAAGAGGCTCGGTTCCAGGTACACCTGGCCGTCGGTGATCGAGATCACGTTCGTCGGGATGTAGGCGGACACGTCACCGGCCTGGGTTTCGATGATGGGCAGGGCCGTCAGGGTCCCGGCGCCGAGTTCGTCGTTCAATTTGGCCGCCCGTTCGAGCAGGCGGGAGTGGTTGTAGAAGATGTCCCCGGGGAAGGCTTCCCGTCCGGGGGGCCGGCGCAGCAGAAGGGAGATCTGCCGGTAGGCGACGGCCTGCTTGGAAAGATCGTCGTAAATGATGAGGGCGTCCTGCTTGTTGTCGCGGAAATACTCCCCGATGGCGCAGCCGGAGAACGCGGCGATGTACTGCAGGGTCGCGGGGTCGCTGGCGCAGGCGGCGACGACGCAGGTATAACTCATGGCGTCGTTCTTCCGGAGGGCCTCGACGACCTGGGCGACGGTGGACTTCTTCTGGCCGATGGCCACGTAGATGCACTTCAGGCCCGTGTCCTTCTGCCGGATGATTGCGTCAATGCAGATGGCCGTTTTCCCGATCTGGCGGTCGCCGATGATCAGTTCCCGCTGGCCCCGTCCGATGGGCGTCATGGCGTCGATGGCCTTGAGCCCCGTGTACATGGGCTGCTTCACGGGCTGGCGGTGGATCACGCCGGGGGCCACCATTTCGATTCTCCGGAATTCCTGCGCCTCGATGGGCCCCTTTCCGTCGATGGGCGCCCCGGTGGCGTCGATGACCCGGCCCAGAACGGCCTCCCCCACGGGAACCTGGGCGATTCTTCCCGTCCTCTTGACGATGTCGCCCTCCTTGATGTGGATGTCTTCACCGAGAATGGCCACACCCACGTTGTCCCGTTCGAGGTTCAGCACCATTCCGAGGATCCCGCCGGGGAACTCCACCAGCTCCATGGCCATGACGTTTTCGAGCCCGTAGATCCGGGCGATCCCGTCGCCGACGGAGAGGACGGTTCCCACCTCGCTCACGTCGAGCTTCTTTTCATAATCCTTGATCTGTTTGGTGATGATCTGGGTTATTTCTTCTGCCTTGATCGCTTCCATCCTTTATATCTCCTCCCTTAAGAGTTCCCTGATACTGTTGAGCTGGGCCAGGATACTCCCGTCATACAGGGTATCCCCGACCTTTACAACGATGCCCCCGATGAGGGACTGGTCGCGTTCCACGTTCATTTCAACCTGTTTCCCGGTCACCTCTGCCATCTTCAGCCGGAGTTTCTCCTCGAGATCCGCTGTAAGTTTGTAGGCCGTGACCACCTGAACGCGCACCCGGCCGGAAATCCGGTCCAGCGACTCCTGGTACCAGTCCTGGATTTCAGCGAGAGAGCCGATCCTGCCCTTTTCTATCAGTATTCTTAAAAAATTGCGCATGATGGGAGACAGGGCCGCCTTGTCGGCGACTTGATCGAGAACGATCATCTTGTCGGCCTTCGCAAAAACCGGATTGACCATGAAGCCCTTCAGGCTGGCGTTCTGCTCGAGAAGATCGTTGAATCCCTTCAGCTCGGCGAAGTATTCCTCCGATTTCCCTTCCTCGCGGGCGATGTCGAAGATCGCCTTCGCATATCGCTTTGAAATCTCGCTCCGTTTCAATTCAGCCTCCCCATCCTGTCGATAAACTCAGAGACCATGGCATCATGATCGCTTTTCTTGGATTCTTTCTTCAGGATCGACTCGGCCATCTGGACGGACAGCGCCACCGCTTCCTCCCTGAGTTCCTTCCTCGCCCTCTTGTATTCCTGATCGATCCGGGTCTTGGCGTCTTCTTTCATCTTTTCCGCCGTGGCCTTGGCGTCCTCGAGGATCTTCACCCGCTCCGCCTCGCCCTGGTCCTTGATCATGGCCGTGAGCGCCTCGATCTCCCCGGTGGCCTTGGTCAGCTTCGCGTCGTACTCCTTGAATTTCCTCTCCGCCTCCTCCTTCATGGAGATGGCGTTTTCCATGGATTCCCGGATCTTGTCCCGCCTGCCCGTGAAGAATCCCTTAACGCCCTTCGCCGCAAGCTTGTAGAGGATCACCGCGAGAATGACGAAGTTCACGACCCGCCAGACGAAATCCATGAGCTTGCCGCCCCCGTGGGACCCCTCCCCTTCCGCGCCCCCGGAAGCGTAAGCCACCGCGGCGACGAGGAGAATCATCCCCAAAGCCGGCAGGAACGTCCCCAGGATGAATGATTTCGACAGTTTCTCACGAAATGTCCCTTTCATTGAATGGCCCTCCCCAGCACCTTTTCGGATATCTCCATCGAAATCTTCTTCGCCTGGGACTTCAGAACGGATCTGGCTCCCTCCATTTCCGTCGCCATCTTCGCCTTCAGCTCCTCCATCATCCCGGAAATCTCACCCCTCGCCTTGTCGGTGACGGCCTTCCCTTCGTCGGAAGCCTTCTTGCGGATCCCCTCCCGTTCGGCCATCGCCTGCTGCCGCGCAAGACGGAGCTTGTCCTCGTAGGCAGCCACCTTGTCCTGGACGGTCTTGTCGAGGGATTTCACTTCTTCATCCAGATCCTGAAGGTGCTTCTTCCTCCTCTCCAGGACCCCGAGAATGGGCTTGTAGAGGATTGCGTTCAGCAGGAAGATCATCACCAGGAAATTCACCAGCTGGATCAAAAGCGAACTGTTCAATTCAACCATTGGCTTTCACCCCTTATTTCAATGGAATGCCCATGAGGACAAAAAAAAACCGAGTGTGCAGAGTCCCACCCGGTTCGTCTCCTGGAGAATCGATCCCTCTTTCAGGAGCCAGAACGGCATTTTTGCGCAGAACATAGCAGTTGGATTGGTACTTTGCTGTGCTCACCGTTCTGTCCTTGTGAAAGGGATTCCTGAAAACCGGGCACTACTAACCACAACTGACCATCCTTGTCAAGCATTTTTTGCCTCCCCGCCGCGAAGTATTTCAAGGGAAACAGGGGGGTTTCCGGGATGTAAAGTCTCCTTACTCCCGCTTCGGCTCCTCGCTCCCCGCCGCCCGGACGGCCCCCATCTGGCAGTCCCCGACGAACATCGCCCCCTCCTGGATGACCAGGACGGGCGTCCGGATGTTCCCCTGGACCTTTCCGGTGCTGCAGATCTCCAGGCGCTCCTTCGCCTCCAGGTTCCCCTCCACGTTGCCGTGGACGATGAGGTGGCCGACGGTGACGGAGGCCTCGATACTGGCCCCCTCCCCGATCGTCAGGATGCCCCCGCCGACGATCTCCCCCTTGAAAATCCCCTCGATCCGGATGGAACCGTTCAGAATCAGCTTGCCGGAAAATTCCGTCCCCCTTCCCAGAAACGCGACGACGTCTCCGTCCGTTTTCTTGTTCAGCATTCCCTGAGCACCTCCTTTGATTCATTCCTGACGGCTTCGTAAAAAGTCCATATGCTGCGTTCCCCTTCTTCCCTCTCATGATCCCCGGCGGCTTGGCAACCCCGAAATCGCGTCCGGGACTTTTTCACGGTCCTTCAACCGTTTTCCGCCGGGTACGGGCAACCCGGCCCGTCTTCCGTCACGGCTGCAGGATGTATCTTCTCATGCTCACGTTCATGAGGAGCCCGATCCCGATCATCATGGCGGCCATGGACGATCCCCCGTAGCTGAAGAACGGCAGCGGGATGCCCACCACGGGAAGAACGCCGAGAACCATGCAGATGTTGATGAAGACCCCCCAGAACATCATGGCCGTCACGCCGAACGCGATCAGTGTGCCGGCCAAGTCCCTCGAATTCCGGGCGATCTTGATTCCCCACTGGAGCAGGAACAGGAAAAGGGCCAGAAGGACGAGCGCTCCGAGGAATCCCCATTCCTCCGCGAAGACGGAAAAGACGAAGTCCGTCTGCTGTTCCGGGAGAAACTTGAGCTGGCTCTGGGTTCCCTTGAGAAATCCTTTTCCCAGGACCCCGCCGGAACCGATGGCGATGACCGACTGGATGATGTGGTATCCCGCACCGAGGGGGTCCCTTTCGGGATTGAAGAAGGTAAAGATGCGCTCCCTCTGGTAGTCCTTCAGGCAGAACCACAGAATGGGCAGAAGGACGACGCCGGAGGAGGCGAACAGCAGGATGGTCTTCCGTTTCACGCCGATGAAGAAGATCATGGAGGCCGCGACGATCACGAGAAACAGCGCCGTTCCGAGGTCTGGCTGGCGGGCGATGAGGACCACGGGAAGGAAGAGGATGCCGAGGGGGACGAGGAGGTTCCGGATTTCATAGGCCTCCCCCGCCTGGTTGTTCGTGATGTACCGCGTGAGGACCAGGACGAGGCCGATCTTGGCGAACTCGGATGGCTGGAGGGAAACCGGCCCGAGGGACAGCCACCGCTGGGACCCGTGGACCGTGTTCCCGTAAATCATGACGAGAAGGAGAAGGAGCATGATCGCGCCGTAAATCCAGTAGGCGTTGCGGACGATGAACCGGTAGTCCACGGCCGCCGCGACCAGCATGAATCCCAGCCCCGCGCAGAACCAGTAGAGCTGCTTCATGTAGAGGGTTTTCGCTCCCGACGGGGCGAAGCCGGAACCGGTGCTGTACAGGTTGACGATTCCGGCCATGGAAATCAGCAGTACCAGGCCGAGAAGCACCCAGTCGAAGTGGACGATGAGCCGGCGGTCGACCTTCATCCCGCTCCCCCCGCCCCGGCGGAAGTCCGGACCTCCGTCCCCGCCGGAAGGACCCTGTCCTTCTTCATCTTGAAATACTTCATGAGGATCTCCCGGGCGATGGGGGCCGCCACGGAACCGCCGCCCCCCCCGTGTTCGACCACCACCATGACGGCGATCTCCGGATTCGGGTAGGGGGCGAGGGAGACGAAAAGAGCATGATCCCGGTACTTGTAGGGAATCTTTTCCAGGTCCTGATCCTCCTGGCCCAGTTTCACGACCTGGGCCGTTCCCGTCTTCCCGCAGGCCTCGACGCCCAGGGTCTCCAGTTCCCTCAGGGCCTTCCCCGTTCCCCTTTCCCCGTGAACGGTGTCTCGGAGGGCCGAAAGGAGAAACTTGCGGTTCCCCTCGTCCAGGGGCAGGATCCTCTCGACCTCGGAAGGGAGTTCCCGGATCGTCTCCCCGCCGGGGGAGACGATCCGATCCACCGTTCTCGGCATGAAGAGAACACCGCCGTTCCCGATGGCGCAGTAGGTCCGGAGCAGTTGGATGGGGGTCACGAGAATGAATCCCTGACCGATGGAAAGGGAAACGGTTTCCCCGATCTGCCAGGGCTCCTTCAATTTTCTCATTTTCCACTCCCGGGACGGGATCAGTCCCTCCTGCTCTCCCGGCATGCCGATCTCCGTCCTTTTTCCCAGGCCGAACATCCGGGCGTACCAGGCGATGGTGTCCACGCCGAGCTTTTCCCCGAGTTCGTAGAAGTAGACGTCGCAGGACTCGACGATGGCCCTCCTGAGATCGACGGAGCCGTGCCCGTCGCGGTTCCAGCACCGGAAGGTGCGGTCGCCGACGACATGGCTTCCGGTGCAGAAGGTCTTTTTCTCCGGCGTGACCGCCTTTTCCTCCAGCCCGGCCGCGGCGATGACGAGCTTGAAAAGCGAACCGGGGGGGTACAGGCCGAGGAGGGGACGGTTCTGAAGGGGGCACAGGGGATCCTCGAGAAGCTTTCGCCAGGCCTCCCCCGAGATCCCCCGGTTGAACAGGTTCGGGTCGTAGGAGGGCTTGCTCACCATGGCCAGGACGGAACCGTCCCTGGGATCCATCGCGACGACCGATCCCGCCTTCTCCCGGAAGGCTTCCCAGCAGATCCGCTGCAGATCGGCCCGGAGGGTGAGCACCACCGTGTTCCCGGGCCGGGGGGGCATGACGCCCAGCACCCGGATCTTCCGCCCGTTCACGTTGACCTCGATCTGCTCCCCGCCGCTCGCGCCGCGGAGTTCCTGGTCCATCATCTTCTCGATGCCCGTCTTGCCCACCATGTCGCCCGGCCTGTATCCCTCGGGGGATCCGCCGTTGGTTTCATCGCAGCACGCCTCCCCCACGTAGCCGAGGATGTGGGCCGCCATTTCCCCGAACCGGTAATCCCGGACGGGCACCACGTCGACCACGACGCCGGGCAGGTGGAAGGCGTTCGATTCGATCAGCGCGAGATTCTGCCAGGAAACGTCTCTTTCGAGCCTCACGGGAACGAAGGGCTTCCTGTCCTCGTTCCGCTCGAGCTGCCTTTTCCACCGGTCGGTGCGTTCGCTCTCCAGAAAAGTCATCCGTTCCAGCACGTCCCGGGAATTCTTCGCCAGTTCGGGGATCATGGACACGTCGAAGGAGGGCATGTTGTCCACCAGGATGTTCCCGTCCCTGTCGAGGACCTGCCCCCTCAGGGGCCGGACCTCCTGAAAACGGATCCGGTTGCTTTCCGACCGGAGTTTCAGCTCGTCCCCCCGGATGACCTGAAAAAACCACAGCTTTCCCGCGAGGAAAAAGAACGCCAGAAAGACGATCCAGACAATCACGTCGAAACGTCCCCGGAAGGTTCCGGGATCATATTTTGTTAATCGAACGCGCTCTTTCGCCATGAATCATTCCCGCAATGCGGTCGAAGACCGGGAAAACGAAGGGACAGATCATACCGGCAACGGCAGCCTGGGGCAAATAAATACGAAGAAACTCTCCGGACAGGTCCTTTCCGTAGAAAATCCCGTAAGCGGCATAGAGAACGAGAAACTCGGGAAAGGAAACCACAAAGGAGAAGAGGGCCAGCGTCCACGGCTTTCCCGGGTTCATTTTCCCGGACATCCAGCGGGTGAGGAAAAAGACGGACACATACACGATCACGTAGATCCCCGGAATGATGGAAAGAAGCCCGTCCATGAAAACGCCCAGATACAGGGCGAGCAGAAACCCTTCCCTTTCCTCCAGGGAAAAACCCCCGTAAACGACGAGAAGGAAGGCGAGGTTGATCCGTACCGTATCGAAGGTCAGGGAAAGGAGGATCGTTTCCTGGAAGACGGCGGTGCAAAGGGCCACGATGGGGAGGATGACAAAAGCCGTCATTGTTCCTGTTTCCCCTGGGCCAGAAGCACCATGACCTCCTCCAGCAGGGCCGGGTCCACGGCGGGCTTCACCACGATCTTCTGGAACAGCCCCGTCTTCTCCTTCTCGACCCGGGACACCGTTCCGAGGAGAAAGCCCTTGGGGAAAATCCCCACGAGGCCGGACGTGATCACTTCGTCGCCCGCCTGAACATCCCCGGACGACGGCACGTATTTCAGGACGCACCCCTCGGGTCCCGCACCCTGGAGAATGCCCTGGACCCGGCTTCTCTGGACGAGGGCGTCCACATTGCTGTTGAAATCCGTGATGAGGAGAACCTTCGATGCGTGCCAGGAGGCCTCGATGATCCTTCCCCCCACGCCGATGTCGGTGAGGACGGGCATCCCCGGACGGATCCCATGGGCCGTCCCCTTGCTGATGTAAAGGACGTGAAACACCGACGTCCTCTCCGCGCCGGTGACCCGGGCCGCCGTCATGGGAAGGGAGACCGCCTCCGAGAGGCCCATCAGCCTGCGAAGCCTCCTGGATTCCAGGTCCGCTTCCCGCAGTTCGTTGATCCTGTTTTTCAGGCGGTTCACTTCGCTCCGGAGTTCCTGGTTCTCCTTTTCCGCATGGACCAGAAGGAGGTACCGTTTCCAGGATTCCCCGACCTTGCGGATGGATTCCTGAAAAACGCCTTCCAGGGGAAGAACGACCTCGAGGACCATTTTCCGGAAATAGCCCGTCGTCCCGGAAGGTTTGACGAGAAAGGCGAGGGGGATGAGGAAAAGGACGGCCATGAAGGCAGCGAGGAGGGCGACCTTGTACTTTCTATTGGCCATCGCTTGATCGAAGATGGATCAGGGACGGAATGCTCCCGTGACGGATTGGAAACTTCATGGACGGTTTCGCAATGAATCGTTCATCAAACTCACGATCGACGAACCGTAATACGCCCCGCAATCGCCCATCCGGACGGCATTGCGGAAAAGCCCCGGGGCCGGGCGCCCGGTTCCCGGCGAATGAAGCGCGCCCATCCCCGCACCGCGGCGGCGGGGGATGAAGCCGGCCGACGCTGCGGAAACCGTCACAACTGGATCGTCACTTCCTTCAGGAGATCCAGTTCCTCCAGGGCCATGCCCGCGCCCCTGGCAACGGTGGACAGCGGATCGTCGGCGATCTTGATGGGAAGGGCCGTTTCCTCCCGGAGCAGGACGTCGAGGTTTCTCAGGAGGGCACCCCCTCCCGTGAGGACGATGCCGCGCTCCACGATGTCCCCGGCCAGTTCCGGCGGGGCGTGTTCCAGGGCGTCACGGACGGCGTCCACGATGATGACCACCGGCTCCATGATGGCCTCCCGGATCTCCTCCGAGTTGATCTCGACGATTTTCGGAATGCCCGAGATGAGGTCCCGCCCCTTCACTTCCACGGTCCGGACCTCCGGGTCCGGATAGGCGCAGCCGATGGTCGTCTTGATCTGTTCGCCCGTTCTCTCCCCCACGAGGAGGCTGTATTTGCGCTTCATGTGCTGGACGATGGCCTCGTCGATCCGGTCCCCGGCAACCCGGACGGATTTCGCGTAGACGATGCCGGAAAGCGAAATGACGGCCACCTCCGTGGTGCCTCCCCCGATGTCGACGACCATGGAACTCACGGGTTCCGTGATGGGAAGGCCGCAGCCGATGGCGGCGGCCATGGGCTCCTCGATGAGATAGACCTCCCGGGCTCCCGCCGACTCGGCCGTCTCCTTCACCGCCCTCTTTTCCACCTGGGTGATGCCGGAGGGGATGGAGATAATGATCCGCGGCCGGACGAGGGCCTTCCGGTTGTGAACCCGGAGGATGAAGTGGCGGAGCATGGCCTCGGTGATCTCGAAGTCCGCGATCACGCCGTCCTTCATGGGCCGGATCGCGACGATGTTGCCCGGCGTCCTTCCGAGCATGCGTTTCGCTTCCTCTCCCACGGCCAGGACCTTCTGCATGCCCCGGGAGTCCCGGTGGACAGCGACGACGGAAGGTTCGCTGAGAACGACGCCCTTCCCCCGTACATAAACCAGCGTATTGGCCGTTCCGAGATCGATGGCCAGATCGTTGGAAAACATCCCCAAAATGAAGTCGAAAAGCAAACCCTTCCCTCCTGACGGAAATCAGAAGGTTGTATACAGCATTTCCCTGTGCTAATCAAATGATTTCTAAAAAATATTGATTTTTCCCGGGGACTATACTAAGAGGGTCACTTCGGCACAAGGCCCCGAATCCGCTTCCGGAAACATGGGCCGGGGGCCGCCGGTAAAGCGGAAAAGAAACGCACCTTTCCTGGAGGAAAGTCTTCATGCTCACCTTCATGCGGAAACATGCCAAGAACTGGATGATGAAGGCCATCCTGGTCATCATCATCGTCGTCTTCATCTTTTATTTCGGGTCCACGGGAGGAAACCGCAAGGCTGAAATGATCGCCCTCGTGAACGATACGCCGGTAAGCTACGGCCAGTACCGCGAGGCCTACGAAACGCTGCTGAACTTCTACCGCGAACAGTTGAAGGGCGCCTTCACGGAGGAGGTCCTCAAGTCGCTGAATCTCAAGGAAAGGGCCATGAACCAGGTGATCGAGGAACAGGTCCTCGTCGCCAGGGCTTCCGAAATGGGGATCGACGTCACGGACGAGGAGGTGCGCAGCGCTGTCACGTCCTTCCCGGCCTTCCAGAGAAACGGCGTCTTCGACATGGAACAGTACCAGAGGGCGCTGCGCTACTACCGCATGGCCCCGGAGGACTTCGAAAGGCAGCAGCGGCGGGCCCTGGTCCGGTCGAAGGTCGGGAATCTCGTCCGCGAGGCCGCGAAGGTCTCGAAGAAGGAAACGGAAAACCTTTTCTCCGCCCAGTTCGGGAAAATCGATCTCGAGTTCGTGAAATTTCCCGTCGGCAAGGGCGGTAACGCCGATCCTGGCCGGGAAGCCCTGGAGGCCTTCTTCAAGGAAAAAGCGGAACGGTTCCGCGTTCCCGAAAAAATCAAGATCCGGTACGTCGCCTTCCGCGGGGCCGATTACACGGAGGCCGGGGAGATCGGCGAAGAGGCGATCCTCGAGGTGTACAACGGGGGACAGGAAAGTTTCCTCTTCGAAGACGGCAACCGGAAGCCCCTCTCGAAAGTCCGGGAGGAGATCCTGTCGTTCCTGCGAAACCGGAAAGGGATGGTCCGGGCCCAGGAAGAGGCGAGAAAGGCGTACGAATCGATTTACCAGGAGAGAAACTTCGACGAATTCGTCAAGGGGCACAATCTCGGCCTGTTCGAGTCGGAATGGTTCCCCCGGGACAAGGTTCCCGCGGACCTGGAGGGTGTGGAAAACCTGACGGAGAAACTGGCCCGGGCGGAAAAGGGCGATCTCGGCCCCTTTCTTCGGAACGACAAGGGATTTTACATCATCGAAGTGGCCGACATCGAACCTTCGTCCATCCCACCGCTGGACGCCGTGAAGGCACCGGTCATCCGGGCCTACAATGAGGAAAAGGCCCTTGAGGCGGCGAAGGGCAAAGCGGAGGCCTTCCTCGATGAAGTCGTAAAGGGCGCCGATTTCGGCAAAGCCGCCGCGGGCAGGGGGCTTGCAGTCTCGGAAACGGGCCTCTTCCAGCCGTTGACCGCCTACATCCCGAAAATCGGGGAATCCCGGGAGTTGGCCGCCTCCGTGATGGAGCTGTCGGCGGACAATCCCGTCGCCGGAAAGCTGTATTTCTCGAAGGACGGTTTTTTCGTGGTCCGCCTCAAGGGGAGGCAGCCCTTCGATGTCGGGGAGTTCGCCGGGAAGGAGGAACAGCTTCAGGAGAACTTCCTCCAGTACAAGGAGGAGGAGCTGTTCAACGCCTGGATGAGCGCCACGAAAGAGACCATGAGCCGGGACGGCAGGCTGAAAATCTACGCCGACCCGTCCAGCCTGTAAGGGCCCGGACCGCGCCGTTTTGCGGAGGGGAGGTCAGGAACGGGAAAAACTGTTGAAATAACGTTGAAATTCTTCGATGAACGAAGCCTTCTGATCGATTGCGACCCCCTCGTCGAAGAGGAACTCGATGAGAAAAAGGGTCTGATAGTCCACCGCCGAGGTCCTGTATTCCTTCAGCACCGCCACATCCACGTCCTTCAGTTTCCCGAAAGCGGGATGGTTTCGAAGCTCGCTTTTTCCGAGAACCAGCTCGATGGCTTCCTTCCCGTCGGCTTCGTTCTCGAGCACCAGTTCGATTCCCGCCAGCTTCTTCACCGCTTGAATGATTTTCTCCCTCTCCAGCTTGATTTTCATGATCGACGGTCTCCGGTTGCAGGGGTTATTTCCTGAATCAGTGTCATAGGATAATGAATCTCTCTCTCCCGGTCAAGGGAATTGATGAAAACCGGGGATTTGCCGGAGTCCCTCCCCGGAGGGCCTCCGGAAGAGTTCCGAAACGGCGTCTCTCCGAAACGGTCCCGGCGGGGACCGTTCAGACGTGCGAGATATGCACATAGTGATCGATTAACGAACACATGGCATCCACCAAACTGTGCTGTATTATTCATAGCTTCCGCTTACCCGTGCGATCCTGTCACAGGTTCCCATTTCCCCGGAAAAGAGCCCGGACCTCCATGGCGAGTGAATTCAAATGCTTGCATGGGGCATCGATTTTGCACTTTGATATCGGGTTTTTTCCTTCGGAGGTAACTACATGAATCACTTTGGTTCCGGTGAACTCGAGACAGCCGTCATCCAGTCCGAACTGTGCATCGGCTGCGGAGCCTGCGTTCGCCTCTGTCCCTACTTCGACTCCTACAGGGGGAAAACGGCCCTCCTCTTTCCCTGCGCGGTCGAGAAAGGCCGGTGTTTCGCTTACTGCCCCAAGATCGAAGTGGACCTGGACGCCATTACCCGTTTTCTCCACGGAATACCCTATGACGGAAATCCCCTCGGGCATCACCGGGGGATCTTCATCGCCCGGGCCGGAGAAAAAGTAAGGAAACAGCCGTTCCAGGCGGGGGGAACCGTCACGGCCCTCCTGGTCTACGCCTTTCGGTCCGGAAATATCCGGGGCGCCGTCCTGACGAACCGAAAGGGACTTCTCCCCGAACCCCGGTTCGTCACCCGCTCGGCGGACGTGTACCGGGCCAGCCTGTCCAAGTACACGGCGGCCCCCACCCTTTCCGCACTGAACGAGGCCCTGGACAAGGGACACGGAAACCTCGGCGTGGTCGGCACGCCCTGCCAGGTCACCGCGGTGTCCCAGATGCGCATGAATCCCATGGACAAGCCCGGGTTCAAGGATCCGACGGCCCTTGTGGTCGGTCTCTTCTGTACGTGGGCACTCGATTTCCGCCGTTTCGAAACCTTCCTGGCGGGCGAGGTTCCCCTGGAAAAGATCGTGAAAATCGACATCCCCCCTCCGCCGGCACAGGTCCTCGAGGTCTACCTCGAAGACGGGAAACGGGCGTTTCCCCTGGACCGGATCCGTCCCCTGGTGCCGGACACCTGCGGCTACTGCCCCGACATGACGGCCGAGTTCGCCGACGTTTCGGTGGGCGTCCTGGAAGGAAGGGGGGACCGGAACACCCTGATCGTCCGGACGGAACGGGGAGAGCGAATCGTCCGGGAAGCGGAGAAAAAAGGCTTCCTGGTCCTCGAGGAAATGCCCCGGGAAAATCTGGAACACCTCCAGTGGGCGGCGGGAAACAAGAAGAAACGGGGATTTCTCCGCTCCCGGGAGGCGGGAAAGGTGAACGGCGAGCCGGGGAAAACCCTTTTCCGGCTCGCTCCGGAATGTCTGGACGGCGTTTTTCAGGACCGGTAAGGAGGTCTCATGTCATTTCTCATCGATGAAGGCAGAAACATACAGCATCTCCTCATGGGAAACGAGGCCATCGTCCGGGGAGCGCTGGAGGCGGGCGTGAATGTCGCCGCCGGATATCCCGGAACGCCCTCCTCGGAGATCATCGAAACCCTTTCCAAGGTGGCCCGGGACCGGAATCTCTACGTCGAGTGGTCCACCAACGAAAAGGTGGCCGTGGAAGTGGCGGCGGCCGCCTCCTTCGCGGGGCTCCGGTCCCTTTGCGTGATGAAGCAGAACGGCGTCAACGTGGCCTCTGATTTCCTGCTTCACCTGGCCAGTTCGGGAACCCGGGGGGGCATGGTCCTCGTCACCTGCGACGATCCGGGGGCCCTTTCCAGCGTCAACGAGGGCGAATCGAGGCTTTTCGCACAGATCCTGGAGATCCCCCTCCTCGAACCGGGAGACTTTCAGGAGGCCAAGGACATCATTCCCTGGGCCTTCGCCCTCTCCGAGAAGATCCGGAACGTGGTCATGGTGCGAAGCGTCACCCGGCTGTCCCACGGAAGCGGCAACGTCCGTTTCGGGTCCCTGCCGGGCACGTCGGCCCGGGCGGAGTTCGTGTGTCACGGACCGCTCCTCGACCCGGAAACGGGACCGATCATCAGCATGATCCTCGCCGCGCCCGAACTCCAGCACGGGCCGCAGCAGGAAAAGCTGAAAAAGGCGGCCGAGATCTTCGAGACCTGCCCCTTCAACACCTACCAGGGCCCGGACGAGCCCGAACTCCTCATCGTCACGGCAAGCATCTGCTCGCTGTACAGCCGGGAGGCCGTCCGGATCCTCGGCCTGGAGGACCGGGTGGGCATCCTCAAGCTCGCCGCGACCTGGCCGCTTCCCGAACGGCTCGTCAAAAAGCATCTCGCGGCGGCAAAACGGATCCTCTTCGTCGAGGAAGTCGTTCCCACCCTGGAGGATCACGTCAAGGTGATCGCCGCCGAGGCCGCGGGAGAGATCGGGGCCAAGACCTTCTACGGAAAGAAATCGGGGCACCTCCCCTCGGTGGGGGAACTCAATCCCGATCTCGTCCTCGACGCGCTCGCCAGGATCTTCCCGGCCGCCGCGGGGACCGGGCCGGCCGCGTCCCCCGGGGGCGTGAAGGACATTCCGCAGCGGTTCACCCCCGCCAGGGGGATGACCTTCTGTCCCGGCTGTCCCCACCGGGCATCCTACTGGTCCATCCACAACGCCCTCGCCCTGGACGGCCGAGGCGGGTTCGTCTGCGGGGACATCGGCTGCTACGTCATGGGGACCCTGCCCGCGGGGTTCAGCACCGTGAAGACGCTCCACTGCATGGGCTCCGGGAGCGGCGTCGCCAGCGGCTTCGGGAAGCTCCGGTCGTTCGGCATGGACCAGCCCGTCGTCGCCGTCTGCGGGGATTCGACGTTCTTCCACGCCGCCATGCCCGCCCTGGCCAACGCCATTCACCAGCGCTCCCCCTTCACCATGATCCTCCTCGACAACCGGGGAACGGCCATGACGGGTTTCCAGCCCCACCCCGGCTCCCCGACGAACGTCCTCGGAGAGGAGGCGCCCGCCCTGGACATGGAGAAGATCTGCCGGTCCATGGGGGCGAAGGTGGAAACCAGCGATCCCTTCGATCTCGTGAAGACCCGGGAAAAGCTGAACCGCCTCCTGGAATACGGGGAGGGCGCCAAGGTGCTCATCCTCCGCCAGGCCTGCGCGCTCAGCCCGGAGAAACGGGGACAGCGGAAGTACGAGGTCTCCGTCGACGCCGAGCGGTGCCGCGGGGAAAACTGCGGATGCAGCCGCCTGTGCACCCGCATTTTCGGGTGCCCGGGGCTCGTCTGGGACCGGGAAAAGGAAGTGAGCCGCATCGACGAGATGATCTGCGCCGGCTGCGGCGTCTGCGCCGACATCTGTCCCGCCGGCGCCATCGTGAGGAAGGAGGTGGCCCGATGAATCCGAAGGCCCTTGTCCGCGATCCCTTCAGCGTCATCGTCACCGGCGTCGGCGGCCAGGGCAACGTCCTGGCCTCCCGGCTGCTCGGGGACATGCTCGCCGCAAAGGGCTATTTCGTCACCATCGGGGAGACCTTCGGCGCTTCCCAGAGGGGCGGCTCGGTCATGAGCCACATCCGGGTTTCCCGCGAGTCGGCCTGGAGTCCCCAGATCCCCAGGGGAAAGGCGGACGTCATCGTCTCCCTCGAACCCGTGGAGGCCGTCCGGGTCCTCAGGGAATACGGGAACCCCGGGGTGGTCTTCCTGTCGAACACCCGCCCCATCTACCCCGTCGGCGTGATCCGCGGGGAGCTGGAGTACCCGTCCCTCGACGCGCTCCGGGAAGCCGTCGCGCGCATTCTCCCGGGGGCCCGGTTCATCGACGGGACGGAACAGGCCATCGCCCTGGGGAACGCCATCCTCACCAACATCGTCATGCTCGGCGCCCTGAACCGGCTGGCAGTCCTTCCCTTCGAACGGGAGGACTTCCGGCAGGCCGTCGGCCGGCGGGTGGCGTCGAAACAGGTGCCCGTCAATCTCATGGCCTTCGACAAGGGATACGGGCTGGCCGGATGACGGGACCCCGGCCCGGCGGGGAGGAACGGAAAGATCAGTCGAGGGCGGCGATTTCGAAGTGTTCCTGGTGAAAATCGGGCATCACCCTGATGACGATGCTCTTCTTCAGCTCCCGCTCGAGCCCTTCCAGGGTCCTCTTCTCGTCCTCCAGGAGGAAGTCGGCCACGTCGGGATTGATGAGGACGGAGATCGTCTTTTCCACGCCGGGCATCCGCCGCCGGATCTCGCGGAAGATCTCGTAGCACACCGACGCCCGCGATTTGAGGACGCCCCTCCCGTCGCAGCAGGGACAGGGCTCGCACAGGATCTTCTCCAGGCTCTTGCCCTTCCGCTGGCGGGTCATCTCGATGAGCCCCAGCTGTGAAATTTTCTGGACGTTCGTCCGGTTCTTGTCCTTCACCATCTCATCGGTCAGGGCCTGGAAGACCTTCTCCCGGTTTTCCTCGATCTCCATGTCGATGAAGTCGATGATGATGATCCCGCCGATGTTCCGCACCCGGAGCTGGTAGGCGATTTCCTTCACCGCCTCCAGGTTGGTGCTCAGGATCGTTTCCTCGAGGTTCCGCTTTCCCACGTATTTCCCGGTATTCACGTCGATGGCGCAAAGCGCCTCCGTTTCCTCGATGGTGATGTATCCGCCCGACTTGAGCCACACCTTCCGGTTCAGGACACGCTTGATGTCCAGTTCCATGCCGAAGGCCTCGAACAGGGGCGGGTCCTCCTCGTAGTACTCGAGCCGGTACGGGACCCCCGGGAGGAAGGTTTCCATGAACTCCCGGATCATGTGGTACCCTTCCCGGGAATCGATGACGATCCGCTCCATCTCCTCGGTGTAGAAATCCCGGATCGCCCGCAGAACGATCCCCAGGTCCTTGTGAACCAGCCCGGGGATTCCCACCCGTCCCTTCTTTTTCCGGATCGTTTCCCACAGGCGGACCAGGTACTCCACGTCGGCCTTCAGCTCCTGTTCGTTCTTCCCCTCGCTCACCGTCCGGGCGATGAGGCCGTACCCTTCCCCGGGCTTGATCTCCTCGAGGAGGTCCTTCAGCCTTTTCCGCTCCCCCTCGTCCCGGATCTGCCGGGAGATCCCGATGTGCTTCACCGTGGGCATGAGAACGAGTTTCCGCCCGGGAAGGGAGATGTGGGTCGTCACCCGGGCCCCTTTCGTCCCGATGGGCTCCTTGGCGATCTGAACGAGAATCTCCTGTCCTTCCTTGAGGAGGTCCTCGATCTGGCACTCGGGCATCCGGTCGTACCATTTCCGCTCGTAATCCCCGTCCTCCCGGTCGGCGGACTCCCCTTCCTCGGTCACGAGGAAATCGAGTTCGGAAATGTCGTGGTACGTGTCCGAGGCGTGGAGGAAGGCCGCCCGTTCGAGCCCGACGTCCACGAAGGCCGCCTGCATCCCCGGAAGGACCCGGATGACCTTTCCCATGTAGATGTTCCCGGCGACGGTGTTCTCGTCCCCCCGCTCGATGTAGAGATTGGAGATCACGTGATTGTCGAGGATGGCGATCCGGGTTTCGTGGTCGGAGCAGTTGATGATCATTTCTTTCCTCATGGCGTCTTTTCCTCCCGGAGCACGACGGGCTCTTTCTTGACGATGCCTACCATCCCGGCGGTCTTCCCCTCGAGACCGAACACGGCGGTGACGATGTCGAGGGGGTTCATGGAACCGCCCTCCCGGAAACGGAGTTCCAATTCAACCGTCTCCCCCGTTCCGTTCAGGGAAAGACGGTGAACGGGACTCCGAAGGTCCTGTTCCCGCACCTTTCCCTTCCGTTCCTTCCGGAGCATCACGGTCTCCCGGGCGAGAAAATCGCGGATTCTTTCCCCGGCCGCCTCCGGCGGGATCCCGCAGGACGGGGGGAGGGAAACGGCGTATACGTAACCGGCGATCCACGAGGAGAGGGGGCGCGCGAAGGCGGGAATCTCCTCGACGGAGATCGCGAAAAGGCCCTCCGGAAGGGCCTCGCCGACGGCCCGGAGAAAGTTCTCCCCTTCCGGAAGGGGTTCCCGGAGGAAGAGATCGGCGAATTCGCAGTGGCTCTCCATCCCGACGGGGGTCGCCGGCGTCAGGGAGAGCTTCGGCTGGGGATGGAAGCCCTCGGAAAACCGGAAGGAGCAGCCCGACCGTTTCAGCGCCCGGACCAGGGCCGTCACCGTCTCGAGATGGGAAAGAAACCGGCCGCCTCCCCGCTTTCCGAACCGCAGCCGGTAGCGTTTCGGGTTCGTTTCCCCGTCCTCCCCCTCCGGGGGCTCCGCCGTCCCCGGAAGGACCGGCGCCGCCTCCGTGAGGAGGGGTTTCAGGTCTTTCGAGCAGGCCCCGCACCCGGTGCAGGGACCGCTCCGGCAGTCCTCCGTCCCCTCTCCCCGGAGGGCCTTTTCGTATTCCCTCCGCAGGAAGGGGCGATCCACCCCGGCGTCGATGAATTCCCAGGGCAGGGGGGCGCTCCCGTCGATTTCTCCCACCAGCCGTTCCGGGACGATTCCCGCCCGTTCCATGGCCCTTTCCCACGCCTCGCGGGAGAACACGTCGCCCCAGCCGTCCATGCGGCATCCCGCCCGGAAGGCCTCGTGAACGAGGGACGCCATGGACGCGTCCCCCCGGGAAAACACCCCCTCGAGGAGGCTCATCCGGCCGTCGTGCCACTTGAGGTTGAGGCCCCGGCGGCGGAGACGATCCCGGAAGAATTCCTGCCGCTCCCGGATTTCCGCGGGGGAAAGCTGGGCGCACCACTGGAAGGGCGTGTGGGGCTTGGGAACGAACGTGGAAAGGCTGACCGTGACCTGCTTCCGGAATCCGCCCTCCCGGGCGACCCGAAGGGCCAGATCGACGATCCCCTCCAGGTCCTTCTCCGTTTCCGTGGGAAGGCCGATCATGAAATAGAGCTTCAGAGACCGCCAGCCGGCGTCGAACACGGCTTTCGCCGTCCTCAGGAGATCCTCCTCCCGGTTGCCCTTGTTGATCACGTCGCGAAGCCTCTGGGTGCCCGCCTCCGGGGCCAGGGTGAAGCTCGTCTTGCGGACCTTCCGGATCTCCCCGATGAGTTCGTCCGTCAGGGTCTCCACCCGCATCGACGGAAGGGCGAGGGCGACTTTCCTCTTGGAATACCGCGCCATGAGGGCCTTCATGAGGCCCCCGATGCAGGAGTAGTCCCCCGAACTGAGGGAAAGCAGGGAGATCTCGTCCCCGCCGGCGGCCCCGATCATGGACTCGGCCATTTCCAGGAGCGTCGCCGCGGGCCGCTCCCGGACGGGCCTCCAGACCATTCCGGCCTGGCAGAACCGGCATCCCCGGGTGCATCCCCGGGCGATCTCGAGGGTGACCCGGTCATGAACCGCCTGGATCACCGGAACGACGGGACGGCGGGGGCCCGTCCACGCACCCGGGTCCGCGAGGACCCGTCTTTTGATCCTCTTTTCCCTCCCGTGGAACCGGGGAACGTACACGCCCTCGATGTCGCCGAGAAGACGGAGCCTTTCCTCCCTTCCCCACCCTTCCCTCTTCGCCTTCCCGAGGAGGGCGGCGATTTCGAGGAGGACCTCCTCCCCCTCCCCCACGGCGAAGGCATCCACGAAGGGGGTCATGGGCAGGGGATTGAAGACCGCCGGTCCCCCGGCGAGGATGACGGGGTCCCCTTCCCGCCGGTCCTCCGAGAAGAGCGGGATGCCCCCCAGGTCGAGCATGTTGAGGACGTTGGTGTAGGAAAGCTCGTACTGGAGCGAGAAGCCGACGAGGTCGAACCGGGCCAGCGGCGTCCCCGACTCCAGGGACGTGAGGGGAAGGTCCCTTTTGCGCAGTTCCCGCTCCATGTCCGGCCAGGGCGCGAACGCCCGCTCCGGCACCACGGCGGGATCGTCCCGGAGGAGCCCGTAGAGGATCTGGAGCCCCAGGTGGGACATCCCCACCTCGTAGGTGTCTGGAAAGGCGAGGACGACGTTCAGGGTGTCCCGGGAGGGACCTCTCCGGGAGGCGTGCACCTCCCCGCCCACGTAGCGTCCGGGCTTTTCCACCAGGGGAAGGATCTCTTCCCTGAAATCCTTTTCGATCATTCCGCCTTTCCCGCGCCTTCCCTCATCCCTCGTTCCAGATCCCCTCGAAGGTCTTTTGCACCACATCCGCCGAACAGCGCAGCGCCGCCAGCTCCCCTTCCGCCAGGGGGATCTCGTAGACGGTCTCCACGCCCCCCGCGCCGAGCTTCACCGGGACGCCGATGTGGATCCCCCGGATCCCGTACTGGCCCTCGACGTACGCGGACACGGGAAACATCCGCCCGCTGTCCCGGAGGACCGCCTCCACCATGGCGACCACGGAGGCGGAGGGGGCATGCCAGGCGCTCCCCGTCCGGAGGAGCCTGACGATTTCCGCGCCGCCGTTCCGGGTCCTCTCGATGACGGCGTCGAGCTTCTCCCGTCCGATAAAGTTGAGGATGGGGACGCCCTTGACCGTCGTGTAGCCGTCCACGGGAACCATGGTGTCCCCGTGGCTTCCCAGGACGAGGGCCTCGATGTCCCGGGCGGAGATCCCCACGGCCTCGGACAGGAAAAGCCGGTACCGGGCCGAGTCGAGCACCCCGCCCATGCCGAACACCCTGGAGGGCGGGAATCCGGAGACCTTCCACGCCAGGTGGGTCATCACGTCGAGCGGGTTCGTCACCATGAGGATCATCGTCCCGGGGGCGTATCGCGCCACATCCCGCACCACGGAACGGACGATCCCGCCGTTTTTCAGGGCCAGTTCCTCCCGGGTCATGCCGGGCGTCCTGGGAAATCCCGCCGTGAAGACGACCACGTCGGACCCTTTTACCAGGGAAAAATCGTTGGTGCCGGTCACGGAGACGTCCATCCCCTCGAGGGTCCCCGCCTGGCGGATGTCCAGGGCCTTCCCCTGGGGAAGTCCTTCCACGATGTCGGCCAGGACGACGTCGGCCAGATTCCTTTCCGCGATCCGCTGGGCCGCCATGGTCCCCACGAATCCCGCGCCGATGACGGCGACTCTCTTTCTCATTCCTTTCCTCCTCCCGATGATTCCTCCTGTTTCCTGAGAAGGGTCTCCAGATCCTCCCCGTCGTCGCCGTCCCCCGTCCCTTCCCCGGGGAGTCCTCCCCCGCGGATCCGGTGCTCCTCCGCCTCCCGCTCTTTCGCCCGGGCGAAACGCTCGGCGAACCGGGGATGGCCCAGGTACGGGAGGATGTCCTTCCGGAAATCCCCGAGGAGTTCCCCGAAGACCTCCTTCGCCTTCCCGGCAGGCGTGAAGGTCCGCTCCTTCCGGTAGCCATAGGCCGGGACCGGCCCGAAAAGGGCCGCCGTCTCCCGGTAGCGGGCGGGGTCGTCGAAGAAGCGCTCCTCCAGGGGCACTTCCATCCGGACGTCCATCCGCACGTGGACCGTGTCCCGGGCGATGGGCCGCGAACGGTCGTAGATCTCAACCACGAGCCCGTTCGGAAGGGCTATTTTTTCCACAGGTTCCATCCGTTTCTCCCCGATTTGCGTTTTTCCCCGTCGTCCCGGAGGCCCCCCGGGGGCCGGCGCCCGGGAACGGGCGGGGTTCCCCGCGAGTTTCCTGTTGACGAACGGAATTCTTCTCCTTATACTTCAGCTCCCGGGAATCCGGGAAGCCCCCACATCAACACAGGAACACGACGAAAATGGAAAATCCGACGGCCGTCCTGCTTCTATCCTGCCCCGACCAGAAGGGCATCGTCGCATCCATCTCCGGTTTCATCTTTCAGCACGAGGGAAACATTCTTCACGCGGCCCAGCACACGGCGCAGCCGGGAAACATCCTCTTCATGCGCATCGAATGGGACCTTGCCGGGTTCGCCATCCCCCGGGAAGGGATCAAGGAGGCCTTCAGACCTCTCGCGGAACGTTTCCGGATGAAATGGAACATCCGCTTTTCCGACGAAATCCCGCGGGTGGCCATTTTCGTGTCCCGCCACGTCCACTGTTTTCACGACCTCCTGCTGCGCCACCTCATGGGGGAATTCCGGGGGGTCTTCCCGCTCGTCATCAGCAACCACCCGGACCTGCAGCCCCTGGCCGAGCAGTTCGGGCTCTCCTTCCGGTACTATCCCATCACCCAGGAGAACAAGGCCGAGCAGGAGGAGCGGGAGATGGAGGAACTGGAGCGTCAGCGCATCGACCTCATCATCCTCGCCCGGTACATGCAGGTTCTCAGCCCGGCCTTCGTGAACCGGTACAAGAACCGCATCATCAACATCCACCATTCCTTCCTTCCCGCCTTCGCGGGAGGGAAGCCCTACCAGCAGGCCTACGAGCGGGGCGTCAAGATCATCGGCGCCACGAGCCACTACGTCACGGAAGCCCTCGACGACGGGCCGATCATCGCGCAGGACGTCATCGAGATCTCACACCGCGACTCCATCAACGACATCAAAATAAAAGGCAAGGACATCGAGCGCGTCGTCCTTGCCAAGGCGGTAAGGCTTCATCTTGCCGACAGGATCCTCGTGTACGGGTCCAAGACGATCGTGTTCGAGTGATCCCCGTTTCTACAGGACGCTTTTCTGGCTCAGGTCCACGGCCTGGTCGATCTGCTCCTTCAGACCCTCGGGAAGACCGGGGATGTCCACGCTCAGAAAGCCCCGGACGATGGTCGCCGTCGCCTCGTCCTCCGACAGCCCCCTCGACATGAGATAAAGGATTTCCTCCTGGGCGATCTTCCCGACCGCCGCCTCGTGGGAAAGCTCGACGCCTTCCGTCCTGCCCTTGAGTTCCGGGATGGCGTGGATCTCTCCCCCCTTCAGGATCAGGCCGCGGCATTCCAGGTGCCCCTTCACGCCGGCCCGTTCCCCGATGATGTCCCCGCGGGCGATGATCTTCCCGCCGTTCGTGATAGCGCGGGACACGATTTCCGCACGGGTGTCGTCGGCCTCGAGGGAAATGCGGCCGCCCACGTCCAGCTCCGACCCCGGATGCCCGACGAGAAGGCTGTAGAACCGGGCCACCGCCCCCGGGCCCACCAGGTGGGTCGTGGGGTACATCTGGAGCGATTTTACGGGCTTCATGCAGACGTAATTGTTTAGGAAAAGACCGCCCTCCTCGACCCGCCCCACAGAGCGGGGCCGCACCATCATGTCTTCGGCCCAGTGGTGGATCATGGTGAAGCTCAGCGTGGCGTTCTTTTTCACGTAGAACTCCGAGATCCCCACGTGGAGGCCCCGGCTCACGTGGGCCGCCGTCACGCAGCCCGTGATGATGTGGAGTTCCGATCCCTCCTCGGCGATGATGATGTTGTGGACGTTCTGGCTCAGGTTCTGCTTCTCCAGGTAGAGACAGGCCTGTACGGGAAAGAAGGCGCGGCTTCCAGGCAGGGCCCGGATGACGTACCCGTCGTGAAGGTCCGTGAAGGCCCTGGCGGTGTACTTGTCCACGTCCACGGAAAGAAGCTTCCAGTAATGCTCCCGGGCCCAGGCGTGCTTTTCCAGGGCTTCCTTGATGGGAATGACTTCCACCCCCTCGTCCTTCGCCCCGGCGTAAACGGCGGTGGCGTCCTTCTGGAGATAGGAGCCCGACCGTCCCGCTTCGGTCACATCGACCCCCGCCTGGATCAGGCGGTCCCGGTCCTGCTGCCCGACCTGCCCGAGGTTCTGGAGACGCGGGTGCTCCTCCGCCCGGACATCGAAGGCGTCGAGATCCACGTCCGGCCCGAGGGCCGCCTTCTTGTTTTTCGCCTCCCGGGCTTTTTCCTCTAAAGTACGCATCGGCAGCACTCCTCGTATCCTGTCTCCTTGATCTGGCGGAAAATGTCGATGGGATTGCCCTTGCAGGCCAGAACGCCGTGGTAGAGAACCTGCCCCCTGTCCGCCGCCACGTAATCGAGGATGAAGCCGGTGTGGGTGATGATGAGCCCCATCCGTTTTCTTTTCTTGTGCATTTCCTTGCAGGTCTTCTCCGGGCCGGGCTTGAGGTCCCGTTCCAGCAGGCGGCTGATGGTGTTTCCGATGAGGGCGATGTTCTCCAGGTCCACCCCGGACTCGGGTTCATCGAAGAGCAGGAGGTCCGGCTCCTGCGCCATGAGCTGAAGGAGTTCCGACCGCTTGATTTCCCCGCCGGAGAATCCGACGTTGATGTCCCGGCTCAGAAATTCGGTGAAATTCACCTTCGCCGCAAGCTCGTCGACGGGGACCTCCTTCTTCCCGCCGCAGATCGCCACCATCTGGCGGGTCTTCAGCCCCTGGATGCTGGGCGGCCGCTGGAAGGACATGCCGATCCCGAGCTTCGCCCGCTCATGGACGGGCATGTGGGTGATGTCCTCGCCCTTGAACCGGATTTTCCCCGCCGTCACCCGGTACTGGGGATATCCCATGATGGTCATGAGAAGGGAGGTCTTCCCTGAACCGTTGGGTCCGAAAAGAATGTGGGTTTCCCCCGCATTGATTTCCAGGTCGATGTGGGCCAGGATCTCCTTGTCCCCCAGATGAACCTGCAAGTCTTCGATCTGCAGCATGGCACGACTCCCGCAAAGTCCGTTGTGGACCCTGCTTTATAAAATATTTACGGCTTCTTTTCAAGACATCTTGTCTGAATGTACCTGAAGACGGGCACTTCGGCAAGAGAAAACAGGAACGCTCCCTCACTCCCCGATTGCATCCTTCCCGGCCGCCCCGCGGCAGGACGCGGGGCCGGTCCGCGCCGGGTATCAAGCGGAAACGGGAGGGTCGTCACCCCCCTTTTTCCTTGATGAATGAGGGGTTTTCCGCTATCGTCTTTTCCAAAACGGACGGGGGATTCCGTCCTTTTGAGAGAGGGACAGCCAATGAAACAGGGGAAGGAATCCCTTTATTTCCACGCCCGGGGGCACCGCCTCTACGGGGAGTGGATCGACCGGGAAAGGCCGGGGCCCGTTCTCGTCTTTCTTCACGAGGGGCTGGGAAGCACCGCCCAGTGGAAGGACTTCCCCGCCCTTCTGTGCGAACGGACGGACCGGCCGGGATTCGTCTACGACCGGCTGGGCCACGGGAAATCGGATCCCCTGTCCCTCCCCAGGAACCCGGAGTACCTCCACGAGGAAGCTTTCCACGCCCTCCCGGAAACCCTGGACTCCCAGGGCATCGAAAAAGCCGTCCTCATCGGCCACAGCGACGGCGGCACCATCGCCCTCCTTTTCGCCGCCCGTTTTCCCGGCAGGGTCTGCGCCGTCATCACCGAGGCGGCCCACGTCTTCGTCGAGGACATCACCCTCGAGGGTATCCGGAAAGCGGTTGACCTGTACGGGAGAACGGATCTGCGGAAGCGCCTTTCGGTCTATCACGGCGCCAACACCGAGGGGGTGTTCCACGGCTGGGCCGACACCTGGCTCGACCCCCGGTTCCGGGACTGGAACGCCGTAAGCGATCTCCCCGAGGTCCGCTGTCCCCTCCTGGTCATCCAGGGCGAGGGGGACGAGTACGGCACCCCCATCCAGGTGATGACCATCGCGGAAAAGACCTCAGGCCCCGCCCAGGCCTGGCTGGTCCCGGACTGCGGGCACGTCCCCCACCTTCAGGCGAAGGAGGAGGTCCTCCTCCACATGGCGTCGTTCATCGAGGCCACGACCGGAAGGGATGCCGGTAAAGATGGGTGTTCAGGTAGCGGGAGTCCCCGGTAATCTCCCGGCCGGCCCAGGGAGGAAGGGCGAACACCGCGTCCTCCCGCTCGAGTTCGATCTCGGCGACGAGGAGCCCCTCGTTCTCCCCGCGGAAGACGTCGACCACCCATTCCCTCCCCCCGAAGGAAAGGGGGTACCGGTTCTTCTCCAGGGGAGGTAAATCGCACAGGCCGAACATCTCCTCGGCGTCCCCGGGAGGGATTCCGTATTCGTACTCGATGCGGACCGCCGCCTTCCGGAGGATCTTCACCGCCAGAGTGGCCTCGTCCCCGGCGATCCGGATCCGAAGGACGCCCTCCTTCTTCAGATCCAGGAACGCCTGCCGGATGAAGACCCCTTTCAACCCGCGGACGACGGAGTCGTCCCGGACGAGAAAACGCCTTTCGATCTCCAGTGCCATGCCGCCTCCCCGGCGGAACGGGGTCTTGCTTTTTGTCCCTCCCGCCAGTATAACCCTTTCCCATCTGCCGATCGGAAAGGGTAAGGAACATTGTTATGGCCGATCCGCCGTTTCTTCATCTGTGCCAGCCCGGCGGGGGAAAGTCCTGCGGCGCCTGCTGCGGGCTGTACAACTACCTGGACAGCAGCCGGGCCTCCCTCACGGAGCGCCTCCGGAAACGGACCCGCCGGTTCCGGGAATCGGTCCGGGACGAAAAGGACCTCCTCCCCTTCTCCCGGGAAACCAGGGAAAAGGAGCCCCAGGCACGGATCTACCCCGTCATCTACTGCTGCGAGTACCTGGGATTTCTCGACGCGGAGGAAACCCGGGTGGGATGTCTCCTCCACCCGCTGCAGAACGGGGGAAAGGACCTCCGGGACATCTCCTTCTACGGACGGGAACTGTGCGACGGGCACTTCTGCCCGAGCTACCACTTCCTCACCCGGCAGGAGCAGCAGGCGGTCCTCCACATCGTCGACGACTGGTATCTCTACGGTCTTTGCATCACCGACATCGATCTCGTCAAGGAATATTTCCGGATCGTCAGCGACGAGATGGGGGCCATGCCCGACCCGGACACCTTCCGGCGGGAGCCCTGCAAGTCGCTGGCCCTCGATTTCTTCTCCCTCAAGATTTCCTGGCCCTTCCGGTCACGGGAAACGAACCGGTTCGGCAAGTACTACTTCGACGGGTCCCAGTACATGATCCATCACATCCCGTACGAGGCCATGGGATGCGGCCGCTCCCCCTTCGACCGGATCCTTGTGAGCCTCACCTCCCGGATCGAGGACCCGGAAACGCTGCGCGCCGCGGAAGCGCTGGTCCGGGAGAAGATCCGCGCCCTCACGGCGGCCCTCGGCGCTCCCGGGGAGGGCGGCGGGACCGCGGACCCGTAAGAAGCGGAAATTCCTTTATTGACGATCTCGTGCCGCATAGGCTATAGGAACCGGTTAAGGAGGGCGGGACCGATGGAACAGAAAAAACCTTCCATTCTCATCCGGAAAGACGACATCGCGAAACGGGTGTCCGAAATCGCGGGCGATATCGCGCGGGACTACGGCGGAAGGGAACTGGTGCTCGTCGGCGTCCTGAAGGGTTCCTTCGTGTTCCTCGCGGACCTCGTCCGGAACCTCACCATCCCCCACACCATCGATTTCATCGCCGCGTCGAGTTACGGCTCCGGGACCGTCAGCTCGGGAACCATCCGGATCACGAAGGACATCTCCCTTCCCGTCGAGGGGAAGGACATTCTTCTCGTGGAGGACATCATCGACACGGGGACGACACTCGCCTATCTGAAGCAGAGCCTGAAGGACCGGAAGCCGCGGTCCGTCGCCATCTGCGCCTTCATCGACAAAAAGGAACGGCGGGAAACGGAAATCGACGCCGAATACGTGGGATTCACCGTCCCCGGAGGATTCATCGTGGGATACGGCCTGGATTGCGACGAGAAATTCAGGTATCTCCCCGATGTGTGCGTTCTTGAGGATTTATAAAGGGAGGAACTCGTGATCGTCGAATGCTCTCGCTGCCACACGAAGTACCGCTTCGAGGGGGGAAAGGACCGGGGCAGGGGCGTATGGCTCCGGTGCACCCGTTGCAGGCACGTCTTTCTTTACCGGGAACCGGAAGCGGAAGAGGCCGTGAAACCGGAGGCCCCGGCGGCGGCCTTTCCCGGGGAATCCGGTGCCGGCTTCCCGGGAGAAGAGGTCCCTTCGGTGACACCGGAACAGCTCCCCGCGGAGGCCGCATCCGACGAGGAACGGGAAGCCGTCCAGCCCCTCCCGGAAGAGGAAGCCCCGGCGGAAAAGACAACCTCCACGGGGAAGAAGGTCCTTCTCTTCCTCATCTTCCTGGTCATCGTGGCGGGAGTGTTCTCCCTGATTCAACCGGACCGGGCCAGGTCCCTCTATGAGCGGGCCGTCTCCTCCATTCGCCGGGTTCTTCCCGGTGCGCAGGAAAAGGCCGTTTTCTTCACCGCCGTGGAAGAACTGTTCGTGAACAGCCCCTCCGCCGGCAACCTGATGGTCATCCGGGGAATGGCCGTGAACAACGCGGCCGAATCGCTTCCCCCCATCCGCGTCCGGGCGAGGATTCTCGATCCGCAGGGAAAGACGGTGCGGGAGGAGATCTCCCTTGGGGGAAACATCCTCACCGACGAGGAACTGGCGACCCTGTCCCTGGACGAACTGAAATCCATCCTCTCCACCCCGGGGGGGAGGGATTATCCCAACACGCTCGTCCCCCGGGAAGGGACCGTCCCGTTCATGATTCTCGTACCGGACCCCCCGGCAAACGCCGTGGAGTACACCATCGACACCGTGCCCGGCTCCTAAGCGGGAGCCGCGGCAGGATTACCGGACGACTTCTTCGAGAACTTCCGCGATCCGTTCCTCCGGGACGGCGCCTTTCCGGAGGATCGCCGGCGGCTTCACCGTGACGTCCACCAGGGTCGATCCCGATCCCCCGGGCGTCCTCCCGCCGTCGATCACGCCGTCGATCCGGTCCCCCAGGGCCAGGAGGACATCCTCAGCCGTCGAACATTCCTTTTCCCCGGCGAGATTGGCGCTTGTCGCCGTCACGGGGCCCCCGAGGGTCCTGGCCAGTTCCCGGGCGACGGGGTGGCTCGAAAGCCGGACGCCGATTTTCCCGGAGCCCGCGGTGAGCCTCTGGGATACCCCGGGGAGCGCCTTCAGGACCAGGGTGAGCGCCCCCGGCCAGAACGCCCGGATGAGCGCCTCCGCCTCCGGGGGAACCTCCGCCGCGATCCCTTCGAGGGCCTTCCGGTCCCCGATGATGACGGGAACGGGCTTCCGGAAGTCCCGGCCCTTTACCCGGAACAACCGCTCCACCGCCGCTTCGTTTTTCCCGTCGCAGGCAAGTCCGTAAAAGGTTTCCGTGGGAAAGGCCAGTACCCGGCCCTCCCGGAGGAGACGGACCGCTTTCGCCAGTGCCTCCGCCCCGGGCCGGTCCGGAAGGATGGTCAGGATATTCACCGGAGGGTTTCCTGCTTTTTCTCCACGTCGGCGGCCATCTTTCTCCTGTGGGCGGCGAGTTTTTCCCGGAGCCCGTCATCGCCCAGCGCCAGGATCTGGACGGCGAGGAGGGCCCCGTTTTTCGCCCCCGCCTTCCCGATGGCCATGGCCGCCACGGGGACCCCGCCGGGCATCTGGACCGTGGAGAGGAGGGCGTCGAGCCCGCGGAGGGCCGTGGCGTCGATGGGGACGCCGATGACGGGGAGGAGGGTCCGGGAAGCGATCACGCCCGCCAGATGGGCCGCCGCCCCGGCGCCGACGATGAACGCCCGGATGCCCCGGGCCGGCGCGGCGGCGGCGTACGCCGCCGTCCGCTCCGGCGTCCGGTGCGCCGAGGTGAGAAACAGTTCGTAGGGAACGGCGAATTCATCGAGAACCGCCGCCGACTCCCTCATGATCTCCATGTCCGAGTCACTCCCCATGACGATGGCGACCCGGGGGGCCGCCGTCTCCGCCGCTTCCCTTTTCTTCCTCTTCATGAGATCCGACCCTTTCCCGGCCGCTCAATGGCGGAAATGCCTTCGCCCGGTGAAGATCATGGCCATGCCGTGCTCGTTCGCCGCCGTGATGGCCTCCTCGTCCCGGACGGAGCCGCCGGGCTGAACGATGGCCGTCACCCCCGCCTGGGCGGCGAGATCGACGCCGTCCCGGAACGGGAAGAAGGCGTCGGATGCGAGCACCGTTCCCTTCGTGGGCAGGTTCGCCTTCATCACGGAGAGCCTCACCGAGTCCACCCGGCTCATCTGGCCGGCCCCGACCCCCACGAGCCGGGTGTCCGTCGCCAGGACGATGGCGTTGGACTTCACGTGCTTCACCACCCGCCAGGCGAAATCGAGGGCCCGGTATTCCTCCTCCGTGGGGAGCCGTTTCGTCACGACCCGGGCGAGCCGCAGGTCGTCCCTTTCCAGGTCCCGGTCCTGAACGAGAAGGCCGCCCTTCACCCTGCGGTAATCGAATTCCCGCAGGGGACCGGCGCCGGACGGGGAAATCTCGATGAGCCGGACGTTCTTCTTGGACCCGAGGACGGCAAGCGCCTCCTCCTCGAACCCGGGGGCCAGGATGACCTCGAGAAAGGTTTTGGCCAGTTCCTCGGCGGTCTTCCGGTCCACCTTCCGGTTCAGGGCCACGATGCCCCCGAAGGCCGCCACGGGGTCCGTTTCCATGGACTTCCTGTACGCCTCCACGAGCGACCCCTCCGACAGGGCGGCCCCGCAGGGGTTGGCGTGCTTCATGATGACCGCCGCCGGCTGGTCGAAATCGGAGGCCATCTGCCACGCCGCGTCGCCGTCCATGATGTTGTTGTAGGAAAGTTCCTTGCCCTGGAGCTGACGCCCGCCGCCGATGGAGGAGGGCAGGATGTCCCATTCCCGGTAGAAGGCCGCCTTCTGGTGGGGGTTCTCGCCGTACCGGAGATCCTGGGCCTTGACGAACTGGACCGTCAGGGTGTCGGGAAACTCCGCGGGACCTCCCTCCTTCCCGACGGCTCCCAGATAGTTGGAGATGGCCCCGTCGTAACGGGCGGTGAGCTGAAAGGCCTTCGCGGCCATTTTGAAGTTCGTTTCCCGGGAGATCCTTCCCCCGCCGGCCCGGAGTTCCTCCAGGATCTTCCCGTAGTCGGACGGGTCGGTGACCACCGTGACGAAGGGGTGGTTTTTCGCCGCCGCCCGGATCATGGCCGGTCCCCCGATGTCGATGTTCTCGACGGCCTCTTCCAGGGTGCACCCCGGTTTCGCCACCGTCTCCTCGAAGCGGTACAGGTTGATGACCACCATGTCGATGGGAAGGATTCCGTGCTTTTCCGCCGCCTGACGGTGTTCCGCGACGTCCCGGAGAAAAAGGATGCCCCCGTGAACCTTGGGATGGAGCGTCTTCAGCCGCCCGTCCATCATCTCGGGGAATCCCGTGTAATCGGAGACCTCCCGGACGGGGATCCCTTCCGCCTCGATCTGTTTCGCCGTACCCCCCGTGGAGAGGATTTCCACGCCGAGGGCGTGAAGCCCCCTGGCGAATTCCACAATGCCCCTCTTGTCGGTGACGCTGATCAGGGCCCTTTGAATCGGATTCATCATCCTGAATGTTCCTTTCTTTGTCGTGTCGTTTCCGGGCGGGTCCGGAACGGGCGGAATGCGGCCGTTTCCATCCCCGTCCCGGGGATCATTTCGCGGGACGGATCTTCGCCATGTGGCGGATCCGCTGCTCGAGGAGGGTCTTCGTCCCGATGTCGGGCCGGTGGTCCACCGGTCCCCGGATGGCGGAAACGGCCTCCTCGGCGATCCGCTCCGCCTGTTCCAGCGTCCCGGCGATGCCGACGACGCCGATGGCGCGGGAGGTGCTCATGTAAAGGCCGTCCGGCCTCTGGTCCACCGAGGCGTAATACAGCCTGGCCCCCTTCACGTCGCCCACGTCGATCTTCGCCGAGGTGGAGCGGGCGTCGGGATGGTCCGCGGGAAGCCCGTATCCCTTGGGAACGACGTACTTGCAGACCGTCGCCTTCCCGTCGAAAACCACGTCGAGGGAATGGAGCGTTCCTTCGATCACCGCCCGGCAGACCTCGACGAAATCGGTCTTCAGGAGGGGGAGGATGTTCATGGCTTCGGGATCGCCGAACCGGGCGTTGTATTCCAGGAGCCTCACCCCGTTGCGGGTGACGATGAAGCCTCCGTACATGACCCCCTTGTAGTATTCCCCCGTTTCGCGGTACAGGGCGCCGGCCACGGCGCGGGTGATCCGGAGCCCCTCCTCCACGTCCTCCTGCTTCAGGAAGGGAAGGAGGTGGTCCTCCGCCGAATAGGAACCCATTCCCCCCGTGTTGGGACCCCGGTCGCCGACGAACCGCCGCTTGTGGTCCTGGACGGGGGGCGTGGCGACGACCGTTTTCCCGTCGCTGAGACACTGGAGGGAGAATTCCTCCCCTTCCAGCTTCTCCTCCACGACGACCGACCCGCTTTCCTTCAGGATGTCCTTCGCCCGGGACAGGGCCTCCTTTTTGTCCCGGAAGTGGTCGCCCTGGACGAGAACGCCTTTTCCTCCCGTCAGGCCGTCCGGCTTCAGCACCACGCCGTCCAACTCGCCGAGGAAGGCCTCGAGGCCGCTTTCGTCCCGGAACACCCGGAACCGGGGGTTTCCCGGGATCCCGTATTTTTCCAGGAGATTTCTCGTGAACGTCTTCGAGGTCTCCAGCCTGGCGAGGCTTTTCGTCGGACCCACCGAGGGGATCCCCAGGGTCTTCAGGTGGTCCGCCACGCCGAGGTTCAGGGGGTCTTCCGGGCCGATGACGGCGAAATCGACGGCCCCTTCCCGGCAGAACCGGCCGATCCGGTCCAGGTCCCCGTAGGAACCGACGTCGACTCCCGCCGACAGGGCCGCGATCCCCGGATTGTTCGCCTTCATGTACGAAAAAAGCCGGGGGCGGCCGGCGGAGTTGACGAGGGATTCGGCAAGGACATGTTCCCTTGCCCCGTTGCCGATGAGCAGAATGCGCGCCATGGTTCCTCCCCGGTTTCGAAGATGAAAAAAGTGTCTCGACTATATCGAAAATCGGTTTTCCCGTCAATTGCGGGCCGCGGCCGGCGGTGCCTTGGGAGAAACGATCGCCGTGGAGGGGCACGGACGGTTTTCCGGCTCAGGAACCGCTTTTCGACGGTTCCGTTTTTCTCGCTCCACTGCAGCACCGCGGATTCGGCCTTTGGGTCTCCGTGCCCGGACAAGCGGTGTTGCGGGCGTTGCGCTTCGAAAGGAACCGTGAACGAAAAGGCGCTTATTCGCCTCCAAAACCGTCTCGCGCCCCTTGGAACCATTACCCCGCTTAGGTCCCCTTTTTTGTGACCGGGGTTGAAGCAGCAAGGTGATCGTTTGATGTAGCCCGGCCCTTCAGGACCGGTGGAAAACGGGAACGGAAAATGCCGGAAGCACCCGTATTTTTTCCTGTCCTCTTTTTTTACAAGACCTGTTGACATAAAGGAAGAA
>ENA-UPTA01000256-UPTA01000256.1-activated-sludge-metagenome-genome-assembly--contig:-NODE-256-length-61527-cov-6.662041_pt1 | contig 61527 bp, 58 predicted proteins | sample MGYA00238184_ERZ773361 | MGnify/ENA primary metagenome ERZ773361 (study PRJEB29100, sample SAMN05720205) | activated sludge metagenome | isolation source: anaerobic digester from wastewater... | reverse complement strand
CCCTAAACCTCGAACCTCGCGCCTCGTACCTCGTACCCGAAGAATGCGACGCATTATTCTTCTATTGTGAGACAGGGGAAACATCCCTATGTCCCCAGGAGAAACGTCCCCGTGTCTCTTATGACCTATAGCTTCCGTTTATCTTTACATAATCATAGGTAAGGTCGCATCCCCAGGCAGTAGCCGAATATTCCCCTTCCTTTAAATCCACTTTTATTATTACATATTCTTTGTCCATTATTGCGGAAGCGGTTTCTTCACAAAACTGAAGAGGCTCTCCATCGGCCACAAGCTGGATGCAGCCTGCCTCGCTTTCAAAAAAGATATCCACCTTATCGGTAGAAAAATTCCCGCCGGAGTAGCCAAGAGCACACAAGATCCTTCCCCAGTTGGCATCATTACCGAAAAATGCGGCTTTGGTCAGATTTGAGCCGATAACGGATTTTGAAAGTATGCATGCATCGGCATAGGAAACTGCGTTTGAAACGGTGCACTCAATCAGCTTTGTGGCGCCTTCGCCGTCACGGGCAATCTTTTTTGCAAGCTCGGTATTCAGGAGGTCAAGGGCTTTTGTGAAAGCATCAAAGCTTTCATCCCTGGCCCCAATCAGTTTGTTATCCGCGGCTCCATTGGCAAGCATTATTACCATGTCATTGGTACTTGTGTCCCCGTCCACCGATATCATATTATAAGTTTTCTTTACACTTTCGCTCAAGGCCTCCTGGAGCATTTCCTTTGATATATTTGCATCAGTGGTGATAAACCCAAGCATTGTAGCCATGTTGGGATGTATCATGCCTGACCCCTTCGCAATACCGCTGAGCAGCACCTTTTTACCTTCAAGCTCAACTTCGACGGTTACTGACTTTTCACATGTGTCGGTGGTCATAATTGCCCGGAGGGCATCCTTACCGCCGTCATAGGACAGATTCCTGCATGCATTTCTGATTCCTGCCTCAATATTTTTCATCGGGAGAGGAACGCCGATAACTCCGGTTGACGCTACCAGAACTGAGTCAGAGGGAATATTCAGGAGGGAGGCAGTCAGCTCTGCCATTGTATTTGCATCCTTTTGACCCTGTTTTCCTGTGCAGGCATTTGCATTGCCGCTGTTTGCAACAATTGCCCGAATGCTTTTTGACTGAATATGCTTCATATCAAGAATTACCGGCGCCGCCTTTACCTTGTTTGTTGTAAAAACAGCAGCAGCAACCGAATCCTTCTCACTGTATATTACGCATAAATCCTTATTGCCGTTTTTCTTTATTCCGCAGCTTACACCGCTTGCCTTGAAATACGGTACATCTGTTATGGTCATATCTTTAATAATCTTCATTTATACATTCTCCTTTACAGCATATTGGGCAGCATATCCAAGCCTGTATGCTCATATAGCCCGAAAAGGATATTCATGTTCTGCACCGCCTGCCCTGCGGCACCTTTTATAAGATTGTCTATTGCGCTGATTGCTATAACCCTGTTTGTCCTCTCATCCACCCTTACGGCAATATCACAGATATTTGACCCTTTTACAAACCTTGTTTCCGGCAGGGAGTCGGTAATTCTGATGAAATTCTCATTTTTATAATAGCTTCTGTATAAGTCGTAGAGTTCGCTCTGCGAAATATCCTTCTTGAGGCTGCCGTAACAAGTTGCGAGTATTCCCCTGCTCATCGGCACAAGATGTGGTGTGAAGCTGAGGGTAATTTTTGCGCCTGCAGCATCGGAAAGCTGCTGTTCAATTTCCGGAGTATGCCTGTGGGTTGCGATATTATATGCCTTGACAGATTCACCGCATTCGCAGAAAAGTGATGAGACGTTTGCACTTCTGCCCGCCCCTGAGACTCCGGACTTTGCATCGATAATGATTGAGGTGTTATCAATAATACCGGTGTGTACTAAAGGCGCAAGAGCCAGAATACTTGCGGTCGGATAGCAGCCGGGATTTGCCACAAGGCTTGAGTTTGAAATACTGTCACGGTAAAGCTCGGGAAGGCCATATACGGCATCTTTCAAGCGGCCGGGGAGCTTATGGGTTACACCGTACCACGTCTCATAGACCTTTTGATCCCGAAGCCTATAATCGGCTCCAATATCAATGACCTTCACTCCGAGGCCAAGGGCTTTTTCCACCAGGTCAAAGGATTGGCCGTGGGGGAGTGCAAGAAATAATACATCGATTTTTGAAAGTTTGCTTTCTATATCTTGCATATCTATGCACATATTGTCCAATAAATACTTCAGATTTCCATAGACATCACTGAATCTCAAATTAGAATAATTATGAGAAGATAAAAAAACTATAGATACATTTTTATGCTGGGACAATATCATCGAAAGCTGATAGCCCGCATAACCTGTTGAACCAACGACACCTGCGTTTATCATATTAATCACCTCAATATTGCGCTTTTTAAATATTATACATGGGGACGGTTATTTATGCAATAGAAATAATAAAAATACATAAATAATATTGCATAAAAATCCAATACGATGTATAATAAGTACCATTAAGAATTAGGAGTGAAGGCCGAATGGATTTAGGCGGGACAGTTGTTATTAAATATGGGGGAAGCATTACCAAGGACAAGGAAGCAACGGACGCATTTCTGGAAGATGCGGCAATCTTGAGAAATGCCGGTGTAAAAGTTGTGATTGTTCACGGCGGCGGGCCTGATATAAACAGGATGCTTGGCAGGCTGAATATTGCGGGGGAATTTGTAAAAGGGCTGAGGAAAACAAATGAGGCTGCCATGGAAGTGGTTGAAATGGTGTTGTCCGGCAGGGTCAATAAAGAGCTGACCTCAAAACTGATTGGAAAGGGAGCAGATGCCGTAGGTATAAGCGGCAGGGACGGAAAGCTCCTTGAGGCGGAAAGGATGTACCTGAATGACAACGGCAGTAATATTGATATAGGCTATGTAGGCGAAGTAACCAAGGTTAACGGAAAAATATTGACGGATCTTTTGAGCCTGGGGTATGTTCCGGTTATATCACCGGTGGCGGAAGGCAAAGAAGGCAAAGCTTATAATATCAATGCGGATTATGCGGCAGCTGCTATCGGCGCTTCTATCGGTGCGGACAGCCTTGTATATTTGTCCGATGTTGACGGGCTGTTCGGGGATATTGGAAATCCCGACAGCCTGATTAGCAGCATTACAACTGCGGAAATTGAAAAGCTTGTACAGGCCGGTGCCATATCAGGAGGAATGATACCCAAGATGAAATGCTGTATTGAAGCTATTGAAAAGGGAGTAAAGTCGGTATGCCTTATAGGCGGAAAGAAGCCCCATATTCTGCTGGAGCTTTTCCATGGCAAAGAGGCAGGGACAATTATTATAGGAGGAGAGGAAAATGTCTAAGGAAAAGATACTGAAAACTTATGCACGGTTTGATGTTACCGCAGTCAGCGGTAAAGGATGCCTGATTTATGATATTAATGGGAAAGAATACTTGGATTTTGTGTCGGGAGTAGCGGTAAACTGCTTGGGCCATTGCCACCCTGCCATTATAAACGCCATCCGGGAACAAAGCTGCAAGCTGATGCACGTGTCTAACCTGTATTGGAATGAGCTTCAGATGGAGCTGGCTGACAGGCTGTGTGAATTAAGCGGGCTTGAAGGGGCATTTTTCTGCAACAGCGGAACGGAAGCAATAGAGGCTGCCATAAAGTTTGCGAGGAAGTACGGCAAGCTTAAAGGGGGTGCCTTAAAGCATGAAATAATTTATCTGAATAACTCTTTCCACGGCAGGACCCTGGGGGCACTTTCCGTGACCGGACAGGAGAAATATCAGAAGGATTACATGCCGCTGATACCGGGAGTAAAGAGCGTTGACCTCAATGATGCCGGCCAGCTGAGAAAAGAAATGAATTCCAATGTATGCGCAATTATTGCAGAGCCGGTCCAGGGAGAAGGGGGAATATTGGCAGCTGATAAATCATTTTTGGAGGAAGCAAAAAAACTCTGTGAAAAATACGATTCCCTGCTTATATTCGACGAGGTGCAGTGCGGGATAGGAAGGCTGGGGAGTTTATTTGCCTTTGAAAAGTTCGGTGTTAAACCCGATTTGGTATGTATTGCAAAAGGGCTGGGGGGAGGCTTCCCGATAGGTGCGGTTGTTGCATCAGGGAAGGCAGCGGAATGCATAGCTTATGGAGATCACGGTTCAACCTTCGGAGGCAATCCTCTTGCCTGCAAAGTAGCGTTGACAATACTTGAGGAGCTTCTGCAAAACGGAGTGCTGGAAAATGTTGAGCATATGAGCAAGTATTTTGTCGGCAAGCTGCAGGCTTTGAAGGAAAAACACGGCTCGATAAAGAGCATTCGCGGCATTGGACTGCTTTTGGGGCTCCAGCTTTCAATCGATACCAAAAAATTTATCGATGAATGCATTGATTCGGGACTGCTTCTTGTAGGAGCCGGCGCGGATGTAGTTAGGCTTCTTCCGCCATTGAACATTCAAGAGGAATATATTGACAGGGCAATTGATATAATTGATTCGGTATTGAGCAAATAAAGGTGCCTTCAAGAATTATTGACATATTAACCCGGCCTCTGAGCTGCAGGTGAAAAGCCTGACGCATGCCGCCGTATATATTAACGTATCCACAAAGCACATCATATATGGTAACGGGCAGGTAAGATAAAAATTACAAATTTGTAACATATACAGGAGTTTTGCGATATTTGACGAAATATATACTATGATTGAAGATATTATACTTTATTGCATTTTATAGGCAGTTGTGAAAAAAACACCTGTTTCTTCACAACTGTCTCTGAAAAGGAGAATTGGGATGGTAAACAGTAAGAGTCGCAAAACGAGTATTATAGTATTGACTGCAATTATCCTGGTGCTCTCTGCCGTTGTTATAAGCGCTGCAGACGGGGTAACCCCAGGTTCGGAACAGGATCCCATCGTTACACAGAGTTATGTAGAACAGAAATCAGAGCAGATCAAGTATTATATTGACAGCCTGATTGCACAGGAAACAGCCAAGCTTAAGACTGAATTGGAGCTGAAGGAGCAGGAGATAGCCAAGCTGAGAGAAGAAATAAAAGATGCCGCAAAGGCGGCGGGGAAGTTTCAAGTAGTGGAGATGCAAAAAGGCCAGATGCTTATTGCAGGGGAAGGTGCGGAAATAATACCCAGATCCGGGAAGTTTTCCGCTATAGAAGATGCTTTCGGAGGCCTTTCGGATATTACTGCGGCAAAGGATCTTAAGAACGGAGAGGCTGTTGTCAATAACCATATGCTGATAGCGGCCAGGGGCGAAGGCAGAGGGCTAAAGGCACTTGCCGACAAATCATTTCTTATAATCAAAGGTACTTATTCTTTACAGTAGGTTTCGAGGTTGCGAGGTTACGGGGTTTTGGAGGGAACTGGGGTATTCCTTGCAGGCAAATACGCGGATAACACCGGATGCACGGATAAACCACGGAAAGCAGGTTGGGTTTTGGTGGCTTTAGTGTTGTCCGTTTTTGTATTTACTTTACATTTAGGCGGCAATAATAATATAATAAGGTGAAATATGAATCAGAGAAGGCGTTTAGTGCTGAACATGCAGGAAGTGAAAAAATGAAAGAAAGCTTGATATTCGGAATGATATTGAAAGTATATGACAGGATTGTATTTTACTATGAAAACAGCATGTTTTTCATTGTTATGCAGCGTTTGGGGCATGGCTTCGGGAAGCTTGCAGCCTCAAGCAGCATATTGATTTTTTTTGACAGGGAATGGAACATTGCGGATACATGGAAGCAAAGCCTTGTATTCAGAATCCTCGCATCCCCCTTAAGGTGGTTCAGATTTGCTTCACAAAGATTCTCGGAGGGTGTAAACATTGCTATAGAAGAGAGCAGGGTACTGAAGGCCATAAGGGTTTTTTTGGAGAACCTGTTTGATATGAGCACGAGGGTTTACGGGCTGCTTTTCATTACCTTTTCCGCAGTTTTTGGGCTTTTGGATTTTACTTCTAGAAATGCAGGAATGCTCTTTGGTATGAGTGAAATAATGAAATTGGCATTATTCCTGGGCGGTGCGGTGCTGATATTGATAAACAGGCCGGTAAAGGCCCTGGCGGAGGGCAGTATAGTCAGCAAGGCGGTATTTGGTTTTTTTAACGTATCTCACGATGCATTTTATGATAAAAGAACGGAAGATGCAGTTTTAAATAAAAGATTTGAAATTACTGCGATTGTTACAGGAACAGCATTGGGAGCGATGTGGCATTTTCTGCAGCCGATGGCCTTTGCTCTCGCAGTCGGAGGAATTGCCGCTCTTGTATTGGTGCTCTGGAGGTATGAGATAGGAGTTTTTGCCGTTGCGGGGTTCATTCCTTTGGCTCCGACCATGGCTCTGCTGGGGCTGATCCTGCTCACCGCGGTATCGTTTTTTATCAGGCTTTTCAGGGATAAGAGCATGAAGCTCAGGAGCACAATTCTTGATTATTTCGTAATATTGTTCGGTATGGTGCTTCTCTACAGCTTCATTACATCATATACTCCCGGCAGCAGCATGCTTGCATTATTGATACATATGGCATTTATTGTGTTTTATTTCATATTGGTAAGTACAATTAAGACCAGGCGGCAGCTTTATTTTTTGGCAGCACTGCTGGTGCTTTCTACAACCATTGCATCTCTGTATGGACTATATCAGCTGAAGACTGTGGGAGCTACCTCCGAAGCGTGGGTGGATACAACGCTGTTCGAGGACATAAAGGCCCGGGTAGGCTCCACCTTTGAAAACCCCAACGTGCTGGGAGAATACCTGGTACTCATCATACCTGTTGCAATTGCCATGCTGTGGGGACAGAAGAATTGGTTATCAAAGCTTGCAATCCTGGGGTTGACGGCTATTATGCTCGGATGCCTCGTCTATACTTACTCAAGAGGTGCATATGTCGGATTGATGCTGGCTTTTGCTTTGTTTGCAGTGCTCAGGGACAGGAGGTTCGTAATTCTTGGAGTAGTCGGACTGCTGATGCTTCCCTTTGTATTGCCGGCTTCTGTAATCAACAGGTTTGCGAGTATCGGAAATCTGAACGATACATCTTCCTTCTACAGGATTTCCGTATGGCTGGGGTCTTTGAAGCTGGCGCAGGATTATTGGCTTTCGGGCATAGGATTGGGCCTGGAGCCCTTTAAGCTGGTTTATCCCAAGTATTCACTTAACGCCGCATATGCCCACCATTCCCATAATATATACATACAGCTTATGATAGAGACCGGCATAGCAGGCCTATTGATGTTTTTTGCAATAATAGCGGTTTATTACAAGACTTTACTGGCAGGCTTCTATAAAACCAAAGACAAGTTCATTTCCACTTTCATGATAGCCGTTGCATCCGGCATGGCAGGTTATCTTGCCCAGGGAATGGTTGAAAATATATGGTACAACAACAGGGTGCTTCTGACTTTTTGGGTCATGCTGGCCTTCGGTGTGATAGCCAAGGCTCTTATCACGGAGGATAATGAGGTGTCGGGCATATGATTAAGGTAATGCATGTATTAAGTGATATGAAAATAGGCGGGGCAGGCAGCTGGCTGCTTAATCTGCTTGGGGCAATAGATAAGGAGAAGTTTGAAATAAAGGTTGTGCTTCCGCGGGGAAGCATGCTTACAGATAAGATAAAAAACTTAGGCTTTGAAGTAATAGCTATTGACGGCATTAAAGACAAATCCTACGATGCCAGGGCGGTAAATCTTTTGTATTATATATTCAGGGCGGAAAAGCCGGATATTGTACATACCCATGCATCGTTGTCCGCAAGGCTTGCCGCAAAGAGGGCAGGAGCAAGAATAATTAATACCAAGCATTGTATTGACAGCCCTATAACCGGTATCAGGAGGTTTGCGGGAGCTTTGATAAACGACAGGTATAGTGACGGCATAATTGCCGTATCGGAAGCTGTAAAACGGAATATCGCCGAAAACGGGGTGCCCGATGATAAGATATCGGTGATATATGGGGGCATAAACCCGGTTAAAGTACTTGATGATAAAGAAAAAAGCCTTGCCAGGGGAAAATGGGGAATTGGTGAAGAAGAAGTAGTTGTCGGAATTGTAGCCCGCCTTGCCGAGGTCAAAGGCCACAAATATTTTATGGATGCAGCTGAAATTATTTCCCGGGACAATGACAATGTCAGGTTTTTTATTGCCGGTATCGGGCCGAAGGAAGAAGAACTGAAGGAGCTTATTAAGCAGAAGGGGCTTACCGATAAAGTAGTTTTTACGGGCTTCGTGGATGAGATATATGAAATATTTAATATTATAGACATTAATGTGATTTCTTCCTTATCTGAAGCCTTATGCCTGTCACTAATCGAAGGGATGAGTGTCGGCAAGCCGTCTGTAGCTGCAGATACGGGGGGAATACCCGAGGTGGTTAAGGACGGATATAACGGATTTCTTGTTCCTCCGGGGGATGCCGAAAGGCTGGCTGATGCGATACTTAAGCTGATTCATGATCCTGAACTGCGAAAGACAATGGGCGACAGGGGAAGGGAAATCATGGAGAAAAGCTTTACTGCCGAAATAATGGCTGAAAAAATAGAAGAATTGTATGAATCTGTGGCAAGGAAAAACAGAAGGGAGTAAGATGAAGGATATGGCTTTACGGGATGACAGGGGCAGGCTGTTTGGGAAAATAAATATTATGGATCTCATTATAATTCTGCTGATAATATTGACTGCGGCCGGCGGCTATATGTTTTTTTCCGGAGGCAACAGCAGGCAGGCGGTAAATACCGGAAAGGTAGTGTATGACTTTGAAATAACCAATGTCAACAAGGACTTTGTGGATGCGATAACTCCGGGAGACCCGATACGTGACAGCACCAGGGGGAATGAACTGGGGACGGTTGTTAGCAAGTCCTCAAGGGGTGCCGCAATGCTCAATGAAGACCTGATTAACGGCAGATATATCATCGCTGAAGTGCCAGATGCCTATGACGTTGTCATAACGATAGAGGCTGATGCCAATATAACTCCGGCGAGTATAATAATCGGAGGTGCCGAAGTGAAGGTGGGCAAGAAGTTTTTCATTAAAGGCAAGGGATATGCAAATCAGGGCTTCGTAACCAAAATGACCTTGGTTGGGCAGTAAGGAGGGATTGATATGCTTTTGGATGAAAAAGGAAGATTGTTCGGCAAAATCAGTATTGTTGATATAGGTGTATTGCTGCTTATTGCTGTACTTATCGGGGGGGTGTATTATAAATTTTTTATGGTTGACAAGGATCAGAATGCTGCAAAGTTTGATACCATTGAGTATAAGGTACTGGTGGAGGAAGTCAGGCAGCAGTCTGTGGATGCTATAGAAATCGGTGCGGATATTTATGACGTCAAAACCAACAGCCCTATGGGGAGTATTACCGACATTGAAGTATTGCCTGCGACAGACCAGCTTACAAAGGCCGACGGCACCATGGTAATAGCGGAAAAACCTGAAAGGTTTAATGTACTGATAACAATCAGGGTACCGGGAATAGAGACAAAATACGGCTTCAGGGCAAACGGCAGGTTGGATATCAACAGGGAATCCCAGCAGGTGATGGATACCAGGATGATAGAAATGGTGGCAAAAATAGTAGACGTGAAGAATTTGAGCAAAGCGCAGCAGTAGAAAATTGCTGCGCAGTTTTTTTGCTATTGTTCAAGGAGCTTTATTGCTATCTCCGCATTTTCATAGGCTTTTTGCTTTAGCAGCCTATTGCCCTTTTCCAGCTGCTGTGATATTTCTTTTCTGCTGCTCCATACTTCGTCAATAAGCTTTTTAAGGCTATCCAAATTCAAGTCCGCCACATTGCCTGCCCAGGGCTGATTCACATATTCAAGGAAGCCCTGTACTTTGGGGTCATATATAAGCCCGATAACAGGAACTGAAAGGCTGACCGAATATATAAGGGCATGAAGCCTCATTCCCAGCACTAAATCCATCTTTTTCATTATTCCGAGAATTTTATCCGTTTCATATATATTCCTCAGTATAAAGGGAGCATGCTTCATTTTTGATGCAATATCCTCCGCTGCTGCCAGGTCTGAAGGAAAATGCAAGGGTATGAAAACTGATTTCGCATTGTAGGTTTCCTCTATGTAATCGGCAGCTTGGGCAAGAATGCGGCTGTATGCCTCGTAGCCGCTCCACTTTCTGACGGAAAAACCAATCAAAGGGGTATCTGCGGGTATTCCTTCTTTTTGCAGCAGCTTTTCTGTTTCTTCAGAGCCTGCCGGTTCAAGGCCCAAGGCAGGGTCGGCAGTGACACGGATTTCGGGTTTTTTGACGCCCAATGACTTCAATTCCAGGCCTGAGGCTTCCTCCCTCAGAGTTATGATATCCACTCTGTCTATTATTTTTGAAGTAAAATAACGGTTGGTGCGCCTGCCAACCGGGCCGATTCCGTTTGCATACAGCATGACCTTAAGCCCCATAAGCTTGGCAAGATAAATGGTAGTCAGGTAATACACCAATGAACGTGTGCTTGTAACATCCTGTATAAGGTTTCCGCCGCCGTTCAGAAAAAGCCTGGTTTTTTTCATTGTACCGATGACTTTAAAAAGGTTAAAACGATCTATGGAATCCACACCGTAGATTGATGCAGTATCCTTCGGATTTTTTGAAAGCACTACAATTCGTATATCTTTTTTTATTTTTCTCAGGTTTTCAATAATAGCCAGCAGTATGGCATCGTCGCCGCTGTTTCCAAAACCGTAATAACCTGATATCATAACGTCATACATAGGTTTGTCCCCTTTATTTATGTTCAAGCAGCTGAGCATATACTTCCATATTGTCCTGCACCATTTTTCTTACGGAATAACTGTTTTCAATCACACTTCTGCCAAAGTCCCCCAGGGCTTTTCTCTCTTCGCCACTTAGACTCAGCACCTTTAAAATATCATCCTTGAAGGATTTACTGTCTGCTTTGCTCTTTCCCCGGCCGGAAAAATTGGATTTGATTGCATCATCCAGGCTGTTTTCATTCAATATTCCTATATAGCCCTCATTGCCGGCAAGAATAAGGGGCTTCCCGGCAGAAAGTGCTTCCAGTGAGGAGCGGCCAAAGCCGATGAATAAATCCGCCAGGGCGGTGAATTTGTTTATATCGGTACGGGAGCCTGTAACAATAATCGTATTCTGCCCTGTTATGTTATTTATCTCCCTGGCTTTCTCCTTTATCGAGTCCAGAATATTTCCGCTGCCTACCATAATAACCTTAAGGCTTGGGATGCTTTCCGAAAGCTCGGGAATTACTTCCAGAAGCTTGTTTATTATATAGCTTCTGTCACTGTCAAATCTGCTGATATATACTGTTTTCATGTCTTCCGGTTTGAGATTCAGCTCATCCATTATATCGGAGCAATCGATTCCGGAGGAGAATTTATCGGTATCAATTCCGTTTATTGTGACCTTAATATCCTTATCCTCAATCTTATAGTTATCAAGAAGGTATTGCCTTATATCCTCGCTTACCGCCACGGTTTTCTGTCCCCAATTGGTTATGTAGCGCAATCCGTAACCGGTTTTCCAGGTTCCGTGGGCAGTAGTCACAAAAGGAAATCCCATTCTTTTATGCAGCAGGCCGCATATAAATCCGGGAATACGGGCATGGGCATGTACCAGGTCTATTTTGTTTTCTTTTATTATATTTTTCAGCCGGAAGTAAGCCTTTATCACATTGTGAGGCTTCTTGTTATCCAGGGGCACGTGATATACCTTGATGCCGGATTCAGTCAGCTCCTTTTCATACACGCCCCCGGCGGATGCCGCAATTACATTAAAGCCCTCACGGGAAAGCCCTTTGGCAAGCTCTACTATATGAGTTTCCGCACCGCCTATGTCAAGGCGCATGGTTGTAATCAGAATGTTGTAATTGCGCATATTATGCCTCCGGTTAATAAATATTTCTCAGTTTCCTTTCAGGTTTACATTGTCATCGTTTATTGTAAGCATGTATTCCCTTGAGCCCATTTTGTTATTTCCGTCGTAGATTTCCACAGTCAGTTTGTGCCCGCCTTTAAGAACAGCGGATAAGTCAAGTTCTATGCTGTAAGGTATTACAGTCCTTACGGCATGGATATTTCCGTCAAGCTTGTATTGCACCGTAGGGTTTAGAACCTTCGGAACGACAGTATAGGTTGAAAGCTCAAGCTTGAGGCCGGAGGTACTGTAGTCAGTAACCTTTTCATATCTCAAGGCCGGATTGCCGTTGACATCCGATATAAAATTGCCGCTGCTTACCAATTCATTATAAAGCACGTTAAAGGCTGAATTCCCATATAATGAATAGTCATCATATTTGGTGATTAAATCATTATTGGCATTGAAATAGTATATGCCCTTCAGCTCCGGATATATCATGGGGCCATATACGTACAGCCTTCTCAGCTGCACTTTAGCCCAGGAAGACAAATCTTCCCCTGCAAGCTTTGCGTAATGGCCTACCCCTGTTTCGGAAATCATTATGGGTTTTCTTGCGCCGTAAGCATCCATAATCGGCTTTATCTTGGCCAGGGGATTTGCATAATTTCCGGTCATATATACACTGTCATTAGTGTCCTGAAGGTTTCCCCAATCCTTTTTGCCCTGGAAATAACGCTGTGTATATGTGCTTATCCCTATCCAGTCCACGTACTCATCGCCGGGATAGTATTGGTCATAGGTGCGGCCCTTGGCGGAAATATCATTGGGAGACCATACCATAGCCACGTTGGGAGCCTTGGCCTTCATAATTCCGGAAACATGCCTGAAGGCCGCTATATATGAATTGGAATCTTTGCAGTTGTCTTTTATATTCATCTCACCGGCAAATCTGAGGAATACGGGTATATTAAGCTTTCCCAGGTAATCTGCCGTGGCTCTTATATATGAATCATAACTTTTTATGCTTTTAAGTACATTGTCAATTTCTGAATCTTCAATGTTCCAGGCCAGTTGAAGGGCTATATTGTTTTCTTTTGCATCCTTAAAATAACGGTCAAAGGACTTGATGTCCTCATTCCAATGCAGGTATATAAGGTAAGCGGTATTCTTCCTGGGAAAATAGTTTTTGATATCATTCCAGCGATAAGCCCCTATCCGCGGGTCGGTATCATAATTGCTGCCAAAGTATACCCCTGACCTGGGTTCATATTTTGAACCGAAATAAACACTATTTTCCAGGTTTGTGGCCTTTGCATAAAGCTCAATATCAAAGCTCAGTGTATTGATTTTTGATCTTGCATAAGTTACTCCATCCTTCCAGCCCAGTTTTTCGGCTCTGGGGATGTACCTGCTGAAATATTCAACGGCCAAGTCGAATTTTCCAAGGGCTTCGTAGGCTTTTGCAACCTGTTCCAGACGCGGGGTTATGATTTCCAGTACTTGCTGGGTTTCTTCCATTCCATTGAACAGTTCTATTATTTTATTGCCATAAACAATAATATTATTCAGGTCGTTGGCATTCACAGCATTTTGATAGGGCGTAACCAGGCTCCAGAAAGCGCCGGGTATTTTTGTGCCCGGTGCTGCCGCTGCTGCGGTACCGGGCATTAAAATAGCAATAAAAAAACAGAAAATAAGCAGTATGAATAAACTTCGTTTTAGCTTCAAATATATACCCCCTACTTTTCCTCGATGCGTCTTATCTTTGCACCAAGGTTTATAAGCTTTTCCTCTAATCTTTCATAGCCTCTGTCAATATAGCTGATATTGCTTATGGTAGTCTTTCCTTCTGCAGTAAGGCCTGCAACAACCATTGCAGCCCCTGCTCTCAAATCGGTGGCATAAACGGGAGCACCAGTTAGCTTTGAGACCCCTTCTATTACGGCTACCCTGCCTTCGATTTTTATTTTTGCCCCCATTCTTTTCAGCTCATCAAAGTACTTGAATCGGGACTCAAATATGCTTTCTGTTACGATTCCGGTGCCCTCGGAAACAGAAAGCAGTACGCTCATAGGCTGCTGCATGTCCGTAGGAAAACCCGGATAAGGCATGGTTTTTATATTTACCGCCTTTGTTCTGGCAGGGGCTTTAACCCTTATTGAATCTTCGTATTCAGTAACCTCGGCCCCCATTTCCCTAAGTTTTGCGGAGACCGCATCAAGATGGGTAGGAATAATGTTTTTGATAAGAACGTCGCCTCTGGTAGCTGCAGCGGCTATCATATAGGTTCCTGCTTCCATCTGATCGGGTATTACGCTGTACTCGCAGCCACCCAGGGATTCAACACCTTTGATTTTAATGACATCGGTGCCTGCGCCCTTGATATTGGCTCCCAACGCGTTGAGGAAGTTGGCGGTATCTACGATATATGGTTCCTTTGCTGCGTTTTCTATAGTAGTAATGCCTTTTGCCATACAGGCGGCAAGCATTATGTTGATAGTGGCTCCTACGCTTACCACATCCAGATATATTCTTGCACCCTTCGGTTCATCGGTTTTTGCTTTTATAAGGCCGTGGGAAATTTTGATTTTAGCCCCGAGAGCCTCAAGGCCCTTAATATGAAGATCCACAGGCCTTACTCCTATATCACAGCCTCCCGGGAAGGGAACCTCGGCCCTTTTGAACCTGCCAAGAAGGGCACCCAGGAAATAATACGAAGCCCTCATTTTTTTTGCTAATTCCAGGTCTATTTTATGGGTGACGATTCCCGAAGTGTCTATTTTTATTTTATCATTGTCAAGTATATGTATTTTCCCGCCCATTTGTATAAGCATGTCCCTCAGATAAGTAACATCCTTTACCATGGGAAGGTTTTTTATAGTGCAGGCTGAGCCTGCAAGAATTGTAGCAGGCAGTATTGCCACTGCTGCGTTTTTGGCTCCGCTGATGCTGACCTCACCGGTAAGCTTCTGGGAGCCCTCTATCAATATTTTTTCCAATACATTCGACCCCTTATAACAAGATTTTAATGAGGGTTTTTGCACACCTGCAAAAACCTGCTCCGGCAAAAATTTGACATATAGCTTATTGCATCTACATTATATCACTGTTTTTATGATTTGATAATATGATATAATATTTACCAGATACATTAGGCTTTATATATTGGATTTAAGGATGGATGGCTTATGCATGTCGAGGTAGAAGTAGTAGGAATAAAAATTGATAATGTAAATATGGATGAAGCAGCGGCTTTAATGGAAGGATTTCTTGAAACCGACAGCTGCAGCAAGGTTTTTACCCCTAACAGCGAGATGCTGCTTACGGCAGTCAGGGACAGGGAGTTCGAGAGGGTTTTAAACAGCGGCCAGCTTGTTGTTCCGGATGGAATAGGAGTTGTAATTGCTTCAAGGTTTTACGGAACCCCTGTAAAAGAGAGGGTTGCAGGTTTTGACCTGATGATGCGGCTTATGGATATGGCCGATTCCCGGGGGGGCAGCGTATATCTTCTGGGAGGCAGGGAAGGTGTGGCTGAAGAGGCCGCCATAAAGCTTACCGAGAGTTATGGCAATCTGAAGATAGCAGGAACACGGAATGGTTATTTCGAAGAAGACTCAGAAAATAATATTGTAAATGAGATAAACAACAGCAAGGCAGACATTCTTTTAGCGGCATTAGGTGCTCCGAAGCAGGAGAAATTCATATATAAGCATAGTGATAAGCTGAAAGTAAAGGTTGCCATGGGGGTGGGAGGAAGTCTGGATGTGCTTGCGGGCAAAGTGAAAAGGGCTCCTGAGTTTTATCAGAAAGCCGGGTTGGAGTGGTTTTATAGGCTTGTGAAGGAGCCCAGGAGAATTACTAGAGTCCTGAGGATCCCCAAATTCATAGCCCTTGCATTCTATGATGCAAAGGTAAAATAGATATGAGGAATGTATTAAAGTTGAGAGGAGAGTGCTGAATGAGCAGATTTAGAGAATTGGCCCCGGAGGAACTGAGCAACAAAATTGACTGCGGCTTATTTGAGTTTGAAACCACAGCGGACCTGGATCCGTTAAACGGTATTATCGGACAGAGCAGGGCTGCTGCAGCAATGGAGTTCGGGCTTGCAATCAAAAGGCCCGGCTATAATATATATGTCTCCGGAATAACAGGCACCGGAAGGAGCAGCTATACCAGGTCCATAGTAAGCAGGATAGCCGCAAATGAAAGCATACCTAATGATTGGTGCTATGTATATAATTTCAAGAATCCTGACAAACCTAAGTGTATAAACCTGCCGGCCGGAATGGGGTACAAGCTTCAAAAAGATATGAAAAGGCTCTTAAAGGATCTTAAGATAAAGGTTCCCCAGGCTTTTGAAGGGGAAGAATATGAAAAGCAGAAGGGTCAGATTATACAGGAGTATCAGGCGAAAAGCTCCGAATATATGGAGTCCTTCAATGTTTTTGCAAGAGAGCAGGGCTTCGTAATAAGAAAGAGCGAGCACGGGCTTATGACCATTCCCCTCCGGGACGGAAAGCCAATGGACGACAAAGACTATATAGAGATGCCTCCTGAGGAAAGAAAGAAGATAGAGGATAATTCCTTCATGGTTCAGGGAAAACTAATGGAGACGCTGAAGCGGATGAAGGAAATAGAGAAAGCCGCCAGAGACAAGATTGACCAGTTGGAAACAAAAATAGCGCTTCTTGCAGTGGAACAGCCGATAATGGAGCTGAAGGAAAAGTACGATAAGTACAAGAATATAATTGAATACCTTCAGGCTGTTCAGAGGGATATAATACATAATGTAGAGGATTTCAGGAACCTGGAGGTCGGTAAGGCTGAAACTCTTGACCTGGTGGAAAGAATAAGGGAGAAGGATTTTACCATAAAATATCAGGTTAACCTGGCAGTAGATAATAGAGATACAAAGGGTGCTCCCGTCATTTTGGAATCAAACCCCAAATATGATAATCTATTGGGTAAAATTGAATATGAAAGCAATATGGGGGTAGTCACAACAGATTTTACCAAGATAAAGGCAGGGTCGCTTCATCAGGCCAATGGGGGCTATATAATAATCAACATGTCCGACCTGATGAGAAATCCTGAAAGCTGGGAAGGAATAAAAAGATCCATAAAAACAGGAAACATAACTATTGAAAATATATTTTCCATGTCAGGTATTGTATCCGGAGGTATAAAACCGGAGCCCATACCATTGAACGTAAAGATTATTCTTATAGGAAGCTCCTATGTATATCAAATACTTTACACCCATGATGAGGACTTCAGAAAGCTTTTTAAAATCAAGGCGGATTTTGACACAGACATGAGCAGTGACAAGGGAAACTGTTTGAAATATGCCAGCTTTATAAGATCTCACTGTGAGGAAAACGGGCTTATGCACTTTGACAGAAGTGCCGTGGCAGCCGTAATTGAATACAGCAGGAGGTTGGCGGAGCATAAATACAAGCTTTCCACAAGATTCAACGATATAATTGAAGTATTATATGAGGCTGATGCCTGGGCAAGAATAGCAGGAGAACAGAAAGTAACGGGCAGCAGTGTAAAAAGGACAATTGAGCAGAAGTGGTACCGTTCAAGCAGGATAGAAGAAAAGATGCAGGAGCTGATTGATACGGGGGTAGTGCTTATTTCTACGGAAGAGAAGGTTGTAGGGCAGGTCAACGGACTCTCGGTAATGAACTTCGGCGATTACACCTTTGGGAAGCCCAGCAGAATAACGGCAGCCGCCTATGCCGGAGAGAAAGGCATAGTAAATATTGAACGGGAAGTTGAAATGAGCGGAAGCATCCATGATAAAGGGGTGCTGATACTTACCGGATACCTGGGAGACAAGTTTGCGCAGGATTTTCCCCTTACAATTTCGGCAAGCATATGCTTTGAGCAGCTTTATGAAGGCGTTGAGGGGGACAGCGCATCCAGCACCGAATTGTATGCCCTGCTGTCGAGCCTGTCGGAGCTGCCTGTAAAGCAATATATAGCTGTTACCGGATCGGTTAACCAGAAAGGTGAGATACAGCCCATAGGCGGTGTCAATGAAAAGATAGAAGGCTTTTTCCAGACCTGTAAAACCAGAGGCCTTAAAGGGAATGAAGGAGTAATGATACCCTGGCAGAATGTTGATAATCTTATGTTGAAGGATGAGGTCATAGAAGCCGTCAGGGAAGGCATGTTTCACATATATCCTGTGAAGAAAATAGAGGAGGGAATAGAAATTCTTACCGATGTACCTGCAGGAACAAGGGATGAGAGCGGAAACTATCCTGAAAATACAGTATTCCATTTGGTACAGAAAAAGATAGAAAAGTTTGCTAGAATTGCCGAGGAGTTCGACGATTGCGATCAGGAACGCAGAGTATAGATACGGGCACGAGGTACGGGGTACGGGGTGCGAGGTACGGGGCACGAGATAGGGAGGTTTAAGAATGAGAGAGAGTATAATCAGAGATATTAGCTCGGCTGAGTCAGGCCATAGGAAAATAGAATGGGTAAAAGGCCATATGCCTGTACTGTCTGCTATAGAGAAGGAATTTATAGAAGAGCAGCCTTTTGCAGGCAAGAAAATAGCTATGTCAATTCACCTTGAAGCAAAGACTGCATATCTTTCCAAGGTATTGAAAGCGGGCGGCGCAGAAGTTTCCGTAACAGGAAGCAACCCCCTCTCCACCCAGGACGATGTTGCGGCAGCGCTGGCGGAGGACGGGCTTAATGTATATGCCTGGTATAATGCCACTCCTGAGGAGTATAACCATCATCTGAACGCGGCTTTGGATATAGGCCCCAATATAGTCATAGATGACGGAGGCGACCTGGTGCATCTTCTGCATGGCGAAAGGCAGGAGCTGCTGCCTGATATATTGGGAGGCAGCGAGGAAACAACTACGGGAGTATTGAGGCTTAAGGCCAGGGAAAGAGAGGGCCTTCTCAAATTTCCCATGATTTCTGTCAATGATGCTTACTGCAAATACTTGTTTGACAACAGGTACGGTACAGGCCAGTCGGTATGGGACGGAATAATGAGGACCACCAATCTTATAGTTGCCGGAAAGAACGCGGTGGTAATAGGCTATGGATGGTGCGGCAAGGGTGTGGCTATGAAAGCCAAGGGCCTTGGCGCCAATGTAACGGTATGTGAAATTGACCCTATAAAGGCTATAGAGGCGTATATGGACGGTTTTCAGGTGATGTCCGTAGATGAAGCGGCATCCATAGGAGATTTCTTTATAACTGTCACAGGCTGCGCAAAGGTCATCACAGAAAAGCACTACAAGGCCATGAAGAACGGAGTTGTACTGGCCAACGCCGGCCATTTCGACGTTGAGATCTGGAAGCCCGATTTGGAAACCCTAAGCTGCGGGAAAAAACCAATGAGAAACAATATAATGGGATATGTCATGGAGGACGGAAGGATAATAAACCTGCTGGCGGAGGGAAGGCTTGTGAACCTTGCCGCCGGAGACGGACATCCTGCCGAGATAATGGATATGAGCTTTGCACTGCAGGCTCTTACCGCAAGATATATAAGCCTTAACAAGGAAAAGCTTGAGAACAGGGTATATAAAGTACCGGAGGAAATAGACAGAAAAGTTGCCTATATGAAGCTTAAGGCTCTGGGAATAAGGATAGATAAGCTTACAAAGGAGCAGGAAGAATATCTTAGAGGCTGGGGAGAGTAGTACATGGATATATTGTTAAAAAACGCGCAGATTATAACCCTTAATGATAATGATGACGTAATACCGGAAGGCAGTATCGGAATACGGGATAATCGGATTGACTTCATAGGGGAAGGCAATGGGTGTATTGAAGCAGAGTATACAAAGGTTATTGACTGCAAGGGCAGGACGGTTATGCCCGGTTTTGTAAATGCCCATAACCATCTGGCAATGACAATGTTCAGGAATTATGCCGATGATATGAAACTTATGGATTGGCTTTTTACAAAAATATTTCCCCTGGAAGACAAGCAGAATGATGAATCGGTGTATTGGGGAAGCCTTCTTGCCATGGTTGAGATGATAAAAAGCGGGACAACAACCTTTGCCGATATGTACTTCTTTATGGAAAGCACCGCCCGTGCGGCTGCCGAATCCGGGATGAGGGCTGTTCTCTCCAGGGGGCTTCAGGGGGAATCAGGGGAAGAAGAGCCGGATTACAGGCTTAAGGAAAGTGATGAGCTGTTCCGGAAGTTTCATAACAGCTATAATGGCCGGATAAAGGTGATGCTGGCCCCCCATTCGGTGTATACCTGTTCGGAGGCATATTTGAGGAAGGTGGCGGCAAAGTCCCTGGAACAAGGGGTACCTGTGCAGATACATCTTTCGGAGACAAAGGAAGAGGTGAGTACCTGCATTGAAAAATTCGGACGGTCACCGGTGAAGTACCTTGAGGATCTGGGGCTTCTGAATGACAGGACAGTAGCGGCACACTGCGTGGCAGTTGATGACGACGACATTGGAATTTTAGCTTCCCGCAGGGTAAATGTGGTACATAATCCGGGAAGCAATATGAAGCTGGCAAGCGGAATAGCGCCGGTCGCAAAGATGCTGGAGAAAGGCATAAATGTATGCCTGGGAACTGACGGAGCTTCCAGCAACAATAACCTGGACATGTTGGAAGAAATGAGGCTGGCAGCGTATTTGCAGAAAATATATACTAATGATCCTACGGCTCTGCCGGCGGAGGCCGTTATTAGAATGGCAACTTTGAAGGGTGCAAAGGCCTTGGGATTTGAAAACCTTGGCAGCATCGAGGCGGGAAAGGCTGCAGACCTGATAGTTCTTAATACCGAGAGAGCCCACTATTATCCGAAGCATAATATAAAATCCGCAATCGTTTATTCCGGGAACTCCGCTGACGTGGAGACGGTTATAATTGACGGAAATTTGGTAATGGAAAGCGGACACCTTGTCACTCTTGATGAGGAAAGGATACTTTATAAAGCTCAGAAATGGGCCTCAAAGCTGACAGGGCAAGAATGCCCGCAGCCTTAGGGAAACACTACTAACGAAAGGCGGTTTGTTATAATGCATAATTTGACACAAAACAGGGAATTGGCGGATTTGCTATTTCCTGATATCCAAAAGACACCGGAATACTACGAGATGTTATATCCAAAAAGGCAGCTGCCTGAAGGAGCAAAGGTAACCAGGTTTGCCCCCAGCCCTACAGGCTACGTGCACATGGGAAGCTTATATGCATCTCTTGTATCGGAGAGGCTTGCCCATCAGAGCAACGGAGTATTTTTCCTGAGAGTTGAGGATACGGATAAAAAGCGTGAGGTGGAAGGCGGAGTTTCCAATATTATAAGAGCCCTCTCCAGGTTCGGCATCAGCTTTGATGAAGGAGTAACAGACGTAGACGATGAGAAGGGCAGCTACGGCCCATATAAGCAAAGTGAAAGAATGGAAATATACAAGACTTTTGCAAAACGTTTGGTGGAAAAAGGGCTCGCATATCCCTGCTTCTGCTCTGAGGAAGACTTGGATAAGATAAGAGCCCAACAGGAAGAGAAGAAGGAAACCCCCGGTTATTACGGTGAATACGCCGTGCATAGGAATTCCACTCTGGAGCAGGTAAAGGAAGAGCTTTCCCGGGGCAAGCCCTTCGTACTGCGTGTAAAAGCACCCGACAATCCTGACAGCAGGTTTGTTTTCAAGGATCTCATAAAGGGCGATGTGGAAATGCCGGAAAATTTCCAGGATATTGTACTTCTGAAGTCCGACGGGCTTCCCACTTATCATTTCGCCCATGTGGTTGACGACCACCTGATGAGGACCACTCATGTAACAAGGGGCGATGAATGGCTGCCTTCGGCTCCTCTGCATGTGCAGCTTTTTGAAATGCTTGAATGGGAAAAGCCGTATTTTGCGCATATCTCCCCGATAATGAAGATGGAAGGTTCCTCTAAAAGAAAGCTCAGTAAGAGAAAGGACCCGGAGGCGGATGTAAGCTTTTATCATGAGCAGGGCTTCCCAGGCATTTCCGTAATTGAATACCTTGCGAACCTGATAAATTCTAATTTTGAGGATTGGAGAAGGGAAAACCCCGAGTCCCCCAATACCAGCTTCAAAATTGAGCTGGAAAGAATGAGTGTAAGCGGTGCGATGTTTGATATAGTCAAGCTTACGGATATGAGCAAGGATATTGTTGCCGGGATGACTGCAGAAGAGGTCTATAATATGTCCCTGGAATGGGCTGAGGAATATGACTCTGAGCTTTGGGCCCTTCTGTCAAGAGATGAGAAGTATGCAAAAAGGATTTTCAGTATAGACAGAGGCGGCGAAAAGCCCAGAAAAGACATCGCAAAATGGCTGGATGTGAAACCGAATATATTCTATTTCTTTGATGAGCTGTTTACCCGGGATGCGGCAGAGGGATATAATTTTCCTGACACAATACCTGCCGATGAGGTTAACAGGCTTATAAGGGAATATGCAAAGGTTTATAACCATTCCGACAGCAAGGATATGTGGTTTGACAGAGTAAAGGGATTCTGCGAGGCAATGGGGTACTCCAAGGATGTGAAGACCTTCAAGAAAAATCCGGAGGCCTATAAAGGCCATGTGGGTGATGTTACGGGAATTATCAGGGTAGCTGTTACCAACAGGAGGAATACTCCCGACCTTTATGAGATCATGCAGGTTATGGGTGAAAAAATGGTAATGGAGAGATTTGACAAGGCTATTAACATATAAATATATGTGAGGACATGGGGACGCGAGGACATGGGGACGTTTCTCCTGTCCCGCTTTCAGCGGGACAGGAGAAACGTCCCCATGTCCTCGGAGAAACGTCCCCGTGTCCCCGGGAGAAACTTCCCCATGCCGCATCATTCATATTTTGTGCAGCAATCCCTTCTAAATATTGTATATTATATTACCATATTATAAAATAAACCTGAGGGGGGCGGGTTATGAAAAATATGATTATGGAAATGGACGGGCTTATGTTTTGCCTTACCGGTTCGGAATATCTCGACCTGATACTTGATATCGAGAAGGCTAACAGCGATTTTGTGTTTGTATGGCCGAAGGAAAGGCACATGAAAGCCATGAACAGTGAGGATGAAATGCATATATCCGTATTTAGCTCTGCCGAACGGAAGCTGGTGGGTTACATATTGCTTTCAGGGATCGGGGGAGAGGACAGTGCCGTAGAGTTCAGACGCATGGTGATATCCGACAAGGGAAAGGGCTATGGACGGACAAGCGTGAAGTTTATAAAAAAATACTGCTTTGAGGTGTTGAAATGCCATAGGCTGTGGCTGGATGTGTTTACCGACAACGAAAAAGCGATAGGCCTTTACAGAAGTGAAGGTTTTGTACGGGAAGGAATACTCAGGGATTGCAAGAAGCATGGGGACAGCTACCGCTCTATGGTGATAATGTCTATGCTGGAGCAGGAATACATCCCCTGTTCCTTCTGAACTTGTTCCCATTAAACTTTTAAATAGGACCGGACTCAGAAATACTTCCCTTCCATGCCAAAAGATGATATAATTAAATCGAACATACGTTCGCATAATATATGAGGATTTTTGATTGCAGGGAAGGCGGAGTCGGCATGAGAACCATAATGCATATTGATGTGAATTCGGCTTTTTTATCCTGGCAGGCTGTTTACAATTTGCAGAAGGGGGATACCCTTGACCTTAGGGAAATACCTTCGGTAGTGGGAGGCTCCCAGGCTGACCGGAGAGGTATAGTGCTGGCGAAAAGCATACCTGCCAAAAAGTTTGGAATAACAACCGGGGAGGTGCTGTGGCAGGCCAGGCAGAAGTGCCCCGGGCTTGTAGTGGTGCCCCCTGACTATAACCTTTACATGAAATGCAGCAATATACTGTATGAAACTCTGAAGGAGTATTCTCCCGGTTTGCAGAGATTTTCCATAGACGAATTGTTTTTGGATTATACGGGAATGGAACCCCACTTCGGAGATTCAGTTGCCGCCGCACATATGATAAAGGAGAGGGTGAAAAAGGAATTGGGCTTCACCGTCAATATAGGGATAGGGGCAAATAAGTTAACTGCAAAGGTTGCAGGAGATCTAAAAAAGCCCGATATGGTCCATACTTTGTTTCCTGACGAGATAGAGAGCAAAATGTGGCCGCTGCATGTAGGCGATTTATTTATGGTAGGCAGGCAGACCAGAAAGAAGCTTGTGGAAATGAATATAACCACAATAGGAGACTTGGCCAGGGCAGACAGAAGATTCTTGAGAGACAGGCTTAAATCCTTCGGTAATCTGATATGGTGTTATGCGAACGGTATTGATGAATCGCCGGTATACCCGGGATATTACCTGCAGATGAAAGGAATAGGCAACAGCACCACTATAAAGTTTGATGTAACTGAAAGGCAGATTGCCCACAAGGTATTATTGTCCCTGACGGAATCTGTTTCATTAAGGCTCAGGGCTGCCAGAGCCTGCTGCCGGGTGGTATCTGTGGAGATAAGGACAGCGGAGCTTAATTTTTATTCCCATCAAAGAAAGCTTATGGCTCACACCAATGTAACGATGGATATATTCGAGACTGTAAGAGAACTGTTCGACGAATGCTGGGGAGGTGAAAAAATAAGGCATCTGGGGGTAAGAGTGACGGATTTGTGCAGCGACGAGTTCATGCAGGCCTCAATATTTGACCAGCAGTGCAAATACAAGAAGCAGGCGCTGGACAGTGCCATGGATGTTATAAGAGGCAGGTATGGGAATGATTCCGTAATGAGGGCCATATTTGCCGACGGGGAGTTTGCCCCCATGTCCGGAGGGTCAGGGGGAGAAGACTATCCCGTAATGAGCAGCATACTGTGACAGACAGTTAAATCTTATATAAATACCATTTTGAAGTATCTATTTCAAATCTGAGTTCGAAGGGCTTGATCTGATTGCCGATGCGTGTCTGGCAGGTAAACTTGAGCATCCTGTTGCCGGCAAACTTGTCAAGCTCTCTTTTTATTACCCGGTCTACTTTTACCGTGATCAATTCCGATCTGTCATCAAGATACCTGAACCTTACAGGTACAGGATTGCCTTCCAGATCAAAAAGCACTATTGCCTCAACAGGCTTTCTGAGCATCTTCATTTAGTTCACCCCCTATATGAAATAATTTTCTTATTGTGCAGAATAGAAGAATAATGCGACGGGGACATGGGGACGTTTCCCCTGTCCCGCTTTCAGTGGGACACGCGAAACGTCCCCGTGTCCCCGAAACGTCCCCGTGTCCCCGTCGCATTATTCTTCTTATGTGCTTTAATATTAGCATGTTTTTGCCTGTTCAAAAACTTCGCTGTAGCATTGTATAAGCAAATTCTGCCGATTTATCGGGTTAATTCATAAGAATAAAGGATATTTCTTAGAATATTATACGAACATATGTTCGAATTAATACATATATTTTAGAAAGCCAACGGTAAAAAAATGTAACCAAACACTCATGTGTACATAGTATATAAGTGGAAAGATGAACAACCTATAATTATCCGGGAGGGGGTTTGAACTGTGGCAAGCGGATTTGGAGTGGCCAATCCGGTCACAGCCGCAGGGTGTGGGGCATCGCCGGCGCCTGTCGGAGGTTTTTTTGGATTCAGCAATGCATGGATTTGGATAATATTGATTTTGATATTTGTACTTCCGCGGCTTGGATTCAAGGGGTGTACCGGTGCCGGAGGCTTGTTCGGAGGATTTAGCTGGATTTGGATTATTATATTGATAATCTTCCTGATCCCGGGTATCTTGCCTGGCTTTCGCCTTGGCGGGTTTGCCATATAAAATACAAAAATTATAATGAGGGGAGGTGAAAATATGGCAAACGGATTAGGCTCAACCGGATGTGGATGCGGCGCTCCCACAGCAGTAAGTCCGATTATGGACTTATGCAAAAACAATGGATTCCTCTTACTGCTTCTGTTGTTTGTGCTCTTAGCATCATGCACAACTTTGGGCAGAGAGAAAAACTTTATCTTTATCATAGTACTTGCTATAATCGCTTTTGGCGGTTTTGGAAGAACCTTCGGATTCGGTGGTAATGATTATTAAACTGTAACGACAGGGGGACACGGGGGCGTTTCCCCTGTCCCACTTTCAGCGGGACACGCGAAACGTCCCCGTGTCCCGTCCGTGTCCCGGATTTTTTTGTTGTCACCAAATTAATGCATGTACATATTATGGAATTGGGAAAGGGTGTCAACCATACAGTCCTGACCCAGATGCCATAACTCACCTCAAGCATGGAAGGGGGCTTTAATGCCCGCTTTCATGCTTTAAGCGGGAAACTTGTCACCAAATATACGCATGTACATAAAATAGAAATGAAAGGGGGTGACATCATGGCAAACGGATTAGGCTCAACCGGATGCGGATGCGGTGCTCCTGCGTCAGTAAGTCCGATCTTAGATAAGTGCAAGGGTAACGGATTCCTCTTGCTGCTTCTGTTGTTTGTGCTCTTAGCATCATGTACAACCTTGGGCAGGGAGAAAAACTTCTTCTTCATAATAATACTTGCAATAATCGCTTTCGGCGGTTTTGGAAGAACTTTCGGTTTTAACAATGGCACAGCTATATAACCAGATTTGTTCTTGAAAGGAGGTGTAAATATGGTTGACGGAGTAGCAGGCAATGCTTTTGGAGGCGGAAACTTTGATCTTCTTCAGGATAGCATTGGAGAGACTGTTACAATATTTACTACAAGCGGAGGCCTGTCAGGATGCGGCTTTACGGGAGTAGTACTGGCTGTAAATCCATGTTTTGTCAGGCTTATTACCCATATAGGAGCGGCTCCGAACTGTGCATTGGGCAGCTGCTGCGGAGTACCCGACGGAGGTTACGGCAGCTATGGCAATGTGAGAACGGTAGGATCGGTAACGGATATTCCTCTTGACAGGATTGCCGCAGTTGTACGTAATGCCATTTAGGAAGCTGTATCGAAGGGCAGGGGAAGTCACCTGTCCTTCCTATTACTCTGAACTTTTTGTTCATACAGGCTGTCACCAAATAAATGCATGTACATATTATGGAATTGGGAAAGTCAGAAACCCAATTATGCGAAAGGGGGTGTAACAATGGCAAATGGAATTGGTTATGGCGGAAATTTTAACGGCAATTTCTTTGACTTACTCTCAGACCTTATAGGAGAGACTGTAACAATATTCACTACAAGCGGAGGCCAGTCAGGCTGCGGTTTTACAGGTGTAATACTTGCTGTAAACCAATGCTTCGTCAGGCTTGTAACCCACATAGGGCCGGCTCCGGGATGTGCCCTTGGCAATGCATGTCATAGTCCATGCTGTCCTACAATCGGCTGCAGCGGAGGCTTTAGCAATGTGCGTTCGGTAGGCTCTGTAACGGATATACCTCTTGACAGGATTGTTGCGGTAGTAAGCAATGCTGTATAAATTTCTTATGCAGTGAATAAATGAAGGACAGGGGGGGCGCCCTGTCCTTCCGCTGTTCCTATGTGTTATCGGTTATTATCTTGCAGTTGCCTATGAATATGGCACCTTCATCGATAATGATGTTTTTTACTGTGATATCGCCTACAAGCTTTGCAGTATGGGTAATATGAAGTTGAGAGGTTGCAATTACGTTGCCTTCTATGACTCCGGCAACAAATGCATTTTCGGTCTTTACGTTGCCTTTGACAGCACCTTCTTCTCCGACAATCAGGTTGCCGGATATATTAAGGCCTCCAAGCACTTTGCCGTCCAGCCTTACAGTACCGTCTGCGTTTACAGTACCTTCAAATATTGTTCCGCGGCCTATAATTGTATCTACTCTTTCACTGTTTATTGATTTTTTGCCTGAGCCAAACATTTTGCTACCTCCAATCTCCATAATCCAATGCTTCTGATCAGTTAAAATAGTTTGCGGGATTGACGTTTTTTCCATTCAGCTTTACTTCATAGTGAAGATGGGTTCCGGTGCTTCTGCCTGTATTGCCTACCTTTGCAATGGCTTGTCCCTTCTTGACCTTGTCTCCCTGCTTGACCAACAGCTTTGAATTGTGGGCATACAGGGTAGTGAGGCCATATCCGTGGGATATTATCACCATTCTTCCATAGCCGGCATTCCAGCCTGCGAAGGATACTATACCATCACCGGTTGCTGAAACAGTCTGTCCGTAGGAGGCCGCAAAGTCAATTCCCTTGTGGAATTCGCTGCCCCTGCTGGTAAAGGGGTTTTTCCTATAGCCAAAGCTTGCAGTTATTGAGGCGGCCACAGGTTTGACGGAGGGCTTGGCCATTAAATATGCAAGCTGTTTTTTTATCGGATCTATGGAATCAGCTATTGTCTTTTTTTGAATTGCAATTTTATCGGTTAAAGATGCAAAATCAGCCTCAATGCTTGCTAGCTTCAAGGACATATCTTGGTCTGATTTTTCTGTTAACAAGCTTACGGGAGAACTGATTTCCGGAGAAACGAGTTTGATCTCGATGCCTTCCTCAGGGGAGGGATTAATACCCACCGCTTTTTTGACCTCATCCAGCATTCTGGAATTTTCGGCCAATTGCTTTTGTACTTCTTCGGAACTTCTCTGCAGATTCCCAATTTCAATCTTCTGGGAAGCGTTGATGGTTGTAAGCTTTGATATTTCTTTTCTGCTGGCATCATATTGAAGCTTGAGTGCGGATAATGCATAAAAACTTATTCCGGACGTTATAATAAGCAGTGCAATGGACATGGAAACAAATCCGGGGAACCATGCCGGCGTCCTGAAGGATTTAACATTGGATTGGCTCTCGGGAATAAACATGAAGGTAGTATAGTTTATTTTGTTTTTCACCAGTGCTTTTTTCAAATGAATCATCCTTTGACATTATAATGCTTTAAAATTCATACAGAAACAAAAATTTCAAGCTGCATCATTAAATATACAGGTTGAAATCAGCAATGGAGTCAAAATTATCTATTTTTTAATATGCTCAAAATCCATTTTAGACTAAATTTGCCCGAATGTACAGTCCCAAAATTATCAAAGTTTTGGAACTATTGCATTAAATGATGTATTTCAGGGCACTAGAAGATATCGAATAAAAAGTAAATATTTAGAGGAGAATATATTTATGAAGAAATTTATGGAGGTATTGATATGAACAAGGTAGGAATAGAAAAGCCCTTGAGCAACGTCGGAAGATATCTGGAAAGCAGGGACTGCGCTGTGGAAGTGCTGGAGGACGATACCAAGGAATCCCCCGGGAACCTGAACAAATTCGATGCCATTGTCGTAACAGGTGCGGATTCCAATTTCATGGGCATGGAAGATGTGATGACAACTACAAAGGTAATTAATGCCGAGGGCAAAACCGAGGACGAAATCTACAGCGAGATATTGAGAGCAGCGGATTTGAAAAAAAGATAAAAACGATGTAGCCTATTTATTACAGCAATAGTACAATAAAGGTATGCACCAATATACGATTTACATGGTTGGCTGCATACTTTTTTCATTGCTGAAACAATTCATGGGGGCAGGGGTATTATGATACATGTGGGAACTTCGGGATACAGCTACAAGGATTGGATAGGGACATTTTATCCGGCCGGGGCCAAGGCCGGGGATTTATTGGGTATTTATTCGCGCTCTTTTGATTTTACGGAGATTAATTCCACTTATTACAAGATACCCAATTCCTTTATGTTCTATAATATGCAGAAGAAGACGGGAGACAACTTTATTTTCACCGTTAAGCTCCATCAGTCCATGACCCACGGAAGAGATGCGGGAGACAAGGATTACGAGGAATTTGCCGGGGCAGTGGATGTGCTGAAGCAGGCCGGGAAGCTGGGATGCCTTGTGGCGCAGTTCCCTTATTCTTTCCATTTTAACAGGGAGAATATGGACTATATACAAGGGCTGAGAGAAAGATTTGCTGATTTTGATTTAATGGTGGAATTCAGGAATAACAGGTGGGTTAACGACGAAACCATGGAGTTTCTGCGGGCAAACCAGTTGGGATATATCTGCGTGGATGAGCCGGCTGTGTCGGGGCTTTTGGATCCCAGGGCAATGAGGACTTCCGAAATCTCATATATACGGTTTCACGGAAGGAACGATGCGAAATGGTGGGATCATAAAGAAGCATATGAAAGGTATGATTATTTGTATAAGGAAAGGGAGCTTGAGCAGTGGAAGGATAAGATATTGGAGCTTGACAAACAATCTCAGAATTGTTTTGTCAGCTTCAACAATCATTTCAGGGCACAGGCTGTAATAAACGGAATTATGCTTAAAAAGCTTTTGGGAATGATGGAATGATATTTTGACTATAGGAGGGCTTGATTATGAGGACATTTATAGGGGCGGACTTCAGCAGGGATATAAAGGACAGCATTGCGGGAGTACAGCATATAGTGCGGGAAAACTCGGAAAGAGGAAGATTCAAGTATGTAGGCAACTTTCATCTGACACTTAAGTTCCTTGGCGAAATTGAGCAGGCCAAAGCACCGGACATAGGGAGAACGCTTAAGGAAATAGCCTTAAAGCACAGGAGAATCCGTCTGAACATAGATAAAATAGGGTACTTTGACGGAAAAGGAAGCATCCATGCTCTTTGGCTGGGTTTTTCAGGAGAACTGGATAAGCTCTCCTCATTGTATTCGGACATTGATGAGGGGATGTACAAGCTGGGCATAAAAAAGGAGATAAAAGCCTACACCCCGCATATAACAATAGCCCAGGATCTGGTACTCAAAATACCTTTTGAAAAGCTGGAGGAAAAGTTGAATTTTCAAAACTTCAGAATCGTTGAAATCAGGGAGATATCCTTGATAAAAAGTGAGGAAGCGGGAGGAAAGAGGATTTATACGCCGATTTCGACATTTCAGTTAAAATAGATTATGAGGGGCAGGTAACACGGAATTTACGGAAATCCGCAGAAGACACGGCGGGATAAATATTCTGTTACATAAATAATACTCGATAACATTGTAAGTATCGATATTTACGAATGCAGCTATAAAAATATATGAAAGTTAACCGTGCAATCGCGCAGCGATTCCATGAAACATCCGTGTGTTCAGTGTTATCCGTATCCAAATGTACAAGGGCGTGATTTCTTGATTAGCAGGGATGATTTTCTTCCTATTTCCAAGGAAGATATGCAGAGGAAAAAAATAGAGCAGTTGGATTTCATATTCGTAAGCGGGGATGCTTATGTGGACCATCCCAGCTTCGGCAGTGCCGTAATAACCAGGCTTCTGGAAAGCAGAGGCTACAAGGTGGGCATAATCCCGCAGCCTGATTGGCGGAATGCAGACGCCTTCAAGGCTCTGGGAAGACCGAGGCTTGCATTTCTTGTGTCCTCGGGAAATATGGACTCAATGGTCAATCACTATACTGCCGGTAAAAAACCCAGAAGAGAAGACTTGTATTCTCCGGCCGGTGTACGGGGTAAAAGGCCGGACAGGGCAGTTACCGTATATTGCAACAGGATTAGGGAGGCCTTTAAGGATGTGCCCGTAATAATCGGGGGTATTGAAGCCAGCCTTAGAAGATTTGCCCATTATGACTTCTGGGATGATCAGGTAAGAAGGTCGATATTGTTCGACAGCAGGGCGGATCTTCTGATATACGGAATGGGTGAGAAGCCCGTGATACAAGTGGCGGAAGCACTTGAATCAGGTATGGAAATAAAATATATAACCTATATAAACGGTACTGCATATATAGCCCCGGAGCTTGGGAATATTCCGGATGCGACTGTGATACCAAGCTTCGATGAGGTTAGGGACAGCAAAAGGAAATATGCCCGGGCCTTTATGCTTCAATACAGGGAACAGGACTATCATACGGGCCGCGTACTTATACAGCCTCATGGGGAAAGGTTCCTGGTTCAGAATCCTCCCGCCGCACCCCTGACGGAAACAGAGCTTGACGATGTGTACAGTCTGCCTTTTACCAGGCAGTATCATCCGGTTTATAAGAATCAGGGAGGTATACCTGCCCTTAAGGAAGTTAAATTCAGCCTTACTTCCCAGCGGGGATGCTTCGGAGGCTGTTCCTTCTGCGCATTGAACTTCCATCAGGGCAGGGTTGTGCAAAGCAGAAGCCATGAATCAATAATCGAAGAGGCGGAGCTGCTCCTTAAAGACCCTGAATTCAAGGGCTACATCCATGATGTGGGAGGGCCCACGGCCAATTTCAGGCACGCAGCCTGCGATAAGCAGCTTAATGCCGGAGTCTGCAAGAACAGACAGTGCCTTTATCCGACTCCCTGCAAAAACCTCAAGGTGGATCACAAGGATTATGTCGCACTGCTTAAAAAGCTCAGATCCCTTCCCGGGGTAAAAAAGGTATTCGTCCGCTCCGGACTGAGATATGACTATATTATTGCCGACAAGAAGGATGAATTCCTGAGGGAGCTTTGTGAAAACCATATAAGCGGGCAGCTGAAGGTGGCACCCGAGCATGTGTCGGACAAGGTTCTAAGGTATATGGGCAAGCCGTCCAAAGAAGTATACGGCAGGTTCGTAAAAAAATACTTTGATATGAACAAAAGGCTGAAGAAGGAACAATACCTGGTGCCTTACCTTATGTCGGGACATCCGGGTTCGGACCTTTCCGCTGCCGTGGAGCTTGCCGAATATGTAAGGGATATGGGCTATAACCCCGAGCAGATACAGGAGTTCTATCCGACTCCGGGCACACTGTCCGCCTGTATGTATTATACCGGGCTTGATCCCAGGACTATGAAGCCTGTATATGTACCCAGGGACCCCGAGGAAAAGGCGATGCAGAGGGCATTGATACAATACAGGAATCCCGGGAATTACCAGCTGGTATACAAGGCACTCAAGGCATCCGGCAGAGAAGATCTGATAGGCTTTGGGGACAAGTGCCTTATAAAGCCTCCCCGGAATCCGGAGAAAAGAAGGAATCCAAGAAGGGAAAATCGAAAAAGACGCTGAGAAAAGTTAAAAGGGAGTGATTATATGAAAGCAATATTGGAAAGAAGAAGCATAAGAAAGTATACCGGCGAGCCGGTATCGGATGCCGATCTGAAAGACCTCCTGAAGGCAGCAATGGCGGCGCCCTCTGCGGGGAACGGGCAGCCATGGGAATTTATCATTGTCAATGACAGGCAGCTGCTTACGGAGATTACCAAGGTTCATCCCTATTCGGCAATGCTGCTGCAAGCACCCTTGGCCATAATCGTATGCGGTAAACTGGATAACGAAAGATATAAGGGCTATTGGGCGCAGGATTGTTCCGCGGCAACCGAGAACATACTGATTGCAGCGCAGAGCAAAGGCCTTGGGACGGTATGGCTGGGAGTATACCCGGTGGAGGAAAGGGTTAACGGCATAAGAAAAATCTTCAAGATTCCCGAGAATATGATACCGCTGAATGTAATTGCAGCAGGGCACCCTGCGGAAAAAAAGAAGCCTTCTGATCGTTATGATGAAAATAGGATTCATTTCAACAAATGGGAATAATTATCTTTTATTTTACTTTGACGATGTAATTCTGATAAAATGTATTTGACAGATAATAATGATAAAGGAGTGTATTCTGAGATGGGGCATTTGTCAATTGACGGTGAGCATTTGACTATAAAGGATGTTGTAGATGTTGCAAGAAACAGCCGGAGAGTCGGGTTGTCGGAACATGCAGTGGAACGAATCCGGAAATCAAGAGATTATGTGGACAGCCTGGTGGATAAGGAAGCGGTGGTATACGGAATTACCACAGGCTTTGGGAAATTCAGCGATGTATTCATATCAAAGGAAGATACCAGAGCACTTCAGAGGAATCTTATCGTAAGCCATGCCTGTTCCCTGGGGGACCCGCTTACCGAAGAGACTGTAAGGGCAATAATGCTCTTAAGGGCTAACGCACTGGCAAAGGGTTTTTCCGGTATAAGGCTGGAGACGGTAAATACACTGGTTGAGATGCTTAACAAGGGAGTGCATCCGGTGATCCCCGAAAAAGGTTCCCTGGGAGCCAGCGGTGATCTTGCACCTCTTGCCAATATGGTTCTTGTAATGCTGGGAGAGGGAGAGGCATACTATAAGGGAGTAAGGATGACAGGTAAGGAAGCTATGGAAAAGGCAGGAATTAAAACGGTTGAGCTTACTTCCAAGGAAGGCCTTGCACTTATAAACGGCACTCCGGTAATGACAGGCATAGGGGCCCTTGCCGTATATGATGCCGAAGACCTTTTGAAAAACGCTGATATAATAGCGGCTATGACTCTTGAAGCACTTAAGGGAATAACAACAGCTTTTGACAGGAAGGTACATGAAGTAAGAGGCCAGAAGGGTCAGATGGCAGCTGCAAGAAATATGCTGAGGATAGTATCCGGAAGCGAGCTTACAACAACCCAGGGACAGATAAGGGTGCAGGATGCGTATACATTAAGGTGCATACCCCAGATACACGGTGCCAGCAGAGACGCTGTGCAATATGTAAAGGAAAAGGTATCCATAGAGCTTAATGCGGCAACGGACAACCCCCTTGTATTTGCCGATGATGACCAGGTAATATCCGGCGGGAACTTCCATGGACAGCCTATAGCTCTTGCCATGGATTTCCTTGGTATAGCAGTATCCGAACTGGCAAATGTTTCGGAGAGACGGCTTGAAAGGCTGGTAAATCCTCAGCTTAATGATCTCCCTGCTTTTCTGACAAGAAAGGGAGGGCTGAATTCAGGATTTATGATAACCCAGTATGCGGCTGCTTCCATTGTGTCGGAAAATAAGATTCTGGCCCATCCTGCCAGTGTGGATTCAATACCTTCTTCCGCAAACCAGGAAGATCATGTGAGTATGGGAACTACCGCCGCAAGAAAGGCCAGGGTTATATTGGACAACGTTCAGAAGGTGCTGGGAATTGAAGCATTTGCAGCTTCCCAGGCCATAAGCTTCAGGGGGGATGTAAGGCTCGGAAAAGGTACCTCGGAAGCTTACAAGCTTATAAGAAAAGAGATTGCGCCTGTTGAAGAGGACAGGATAATGTATACCGACATGAATAAGCTGGATGAGATGGTTAAGTCCGAAGCTTTGATAAGAGCAGTGGAAAGCGCAGTTGGAGAATTGGAGTGATATGAATGAAAGCTGACTTGATAATAAATGCTTCAACAATAGTCTGCTGTACCGAAGGAGAAGGTGCGGGAGTATTTGAGAACGGATATGTGGCTGTAAAAGACGGAAAAATAATATCTCTGGGAGAGGGAAATGCCCCCGGGGATATCAAGGGCTCAGGAACAAGGATTATTGATGCAGCCGGTAAGACAGTGACTCCGGGGCTTATAGACGCGCATACCCATCTTGTTCACGGAGGCTCAAGGGAAAAGGAGCTTCCTCTGAAGCTTAAAGGAGTGCCGTATCTGGAAATCCTGAAAATGGGCGGAGGGATACTTAGCACGGTTAGAAACACACGGAAAGCTTCAAAGGAAGAGCTTAAGGCAAAATCCGGAAAGAGCCTGGACCAGATGCTGCTTCACGGTACTACTACCGTAGAAGCCAAGAGCGGTTACGGCCTTGATTTTGATACCGAGATCAAGTGCCTTGAGGTGGCTGCCGAGCTTAATGACTCCCATCCCGTAGACATAGTGTCAACATATATGGGAGCCCATGCCGTACCGGAGGAATTCAAGGGAAACACTCAAGGCTATATAGATTTCATGGCCGATAAGGTCATGCCTTATGTCAGGGAAAACAATCTTGCCGAATTTATGGATGTATTCTGTGAGGAGGGGGTTTTTTCTCCCGGGGAGTCCAGGGCCATAATGCAGAAGGGCAAAGAACAAGGCTTCAAGCTTAAAATCCATGCAGATGAGATAGTCCCTCTGCAGGGGGCGGAGCTTGCAGGGGAATTGGGCGCCGTTTCTGCAGAGCATCTGCTGGCTGCAACGGAGGCCGGAATAGCCGCAATGGCGGAAGCGGGAGTTACGGCGGTGCTGCTTCCGGGAACTTCCTTTTATTTAATGCTTGGCAAGTATGCCCAGGCGCGAAAGATGATGGACAGGGGTGTCAGGGTGGCACTGGCAACCGATTACAATCCGGGGACATGCCCTACCGAGAATCTTCAGTCCATAATGACCTTTGCATGCTTTGGAATGAAAATGACTCCCGAGGAGATAATAAAAGGAATGACTCTGAATGCAGCTTATGCCTTAGACAGAGCAGGAGAAACCGGAAGCCTCGAAGTGGGCAAAAAAGCTGATATTGTAGTATTTGATGCTCCAAATCTTGAATATATAGTATACCATTTCGGCATAAACCATGTGGATACCGTTATCAAGGACGGAAAAACAGTCGTAGAGAACGGAAGAATTTTGAAGTAGATATGGGGAGGAATATATGAGTCTTTTAATGGATATGACTTTAAGGGATTACAGTGATGTGCTGGCAAGCAGCGAACCTGCCCCGGGAGGAGGAAGCACGGCTGCGCTGTCAGGGGTGCTGGGGGCTGCCCTCACTATGATGGTAGTGAATCTTTCAGTGGGCAAAAAAAATTATGAAAACCTGAATGAAAAAATAAAAGCGAAGTTCATGGAGGAAGCCGAAAATGTAAAGGCGCTTCAAAAGGAGCTTTCCGGTTTGGTTGACGAGGATACAAAAGCCTTCAACAAATTCATGGAGGCGGTAAAGCTTCCAAAGGATACCGAAGAACAAAATCAGCTGCGTGGAAAGAAAATGCAGGAAGCAAGCCTTTATGCACTTCAGGTTCCCATAAAGACCGCAGAATGCTGTTTCCGGCTGCTTGAAAATCAAGGGAATATTGCCAGGTACGGCAACAGGAACGCCGTGTCCGATGTGGGAGTAGGCGCTTTATTGACACTTTCAGGGCTGGAAGGGGCGATATTGAATGTGAATATCAATCTTTCCGGAATTGAGGATGAAGCAGTCAGGTCAGAGGCCTATGATAAATGCAGGAGGCTTTCTGCCGAAGGGCGCAAGCTCCATAGTGAGATACTTGATATAGTAAATTTAAGGATAGGATAGATATAATATGATAAGCAGAGAAATGATAGACAGGATAAATCATCTGTCAAAAAAGTCCAAGGAGGCTGGCTTAACCGAAGAAGAACGGCAGGAGCAGCAGGAACTCAGAAGGAAGTATATTGAATATATAAAAGGACAGGTAAGGCATGGGCTGGATTCAATCAAATTTGCCGAGGACAGGCATGACTGCGGACATGAACATCATGACCATTGCGGATGTAAATGTAAAAAACAGTAGAATTGTGCAATAATGGCTTTAGTGATATAATTAGCTTTGGGAGGGATTTTTATGGCTGAATTGCAATTTGTTGTTTTTAAGCTGGGCAAGGAAGAATATGGCGTGAACATAATGCAAGTACAGGAAATAGGCCATTATTCAGAACCGGTCAAGGTGCCGAATACTCCTGAATTCGTTGAAGGAATAATGAATCTGAGGGATAATGTTATTCCGGTAATTAGCCTAAGAAAAAGATTCAATATCCCGGAAGAGAATTTGAACGGACCAGAGCGGGATTTAAATGAAAACAGAAGGACTATTATTATCAATTTAGGGGACAGGCAGATAGCCTTTATTGTCGATGATGCATCGGAAGTGCTGACATTAGACGAGGCCGGCATACAGGAAACTCCGGATATAATCGCCGGGGTTGACAGGAAATACATATCCGGTATAGGGAAAAAGGGGAATAGGCTGATTATAATGCTTGATTTGAATTTTTTGTTTGATGAGCAGGAACAGGCACAGCTTGCTGCCATTTAAACACTTTTTTATAGTGCGGCCTTTTACCGCACTTTTCTAAAATACACGAAAAAATAAATTTTTTTATAAATGATTCCTGATTATTCAACGATAATATTGATATGAGGTATATTTTGCAGTATTGATTATTTGGAAGAAAGCAGAGGGTGCTTATTGTGGACAGGTTAAATGAAATCATAAAAAATACGGTAGATATTATTGAAAAGAGCAGAAGTGAATTATTCAGCATAGCTGAAAGCTCCCGCACCGAATGTCAATTGGTAGAGGAAGAACTGGAAAAAATCAGGATAATTGCATCAGACCTTATCAATCAGGTGGACATGCTGGTAAAGCTTGACAAGGAATGCAGATATCAGCTTATGATAGTGAGTAAGAATATTAAGGATTACAAGGAAGAGGATGTAAAAAGAGCCTACGATAAGGCAAAGGATCTTCAGGTAGAGTTGATGACGAAAAAAGCGGAGGAACAGCTGCTTATACAACGGAGAAGCGAGCTGGAAAGAAGGCTTAAGATAGCAAGAGACACTGCAAACAAAGCTGAATCTCTTGTCAACAAGGTTGGAGTGGCGATGGGCTATTTGACCGGAGAGCTGCAGGACCTTTCGATACAGATGGAGGATATAAAGCAGAAGCAATATCTGGGTATAAAGATAATCAAAGCACAGGAAGAAGAAAGAAAGAGAGTTGCAAGGGAGATACATGACGGCCCTGCGCAGCTCATGGCCAATCTGGTTATCAAAACCGAATTATGTGAAAAGCTTATAGATATGGATAAGGAGAAAGCAAAGGAGGAACTTGGCAGTCTCAGAGGTTTCCTTCGTTCCAGCCTGAGTGACGTGAGAAAGATCATATACGATCTGCGGCCTATGTCTCTGGACGATTTGGGACTGGTTCCCACCCTTCAAAGATATATTTCAAACTACATCGAACAAAACAACATATCGGTGAATTTTTCGGTTTTGGGAGATACGAAGACATTAAAGCCGGTTGTTGAGCTTGCTGCGTTCAGAATCGTGCAGGAAGCATTGACCAATATAAAAAGGCATTCCGGAGCTGATAATGCGGTTGTCAGAGTTGAGTTTACCAATGACCAGGTTAACCTTCTCATCAGTGATGACGGGAAGGGCTTTGACAAGAACAAGCTGTGGAAGGCAAAAGAAGAAGATGCAGGTTATGGCTTGCTCAATATGAAGGAAAGAGTCGAACTGTTGAACGGGAAGTTTGACGTAAAGACAGCCCGTAATAAAGGCACTAAAGTATTTGCAAGCCTATCTTTGAATATAGCAGAGGAGGGATAATGTGAGTAATATACGGATATTAATTGCAGATGATCATTCCATCGTCAGGGAAGGACTCAAACAGCTCCTGGAGCTGGAGGAAGATTTTGAAGTTGTGGGACAGGCTTCTAATGGAGTTGAAACCATAGAGAAAGTCGAGGAGCTTAAGCCGGATGTGCTTCTTCTGGATATAAACATGCCTATAATGAACGGTATAAAAGCTCTTAAGAAGCTTAAGGAGGACGGTATTGACACAAGAGTCGTGATACTTACGATACATGAGGACAGGGAATACCTTTTAGAGACAATGCAAATCGGCGCTTCGGGTTATATACTCAAGGATTCCGATTCGGCAAGTTTCTTCAAGGCCATCAGGGATGCATATATAGGGGAGTCATATATACAGCCGAAACTGGCCGCTGATTTGATAAAGGAATTCAACAAGCCAAGAGGAGCCAGGGTTAAGAATGAAAATGAGCTTACCCAGAGGGAATATGAGGTAATCGTGCTTATTGCAGACGGTTTGAACAATAAGGATATCGCAGACAGGCTTTTTATCAGTGAAAAGACAGTAAAAAATCATGTTTCAAATATATTCAGAAAAATAAACGTCAGTGACAGGACACAAGCGGCAATATACGCATATAAAAACAATATCAAGAAGTAAAGTACACTCTGTTACACAGTTGTAATATTTGGAAGCATTGCAAAATTATCAATTTGGTGGTATATTTTATTAGTAATAAAAAATTATGCCGGTATGAGCATGATATGTTATCAAGAAAAGGAGGTCGTGAATATGAACAGAAGCGTAATAATGATGATTAGTACTGCAGTAAAAGAAGCAGCCTGTTTTGTATATGGCATCAGTGTGCCCCAAATTATATATCACGACCTGGGATTTGAATAATAGCGATAGTTATTTTGGTCACGGGCCGTAAAACCCGTGACTTTGTATTTATATGAAGACGCTTTAAAAGTCATGGGCAGAGACCTGTGGCTTTTTTATTTTTGAAAGGAGGGGTTATAAATGACAATAGCAAGAGTGTGTGGTTCTATTGAAAATACTACAGTAAGGAAGTTTGACAGGGGAGGTAAAAGCATGAATATGATCATTAAGTTATTGACAGGGCTAAAGTGCAAGGACAGGGAAAACAGAGATCTTAATGACTGCGGGTATACATTGTATCAGTCATTGGAATATAATCTGAAGTATTTAAAAGGTGATGATTTCGGATATAGAGACCCTCGGACACAATCAACAGATGATCTAATGGCAAGGAAAACATTTTAAGATATCCGGAATATTATTGCCAAATGCCTATACAAAAAATATTAGTCGCGAATGAATGAAAATTTAAATTTGTTCGCGACTTATTATTTTGATAATTTTTCATGTTATGCTAAACTATATATAATATCACCGGATACAAGGCTGCGAAATGATAACAGGGGAGTGAATCATTTGGATAAGCAGAAGCTGTACACTCTTTTACAAAAGCCGGAAGGTACCAAGCTGGATTTTAAAGCCGTACTTTCATTAAAAACTGAAAGTGAGAAAAAGGAGCTGGCCAAGGATGTTGCAGCAATAGCTAATTCAAAAGGCGGCAGGGGCTATATAATTTACGGGATACAGGACGAGACAAAAGCTATATTGGGAATTGAGGGAAAGCGTTATACAGAAGAGCAGATACAGCAGATAATAAGCCAGAGGTGTGACCCGCCGGTATCCGTGAAGCTTGAGATAATCCCAGTTGATGATAAGCAGATTGCTGTCCTGACAATATACAGAAGCAGCCAGAAACCGCATCAGATAAGACAGACAGGTGTATTTTACATAAGAAGAGGTTCTACTACGGATATAGCAAGGCGCGAAGAGATAGCCAGCATGCTCCAGGAATCGGGGATACTGCAGTATGAAAGAATTGTGCTGAACAGGGTGGAATTGAAGGAACTGAACGAGGATATAATAAGTGATTATATTTCCAAAACAGGGTTTACCAGCAGCAGCGAAAACTATTATACACTTCTTGAGGGAATAGGCATAATAGGAAGAGATGAGGACTCCAACGGGTATCACCCTACGGTGGGAGGGCTGCTGGTTTTCGGTTATAATCCCCAATTGCACCTTCCTCATGCCGGAATAAGGCTTATTGACAAATCTGCGGCTGATAAGGTAATATATTTTTCCGGGCCGATTATTAGAATGCTGGATGAAATTGAAGACTACCTGAGATTTAAAGCAGAGAAAATAAATGGGAAATATCCAGTTGCTGCTGTTGTTGAAGCTGTGGCCAATGCTGCCGTCCATAGAGATTATTTTTCTCCGGGAAGAGAGATAGTCATATCGATAGATAATAAAAAGATAGAAATAAGCAATCCCGGCGCAAATTGCAGCGATGACGACATACAGGGGCTTATGGAGGAGTACAATCCCTGCAGAAGAAATCAGTGGCTGTATCAAAGGCTGCTGATACTTGACAATAAGGGGAGATTCCTTAATATAGGGGCAGGCATGAAAAAAATACATGAAGCCTTCAAGCAGCATGGTGGTGCCAGGTTCATAAATAATGAGAAGAGGAATCTTTTCAAAGTAGTGCTTCCGGGTTTTATGAAGTATTAATCTATATTTTACATTAAAGTTGGTGATGAAAGTATGAACAACAAGGTGGTAACCTTTGAAAGAGGGGCAGATTTTTATTTCGACCTGTCATACAAGTATATACAAAAGGGCAGGCTGAAAACTGCACTGAGATATATTGAAAAAGCTGTAAGCCTCAAGCCTCATGACAGCTTCCTGCAGTTCAATTATGCGGGACTGCTGGCCGAACAGGGGCATATCGACCGTTCCACAGAGGTTTTGCTTAATATAGTTAAAAACATCGACCCTAATTATCTGGAGTGCTATTTTGGCTTGGGCTGCAACTATCTGCAGCTGCAGAAGATAAAAAAGTCCTCAGAGTATTTCAGCATTTATCTCGAAAAGGATCCCGGCGGCGAGTTCGCAGAGGAGGCGGAAGAGTTGCTGGAGATGCTTACAATGATAAAGGATGCCAATAACAACATGGATGATGAGGAACTTGAAAAAATATATAAAATTGAAGAAGAGGCAATTGATCACCTGGAGAAGAAGGAATACAAGCAGGCCACCGAAAAATTTGAAATAGTTGTACAGATGCTTCCCAACGCCGTACCGGCAAGGAATAATCTCTCTTTGGCATATTATTACCTGGGATTTATCGACAAAGCAATAGAGCTTGCCCTGGAGGTGCGTACCTATGAAGAGGCCAATGTGCATGCAAACTGTAATCTTGCCATATTCTACAATAAGAAGGGCGCGGCCAGCCTGGTCAAGAAGCAGTTGGGGATAATCAGCAGGATCCGGGCTGACAGTGCCGATTACCTGTATAAAATAGGTGATACCTATGGAAGCTTGGGAAAGCACGCCGATGCATACAAAACCTTCAAGAAGCTTTTAATTATTGATTCTAAAAATCCTATTTATGTACACCTTGCAGCAGTTGCGGCTTTCAACAGCAGAAAGTACAGGGAAAGCATCAGACTATGGGAGAAGCTGGGCCAGATTGACAAAGAAAATATGCTCTCGGATTATTATATAGAAGCTGCCAAAAATCAGTTGGATGCTGAAGATGAAAGAACATATTTTCCTTATTTATATCAGCTTCCAAAGGAAGAAATCAAAAACAGGCTTGATTTTATATACAAGTTTATTGAAATGCCGGGGCCTAAGTGCAGAGAACAGTTGGCAGACAATGAGCATATGCTTGGCATGCTTTACTTTGGAATTAATTTTGATAAATATTTTTTGAGGAAACTAATATTCAATAAGATAAAGAATGACAGGATGAATGAGGCGGAAAGCTTTATCAGAAGATTCATGCTGAGGGATGATGTAGAGAATTATATAAAGATGGAAGCAGTATTTCTCCTGAATTTCATAGGTGCAAAAGAACCGTATACTGTGAACTTTGACGGGGAAAAGAGAAATGTTACGATAGATTCTCTGGATTTCCCCGAGTCTGAATGGGAAAAGCCATGGATAAAGGTGAAGCGTAAAGCCATATCAATGATGCGAAATAAATATAAGAGGCCTTATAAGAAGATTGTTGAAGACATCTGGTATGAATTCATAAAGTCGACATTCCCGGAGGTACCGGAAATAGATGATGTAAACATATGGGCAGCCGCATTGGAGCATACTTACTGCCGTTTGTGCAATGCTGAAGCATCGGAACATAAGCTGGCGGAGAATTACAATATATCATCAGTCTCACTGCTTGAAAAGGCAGAAATAATAAATGAAGCAATAAAAAATAAATTTCAGTGAGACAGGGAGAAACGTCCCCGTGTCCCTCCCTGTCTCACCTGCCCTATGTCCGTTACTTCTTTTTTCTTACTGAAAAACCGAAATGGCCCAAAGACTTCGCGAGAGCCCTGTATTCGCCGTGGTTATAGCATATCAGGCCTGCCTTATTCAGGTGCAGCTTTCCGGACTTGTCTAAAAGCTTTTCCTCTGCATCAACGCATAATATCTCTGCGATAAACATATCATGGGAGCCCAGGGATATTATATTATTAACCCGGCATTCCAGGCTTACAGGACATTCTCCGATGGAAGGGGCATCAACCAGATTTGATTTTTGCTGGGTGAGGCCTAAATGCTCAAATTTATTAATATCCCTGCCTGATTTTACCCCGCAGAAGTCAAGGGCATATGCCAGGCTTTCGGTGGGGAGATTTACTACGAAGCTGCCGGTATCCTTAATTATGCCGTGGGAGAATCTTTCAGGCCTTATAGAGACATAAAGCATTGCCGGTTCTGAACAGACTATACCCGTCCATGCAACCGTTATGATGTTGCTCACACCTTCTCTGCTTCTGCAGGATACCATTACGGCCGGCACGGGATAAAGCATAGTACCGGGTTTCCACATCTGCTTAGCCATTGCTTCCTCCTTATAATTCATCATTCTTAATATTTGTTTATTATTATTTATTATATCATAAATCCGCAAGGATTTGAGACATGGGGACGTTTCGCGGGACATGGGGACGTTTCCCCTGTCCCACTTCCAGAGGGACACGCGAAACGTCCCCATGTCCCGTCTGACGTCCCCATGTCTCATTACCCGCTGTCACCAAAATCCCGGTTTGTACATAGTATGAAAGTGGGACGTTAATCAAAGTAACCAATGATGAACAAAGGAATATTATGATAATAAATCAATAGAGATTGGAGGTCACAACATGGCACACGGCAAGGATAACAATGTGTCTGACAGCAGGATGAATGAACTGAAAAATATGGTTTCCGAAAAGCTGGGAGGCATGGATATTGACAACGTATCCCCGGACCAGGTTAAAAATATGCTGGTAAATGAAATAAGCCGGAACAGTAATATAGACCCTGCCATAAAAGATAAAATCAACAAGGGGGATGTAGACGGATTAAAGGAGGATATCATCAAATATCTTTCCAATAACAGGTCTGCAGACGGCTCAAGTGATCAGCTCATAAACATGCTTAAAGACAATGATATGGAAGGTCTGAAAAAACAGCTTATGGGCATGCTCCTTTCGGGGCTGGGCCCTCAAAAAAAAAATGAGATAAAAGAGCCGGAAGTTTATGAAAGCCAGGCAGACTTAAAAGACAGCCTGGGGGATTTTGATGAAAGGGCACTTTTGGGCTTGCTTTTTGATAAGATGTTTGCAGGGGTAAAAGATGATAGCAGGATTTCACTTTTATACTCGCTAAGGCCTTTTGTATCAGAAAAAAGGCAAAGGGGCATAGATGATTGCATCAAAATTATGAACCTGGTTGCATTTTTTGAAAATTTTATGAGCAAGGCAGGGAAATAAAATGAGTACCGAGCATTTAATTTTAAGTATTCTTAATCGGCTGAGCCCGGAGGATTTTTTAATCCTTGCCATTGCTTTTATCTTGTATATTGAAAATAAGTGTGACAAAACCTTTCTGATTATTACGCTTCTGGTGTTTTTGATGGATTTGCCCGAATAGCGATGGCAAATATGGTGCATTACTACCTTAAGGGTTGTAACAATGCCTCCACGGCAGATAAAGTGCTTTATCAGGAGCCTTTCTCATTATAGGGCAGATATAGTTGGAAAATTGGAAGAGGAGGTATATATCAGTCAATATTTAATTTGTACATGCATATGAATAAATAGTATAATATTAACAAATGATTTACTAGGGGGAATTATTTTAATGGACGGTGACTTATGGACGCAAATATTGCTTATAATATTGCTTATAGGTTTAAATGCGTTTTTTGCTGCTTCCGAAATGGCTATAATTTCAGTAAGGCAATCCAGAATCAAGCCTCTTGTGGATGAAGGAAACAAAGCTGCAATTTTAGTTAACAGATTTCTTGAAGAGCCGAGCAAGCTGCTGGCCACAATTCAGATCGGAATTACTCTTGCCGGATTTCTTGCCAGTGCCATTGGTGCTCAGACGTTAACAAACGGATTGACCGGATTCCTCATGAGCTTGAATATTCCGTTCCTATCTGCTTCAGCTGTCGGGATTTCCACATTTATTGTAACCAGTATAATTGCGCTGTTTACTTTAATACTGGGAGAGCTTGTCCCCAAACGAATGGCCCTTTCACAGTCGGAAAAGACGGCATTTAGGGTTGCCGGCACAATAAACCTTTTGTCCAAGTTAACTTATCCTATTGTAAAATTTCTTACCGTGTCCACTAATTTAGTAGTTAAGCTCATGGGGGGGCCGGCGAAGGTAACGGAGGAACAGATAACAGAAGAAGAAATCCGGTCCATGATAAATGTCGGGGAAGAGAAAGGGATATTCCGGGAAGCCGAGACGGAAATGATTAACAGTATATTTGAGTTTGATGATACGGTTGCAAAAGAAGTAATGACTCCCAGAATCGATATTGTTGCTCTTAACTCCGAAGCCACTCGTGAAGAGATACTTGATGTAATAGTGCAGGAGAACTTTTCCAGAATCCCTGTATATGAAGAATCAATTGATAATATCATAGGAATTCTATATGTAAAAGATTTATTTGCAATGATAAGAAATAATGTCGAATGGGAGGTATCCCTTAAAGAAATAATAAGAGAAGCACACTTTGTACCCGAGTACAAGAAGATTGACGAGCTTTTCAAGGAAATGCAGAAATCCAAAACCCACATTGCCGTAGTCATAGATGAGTATGGGGGTACGGCAGGAATTATTACAATAGAGGACTTGCTTGAGGAAATCGTCGGCAACATATTTGATGAGTACGATGATGTAATTCTCGATTATGAAAAAATTGACGACAATACATATATTGTCAGCGGAATGCTGAATGTAAGTGATGTAAACGATATATTGAATACAAAACTATCCGGAGAGGAGGAGTTCGATACAATAAGCGGAATGCTCCTCAGCCACTCGGGCAAAATGCCGGAGGTAGGGTATGAGTTGACAATAGACAATATATATTTCAGGATTGAAGAAGTAGATGACAAGAGGATATCAAAAATAAGAATTGAGAAGAGAGATATAGAACCGGATAAAACAGAAGAATAACAGCACAGTCAATAGGACTTTCGGTTAATATTTCAGATATAAACTTTTTGCCCCCCTTTGTTAATAATCGGGATTAATAACAATTTTAGGGGGTTTTTTGTTGAGAGGACAGGTTTTTACAAGGGTGTAAAACCCATCATTGAAACCTTGTTACAGCATAAAAATATAACTTATTGGGGTGAATGATATGAGATTTACGGATAGCAGATCAAAAATATTATTAAGTGAACGATGGCTGTCCGTTATTGCCCACTCATTGTTTTCATCCTGGATGTTATCCTTTATTTTTGAAGGAGAAGTTTTTTACTCTCTCATGGGAATCTTTGACTTTGATTCCCATGCTATGGTTTTCGGAGGAATTGCAGCTGTATTTTTGGGGCTGCTGCTAAGCGGGTTTTTCATAAAAACAAAAAGAGGAGCCAAGAGAACTTTCCTGTATTCTTACCTCTTTTGCATTGTCATGTCCGTGCCTTTTTTCTTTCCACCCTCGGTATTATGGACTGTGGGAATTATTGCAGGCTCATTTATGTCCGGAAGCTGTGTGGCTGCATGGGGTTATTATTTGAAAAGCAGCACACCCAAAATCGGGCGTATAAAAACCGTTGCAGATATGCTGATACTGTCAAATATTCTTATGATCTTACTGAATATGGCAGCACTCTGGATATCTCCACACAGCGGATTGGCTTTATCAATGATAATGCTGATCCTTGCATTCCTGTTTGCACTGAAACTCCCCGGGGATAATTGCATTTCGTCTTCTGCTTCCTTTGAGCGGGATAAAAGCCGGATAAGCATAGCGCCTCTGCTTGTTTTTTTATGTATCTTTATTATAGTTATTACTATTAACTCGGGTTTGATGTATCAAGTGGTTAATCCTGCCTTTGCCCATCTTAAATGGCTGACAAGCTGGTATTGGGCAATTCCTTATATTATTGCTGTTTTTATAATGGGTCATCTGCCTCAAAAGGTGAACCGGGCTTATATACTCTACGTTGCAATCGCTATGATAGGGATTTCATTCATAAGCTTTATGATCCTTGACCATAACGTTGCCGGTTATATTGCAGTTAATACATTGATGCTTGGAGCCTTTGGAGTATGTGATTTATTTTGGTGGAGTATTCTTGGAGAAATGTTGGACTTTCATAAAAACCCCGCAACAATTCTTGGAATAGGCCTCTCCGCCAATGTAATCGGTATACTGCTGGGCGGGTTGATAGGGAATGCTATAATATCTGTCGATAAACAAAGCGCAGACCCTGTATTGCTGGCGCTGGCCGTAGTTTGTGTGGCACTTGCACTGCTGCCGTTTTTGCATAGATATCTGTCTTCCCTTCTCAGAGATCATACCTACTTAAGAATATTTTCGGAAATATCTGCTCAGGAACAGATCAGACAGCCTAACTATGACGCAGTGTTCGAGAGCCTGTCAGAGCGGGAAAATCAGGTTGCATCCCGTTTGCTTCAGGGAAAGACTTACAGGATAATTGCCGGAGAGCTTTATATAAGTGAAAATACAGTGAAATATTATGTAAAAAATATTTATTCAAAGTTGAAAATACAAAGCCGCGGAGAACTTGTAAATATTTTTTTAGAAAAGAGAGGTATTGGGACAGGCAAATAAAAAGGATGGTTTTGTGTGGGAACTACCCGGTCGGGTAGGTCTTTTTTTTACCCTGTGATGCTACTATGAAATGAGAAAGGAGAATGGTCAATATTTCTTGCATAGCAGACGGGGAGTAGTTTACTAAAAAGTAAGAATGAAAAGGAGGAGTTCCATGAAAAAAGCGAACAGAAAAAAAATTACATGGGGTTTGGTCACAACAGCGCTGCTGTTAACCATTTCATTATCAGTGAATTTCCTGATACCTGAAACGGTATATGCCGATACTACCGGAGGATGGCATCTTGCGGAAACGAATTATTATTTGTCAACATCGGATTACACAGTCAAGGGAGAAATACAAAACGGTATAATTGGGACCTCAGATGTCATATATGATAAATATATGGTTGAAGGCTCTGAAGGGGATATGACATTTACCCACTCACGCAGATATGAAAATGGGAATGCCATTGCCCATGTGACTTATCAGGTTGTTTGGGATACCCCTCCCTCCTATATTCCTGCCGGTCAAAAAACCGGATTCAACATTGATTATAAGGTAATCAGTTCCAAGTCTTGGGGCGGAGTACAGATAAATGCTCATTTGGATGCGGCAGGCATAAAGCCCGGGGGCGCTACATCATCCTATATATCTTTCCAATTGGAAGATGGGACAAAGTATATTAATAGTGATAAGCAAGGCTACTTCGAAAGCGAGAAGGTGATTCCCGAGGGCCGCCCGGGGGATAAAAAAGCTATTATCCTGACCTTGGGCAACGGCTATGGCTATACCTATATCTATGAGTGGAAAGAAGGCTCTGCACCTGTTGCAATCCCTACAGCTCCTGCAGCACCTGTATCTTCGGGAAGCGGCGCTGAACCCTTTGAATCGGGAGCGAGAATTATGTGGCAGCCTGCCAACGGTTTAGGATACAGGCTCTTTAGATCGGATGCCCCAAATGATATTGGGATATCCGTTACAGATTTTTATATCACAAGCACCTCCTATGCGGATGTGAATGTTGAACCCAAAACCACTTACTATTATTCAGTAAAGCCGGTATTGGCAGAAGCAAGGCCTTTTGAAGGAATCGATGAAAAGCTTGGGGATGTGATTGCAACATTTGTTGTAACAACGGGGGATCAGGTATATAAGCCCGGAAGCTACAAGCACTTTATTATGTTAAAACTTGAAGACCCAAATATGAGCGTTGACGGAGTAAGCCAGGAAGTTGATCCGGGAAGAGGAACCGCTCCTGTAGTAATAGCGGGGAGAACCATGGTGCCAATCCGTGCGGTTGTAGAAGCTATAGGCGGTACAGTGGAGTGGGATGGAGCCACAAAGAAAATAACCCTGACAGCAAGAGGAAATACTGTTGAAATGTGGTTGGGCAAAACAGATATAAAAATAAACGGAGAAAGCAAAAAAATGGATATAGCACCTGTTTCAAAAAATGACAGAACCTTTGTACCTGTAAGATTTGCGGCTGAGAATCTGAATTGCAAAGTGGATTGGATAAACAGTACCAAGGAAGCCGTAATAGTATACGAGGAATAATGTGGTATTGAACAGCATCTGCTGTTAATTAATGCTGTTAAGAAAAAGCAGATTGAAGTAAGAACAAAAAATAATTAAGGTTTACAAAGTTTTCTTTGTAAACCTTTTATTCTCAATATGGTGCCGAAGGTCGGACTCGAACCGACATGCTTTGAGGGCGCATGATTTTGAGTCATGTGCGTCTGCCAATTCCGCCACTCCGGCATTTGTCACATAAAACATGATAGCATACATATGTTTAAAAATCAATACGAATATTTGCCTTTGCATACTGCGGAGGGTTTACAATTTTCTTTAAATTTTTATTTGAAAAGAATAAATATTATGATATAATGAACCCTGTGATTTATATTTTATGTATACTTATCAATGTATTTAGGGGGACAATTATTAATGGATCCAGTAACCCACGCAGCAGTAGGACTTACTATCGCAGTAATGTCCGGAGAACCTTTGGCAGCTTCAAATCCTGCAATGATAGCTTGTGTAGCGGGCGCAATAATTCCTGACGGCGATATATTAATGCAGCTTAAGGGCGACTATGCATATTTGAAAAACCATAGAGGGATGTCCCATTCAATACCAATGATGTTTGTTTATTCAGGCATAATAACCGGATTATTGATGCTGGCTTTCAACGGTGCAGCATTTTGGAATATTTTTCCCCTTGCCTTGCTGGGCTGTTTTTCCCATATTGCCCTGGATATCACAAATTCATATGGAGCACAGATATTATGGCCTTTGAGCAAAAAGCATATAACCTTTGATTTGCTGTTGGTATACGACCCTATTCTTATAATATTGTGCTTGATTAATATTCTGCCTTACACAAGGGGTATTATTCCGCCTTATATGACAGTATTTATTTTTGCCGGCTATTTAATACTTCGCCGCATTATGAAAAAGCTGGCACAGGATATTGCTTATCAGAATCTCGGCTATAAATACAAAAGCGAGTATTTCAGAATAATGCCTTCTATGATAGGAATTATAAAATGGCATTTTGTATTGTATACAGGAAGAAGAAAGATAATCGGGGAAGTTAATATATTTCCCAGAAGGTTCAGGATAATAGACAATAAGAAAAACATTGACACAGATTTATACAAAATTGCCATGGATACTCCTGTGGGTATGTTTTTTGAAAAGTTTACCCCGGTATTTCACGTTGAGTGTGAAAAGAAGGAAGGCAATTATGAATTTGAATTTATAGACCTCAGATACCACATTTCAAAAGATTTCCTGCATCATGCCACTGCTGTAATCAACAGGGATCTTGAAGTGGTGACATCTTTGTTTCATCCTTATAGAAAGACCAGAAATGTAGAAGTGTAGAAATACAACATTTAAGCCTGAAGAAGTCATTGACCTCTTCAGGCTTTTTCATTTAGCGCATAAGAAGAATAATGCGACACGGGGACGCGGGGACACGGGGACGTCCCCGTGTCCCCGTCGCATTATTCTTCTAATATTCATCAGATTCGAATAATTTTATAAATCCAATAATAAATATAGATTGTGTGTACTTGTATTAAAGGGGGATTTATTTTGAAGAGGTCTTTTTTTATTGCACTTATTGTTATTATTTGTTTCAGCCGGGTTTTGGCAGACAGCGGCTCAGATAAGTCATCCATTGAGATTAATCTGCCTTCCGGCACTCTGAGCTTGTACAAAGACGGCAATCTGGCCAAGGAGTATCCCTTATGCCTTGGAAAACAGTCAACTCCCACGCCGGCTGGGCAATACAGGATAATATACAAGGCTGTTAACCCCTATTGGTTGAACAAGGGTGACGTAGTGCCTCCCGGGCCTCAAAATCCTCTGGGCGTAAGGTGGATGGGAATCACCAGGGGCATAGGCATTCATGGGAATAACAAACCGGAGTCTATTGGAACCTATGCATCTGCAGGGTGCATAAGAATGTTCAACAGGGATGTGGTAGAAGTATATAATCAGGTAACGGTAAATACCCCTGTAAATATAAAATATGACAGGCTAAAGCTGTTTGAAGACAAGTACTCAATGAAAAAGAGCATAATAATATATCCGGATATTTATAAAAAAGGTGCAGAAATTGCCGGACAGCAATTGAGGCAATTAAGCAATACGGATATATCCGAAGAAATTTTGAAAAAAGCTCAGGAAATTATAGCAAAGCCCATTGCCAAGCCTCTGGCGGTATCTGACGGAATCGGAGTGTTCCTGAATAACAGCCTGATGACCTGCGATGCTCTGGAGGAGGAGGGAAAAATATATGTGAATTACAAAGCTGCAGAGGATATTCTGGGATTGACTCCGGAATTGGCCGGCAAATTTAATATAGGGATTAAGGAACTGGAAGGGGTGATATACATAAACCTCAATGATACGGCGGATCGCTTCGGAGGGACTGTGAGCTATGATGAAGCAGCTGATAGTGCATATATAGACATGGAAGTTGTCAAGGTCAACGGGGTTTTTGCAGGAATAAATTATGGGGATTACGACAAATCGGATTATTTGACCGTTGAAACGGTTAAACACCTTGGATATGAGTATTCCGAAGACTCTGTTGATATAAGGGTTTTTGACAAAGGGATAATGAAGCTTAAGAGAAACAATGCATGGGTTATTAATCTGGATAATCTTGCCGAAGTAGTGGGAGGCTCTAAAGATACAAGCTCCCGGTACGGGATTGTGGATCTCAGGCTTCCGGCTTATTTAAAGGTTGGCAAAGAGTATTTTAAAACGGACAATATTGAGGGAAAACCAGTGCTGAATGCAGAAACAGCTTACAGCATATATGAAAGAAGCGGCCGGGCTGTTGAAACCTTTTCCGCTCAGGGTCAGAATATCGATGAAAAAATAGACCTGGAAACTTTTTTGGAAGGACATGACTATACTGTAAATGATTTTTATACGTTAATTGATATTAAACTAAAGGAAAATTAGTAGTATAATATACTTGTCAGCAAGCTGCAAAAAACAGAAAAGACGCTGATTAAAAATATTTTAAATTTTTTGCCGGAAGTCCCGAACTTTTTTTCAAATTTTACGTCTAATAATATTAATGATTATGTCTATATTATTAGTGCCTCCTTCGGCATTAAATTATTGAAAATATTATTCGATTGAGTGATACGTGGGGTTTTGGCTTGTCAAAATGCATATGACGGATGTATTTAAATAGCGAGAGGGGGAAATGCTGTGAGTGACCTGGAAAAACTGTTAATAAAGAAGAGCCAGTCCGGAGATGTTGAATCCTTTGAACTCCTGATAAGCTCCTATGATAAAAGGGCATACAATATTGCTTACCGTATTATGGGAAATGAAGAAGATGCGAAGGACATGGCACAGGAGGCGCTGCTCAGGGTATTCAAATCTTTGAAGGATTTTAAGGGACAAGCGGCCTTTTCTACATGGCTGTATAGAATTGTGACCAATGTTTGCCTGGATGAATTAAGGCGCAGGAAGAATGAAAAGTATGTATCCATGGACAGCACAATACATACGGAAGACGGTGAGCTGCACATGGAGCTGTGTTCTGACAAGGAAACCCCTGAAAGTGTTTATGAAAGGATTGAACAGCGGGAACTTATCAGGAATGCAATACGGGAAATGAATGAGGATTATAGAACTGTAATAGTATTAAGGGACATACAGGGCTTCAGCTATGATGAAATATCCGGCATGCTTGACTGCTCCCTTGGTACTGTAAAGTCAAGAATTAACAGAGCGAGAACCATGCTCAGGGATAAGCTGAAAGAAAGCATGGAACTTTCCCGGGAAAATATAGTCTAATTTGGTGAAGGGGGGTAGAAGGGCTATGAAGTGCGAAACAATAAAGAATATGATGTCTTCATATATAGATAAGGATTTGAATAATATAGAAAAGGCCGAATTCGAAAAGCACCTTGCGGAATGCGAAGAATGCAGGGCGGAATATGAGAGCCTGACTGACATAATTGCTGCATGCGGCAATCTCGAAGAAATTGAACTGCCTCAGAACTTCAGAACGGAACTTCACCAAAGGTTGAATGAGGAGAAAAGTAAAAGGAATTTCTTCAGCGGCATAATGGGAAGCAAACGCATGAAGATGGCAGCGGGACTTGTTGCCGCAGCACTGGTAATTGCGATAGGAATAGGAGGTTCATCCTTACTTTTTGATAATAGCATGAAAATGGCACAGAGCGCTGATTCTGCACCGGGTTATGGCATAGCTCCCGCACCTGCTGCAATGCCTGAAGCACCTGCGGCACCGCCGGTTTATTATGACTCAGACCTTGCCGAGAACAAAGCCAAGTCGAGAGAACTCGAAACGGCTGCGGCAGAGGAGCGGGGTATGGGAGAGGATTCTGTCGGCATGCAATTCAATGAAAGCCTTATGGCAAAGGAAATGGCGCCCAGTCAGGGCCTGGAGGGCCAGGCTGCTGAGAGCGCAAGATCAGGCAGAATGGTAATAAGATCGGGCAACATATCAGTGAATGTGGAAAATGTAGATAAGGCAGCCGCTGACATTAGGCAGATGACTGAAAGCAGCGGAGGCTATGTGGAGAATTCCCAGATTGATAATGTCACAGTGCCGCAGTTTCCTGTCTATGATGCAGGTTCTGAGGCCAGGGAGACGACACAGAAGTATGCAAATATGACTGTAAGGGTTCCGGAAAATAGATTTGAGGATATTTTCAACAATATTAAAGGCATGGGCAAACTGGTCAGCGAAAATATAAGCGGCAGCGATATAACAGCGGAATACAGGGATACGACAGCAAGGGTGGATAATCTGAAGATTCAGGAACAGAGCCTGCAGCAGCTTATGGCAAAGGCTAAGACTGTGGATGAGATACTGAAAATTGAATCGGAACTGAACAGGGTAAGGACTGACATCGATATTAACTCAGGAAACCTTAAACGCTGGGATAACCTGGTTCAGCTGTCCACTATCTATGTATACATGAGAGAGCTTAAGCCGGAAGAGCTTAAAAGTGTGGATGTCCCCGGAACGTGGGAAAAAGCATATCAGGGGTTCATAAAAGCGGTCAACAACGTGGTGGAGGGGTTTCAGAAGACACTGATAGTGCTGGTTGCCGCAATACCTTATCTGTTTGTTGCCGGAGTGATTGCCGCCATAGGGTTTTTAGCAGCAAGGAAGATTAAATTAAAGAAGAAGCAATAAAATAAAAGTAAAAGAAAAAGTGCATCGGGAGATGCATTTTTTTTGATACGAAATATTAATATAGAGGTTTTTTGGTTCTTATGTGGAAATAATATGTATTGTATGTGTATATGCAAATAACTCACGGAGGATTTAAGGAATGGAAAAAGGCAAATTCATTATCATTGACGGCAACAGCCTGATGCACAGAGCTTTTTATGCACTGCCCAACCTCACTAATTCCAAGGGCTTTCATACAAGTGTAATATATGGTTTTGTAAATATGATAAACAAGATAAAAGAAGAATACAAGCCTCAATATATAGGCATTGCTTTTGACACCAAGGCACCAACTTTCAGGCATCAGGAGTATGCCGAGTATAAAGCAGGGAGGCTTAAGATGGCTGAGGAAATGGCGGAACAGATTCCTGTGCTGAAAGAGGTTCTGGCCGCTATGAATATCAGACAGGTGGAAATAGACGGTTTTGAAGCGGATGATATAATCGGAACGGTTGCAGCCAGATGTGATGGAGAAGGCATACCCACCTTTATAGTAACCGGAGACAAGGATGCATTCCAGCTTATAAGCGATAATGTGCATACACTGATGACCAAAAAAGGAATAAGCGAAATAGAAGAATATGACACAGCAAAGCTGCATGAGAAATATGGAATTGCTCCGGCTCAGATAACTGATCTTAAAGGGCTTATGGGAGATGCTTCGGATAATATCCCCGGAGTGCCCGGGGTAGGGGAAAAAACAGCTCTTGAGCTTATACACCAGTTCGGAACGGTAGAGAATACCCTTGAGAATGCATCGGAGATCAAGAAGAACAAGGTAAGGGAAAATGTGTCGTCTAATATGGATCAGGCAATCCTTTCCAAGAGACTGGCTACCATAGTAAAAGATGTTCCCATTGATTTTGAGCTTGGGGACTTTGCTTTGAAGGAAGCGGATAAGGAGAAGCTGTACAGCCTTTTTGCGGAACTGGAGTTCAAGGGGTTGATTGAAAAGATGTGCGGCAGCAATTCCTGCACTGAAGCAGCAGGGACTGTTGAAATTGCTGTAAAGGAAATAGACGGTATTGATGAGCTGAAGAAGGTATTTGAAGAAGTATCCAAGTGCGGAAAATTTGCATTCAAGATAGATGATGAACTGGGAGAAATGCTCAGAACCATATATATTAATGCAGATGGGAAACAGTACCGTTTTAACATTAATGACAGTAACATGCCCCTTGTTAAGGAGATAATGGAAGATTCCGGGGTATTAAAGACGGGCCACGATATAAAACAGGATATATTGCTGCTTAGAAGGTATGGAATAGATGTCGGCCCTATTGGCTTTGATACCATGATAGCCGCATACCTGCTTAATCCCTCAAAGGGCTCCTATAGGATAAAAGACCTGAGCCAGGAGTATCTGGGCTATGGTGTGGACGGGTATGATGCTAAGGGAGCGGAGCAGGTTCAAAAGTACGCAGCTACTGTAAAAGCGGCGGCGGAGCTGCAGCCGGTACTTACAGGAAGACTTGAAGAATATGGAATGATAGAATTGTATAACAGCGTCGAACTGCCCCTGGTAAAGGTACTTGCGGATATGGAGCATGAAGGCTTCAGTGTGGATAAAGCCATGCTGGAGGTGCTGTCCGGTGATTTTGCGAAGCAGATAGATGCTCTTACATCAGAGGTATACAGACTGTCCGGAGAAGAGTTCAATATTAATTCCACCAGGCAGCTTGGAACAGTATTGTTTGATAAACTGGGGCTGCCTGCGATGAAGAAGACCAAGACCGGCTATTCTACAGATGTAGAGGTATTGGAGCAGCTTTATGACAAGCATCCGATAATTCAGAAGCTACTTGAGTACAGGCAGCTTGTAAAGCTTAAATCCACTTATGTAGACGGCCTCATTGGCATAATAAATCCCGAAACAGGCAGGATACATACCAAGCTGAACCAAACGGTTACAGTTACGGGAAGGCTCAGCAGCACAGAGCCCAATTTGCAGAACATACCCATAAGAACCGAAAATGGAAGACAGATAAGAAAGGTTTTTGTACCGAGGAGCCAGGATTATATTCTGGTAGATGCCGACTATTCACAGATTGAGCTGAGGGTATTGGCGCACATATCCGGAGATAAGGGCCTTATTGACACCTTTAAACGAAATGAAGATATACATACAAGGACTGCTTCCGAGGTATTCGGAATTGAGATTAAGGATGTGACACCCCTTATGAGGGGAAGGGCAAAGGCGGTGAATTTCGGTATTGTATACGGAATGAGTGATTATGGCCTGTCACAGGATCTTAAGATATCAAGAAAAGAAGCAAAAAAATATATAGATAATTACTTTGCCAGATATCCCGGAGTAAAGCAATATATGACTGATATTGTTGAAGCTGCAAGGACAGACGGATATGTAAAGACCATAATGAACAGAAGGAGATATATTCCGGAAATAACCTCCAGGAATGCGGTGAACAGGAACTTTGGAGAAAGAATAGCCTTGAATACTCCTATTCAGGGCAGCGCGGCTGATCTGATAAAAATGGCCATGGTTAAGGTGTATGACGAATTAAAAAAGAGAAACCTAAAGTCAAGGCTGATACTGCAGGTACATGACGAGCTTATTTTAGAAACTCACAAAGATGAACTTTCGGAAGTGAAGAATCTGGTGAAGGAATGCATGGAGAACGCTATCAAATTAAGTGTGCCTGTAATTGCTGATATCAGCAGCGGAGATAGTTGGTACAATGCTAAATAGGAATGGGTGGGATGTGCTGTGGTTATTGGTTTGACGGGAGGAATAGCAAGCGGCAAGAGTACTGTTTCAGCCAAGCTTAAAGAATTGGGAGCGGCTGTTATTGATGCGGATTTGCTTGCGAGGGATGTTGTAAGAAAAGGGGAAATAGCATATAATAAAATAGTTCAGTGCTTTGGAGCGGATATATTGCTGCCCGGCGGGGATATCGACAGGAAGAAGCTGGGGGATATTGTTTTTTCGGATAAAGAAAAACTGGAACTGCTGAATAGCATAACCCATCCTGAGATAATAAACAGAATGAAGGAAAGAATCCAAGAGCTTAAGGCGGAAGGAGCCAAGGTAATAGTAGTGGATGCTGCCATACTGATTGAGATGGGATTGCACAAATATGTGGACAGTGTCTGGGTTTTGTCGGTAGACAGGGAAACCCAGCTGAAAAGGCTTGCAGAACGGGATAAATATGATTACAGAGAAGCAGAAAACAGGATAAACTCACAATTTACCGACGAAGTAAGAAAAAAATATGCGGATGTGGTAATTGACAACAGCAAACCCATTGAGGAAGTCGAAAAAAGGCTGGAAGAATTATGGAATAATATTGCTGGGGGAGAATAGTATTTGGCTAAAGTCAGGAAATTAAAGCGTATCAGGCTATTAGTGGCAGTATTGCTCATATATGCTGCAGTACTTAACATACCGAATTTACTAAAGCTTTTATATCCAATAGAGCATAAAGAGATAATAATAAAATACGGACAAATGCACAATGTAGATCCTTTGCTGCTTGCCGCACTGATAAAGACAGAAAGCAACTTTGAACCCCGGGCAGAATCGAGAAAAGGGGCAAAGGGGCTTATGCAGATTACACCTTCGACAGGAGAGTGGATAGCAAAAACCATAGGTGTAAATGATTTTAACGAGGATATGCTTTTTGACCCTGAGACCAATATTATGCTTGGCAGCTGGTATATTGAGCATCTTACAAATTACTACAATGGCATCTTCGAATTGGTTTTTGCCGCTTATAACGGGGGACGCGGAAATGTGGACAAGTGGCTGAAAGACAAGAATTTGAGCAGCGACGGCATTACACTGGATACCATTCCGTTTTCCGAGACAAAAAATTATCTTGAAAAACTAAGAAAGAATTATAATATTTATAAGATTATTTATTAACGGGATGCTGCCGATCCGCAACATAAACGGTTTGATAAAGGATGGAGAACAAGTAATGAAGGATAAAAGGTTTTTATTGATTTTTATATTGCTAATGCTGCTTTCATTGGTGTCCTGCGAAGAATCAGTTGTGCCGAAGGAAACGGAAATTGCCGTAGAAAATGAGGAACCTGTGGAAGGCGGAACAATAAATATAAGCTCGGTGGAACCGGGGTCATTGAATCCGCTGCTCAACAAAAGCAAGTCCTATAATGAGATATCGAAGTTGATTTTTCAAAGCCTGGTTGAATATGATGCAAATTTGAAAATTATTCCTGTTCTTGCACAGAGCTGGGATTTTATGGATGGCTCCAACAAGTTCGTGATAAAGCTGAAAGAAAATGTGTTTTGGAGCGACGGAGAAAGCTTCACTGCGGATGATGTAAAATTTTCTTTGGATACGATTAAAGCATCTGAAGATTCTATATATAAGGGCAATTTGGAGCATATTTATTCTTATAAAGTAAAAGATGCCTCAACAATAGAAATAACCTTCGACCAGCCCTTTGTAACTGCGATTGATATGCTGAGTTTTCCGATAATACCCCGGCATATTTATAAAAGCAATCCGAATGCTGTTCCGATAGGGACGGGTATGTTCAAGGTTTCGGAGTACAACAGGCTCAAATCCATGGAACTGGTATACAATGACAAGTGGAATGGCGAAGAAAAGCCATATATAGAGAAAATCAGAATAACTTTCATAAATGATGTTGATGCGTTTTCCATAGCTTTTCAGTCTAAGGAACTGGACCTGTTGAACACAACCTCCTATGATTGGGAAAAGTACAGCGAAATGAAAGATATCAATGCCTATAAATATACAACCATGTATTATGATTTTATCGGACTGAATTACAATAATCCAATATTTCAGGATAAAGCAGTAAGAAAGGCAATGATTCAAGGTATTAACAGAAAGTCAATTGTTGATAAATATTTGCTTGGGAATGCAGCAGTTACAGACGTGCCGATTAATCCAACTTCCTGGTTGAAGGATGCAGATGCCGAAAAATACGGATACAGCAGATCTGAAGCTCAAAATCTTTTAATGGCTGCAGGCTTTGCAGATTTAAATAATGACGGCATATTGGAGAGAAAAGTTGCAGAAGCAGTACAGCAGTTGAGCTTCACGCTTTTGACCAATGACGAGAATGAATTCAGGAGAAAAGCCGCTGAGGAAATAAAGAAAAACCTGGAGGACATCGGATTTCGTGTCGAAATAAAATTTGCCGGATTTGACGATGTAAAAGCCGCCATAGAAACCGGTGAATTTGATGCAGTACACACAGGCTACAACCTGTCAAATACGCAGGACTTATCCTTTGCATTCCACAGCACACAAATAGACAGCGGAAAAAATTTCATGGCCTATTCAAACCCCGAAATTGATGCGCTTCTCCTGCAAGCATATACTGCAATGGATGACAACAGGCGGAAGGAAATATACAAGAACCTGCAGAAAAGCTTCAGGGAAGAGGTTCCGTGCATAAGCCTTTTTTTCAGGGAAGCCGCTTTGGTTGTGCGGGACAAAATACAGGGAGAAATAAAACCTGACACGGTGAATCCATATAGAAGCATACATAAATGGTTCGTGCCGGAAAGTAAGAGGTAGAAAGAACCATTACAATCCTATTGACACATAAGCCATTAGGTTATATAATAATCTATGTGACACGCGGTCGTGGCGGAACTGGCAGACGCGCACGTTTGAGGGGCGTGTGGGTGACCGTATGGGTTCAAGTCCCATCGACCGCACCATAATGAATATTGACTTTAAGGCTATGAGCTTTGAAGTTTTTTATTTTTTGCACTTTAAACAGACAAGCCTATCACCACTATAATATGCAGATTTCTTGGCAATTCATATCTGATTTCATATTTTTATGCAAACCTTTTAATATCACAGGGTACTTTAATATTCCTGAAAACTAAAGTCAAAACATCCCAGTTTTTGAGCATAGGGATGGTTTGGCTATTATTTTTCATCTTTTTCTCAGCCCGGAATTGGTCGGATCTGCAGATGATTAAACATACCTATTTATCGGTATTTGCTTTGTCCGCCTGGGTAGGCACAGCTATGATCAGGTCAGCCAAAAGGTACGGAAAGCTTGCTCTTTTTCTAGGTTTGTTAAATATAGCCTGGGTTGTCAATACGGTTATTTTTTCATATATTTTGGAGATACCCCAGATTGCCCCCTATATTGTTTCACAAATAATCTTACTTTTAAACGCAATAGGGCTTATTCAGTTTTTTTTAAAGGAGCAAAGAAATGAGATTGAGCGGCGATCAGATCAGATTGCATACCTTACATTCCATGACGAGTTAACCGGTTTGCATAATAGGGCTTATTTTGAAAAGAAAATACAAGAGCTGTCAAAGGACAATGACTGCCTGCCCGTCTCTTTGCTCATTGGAGATATGAACGGATTGAAATTCATTAATGATGTTTTTGGCCATCAGAAGGGAGACAAATGGCTTAAAAGGATAGCTGCCATTATTCAGCAATCCTGCCGTCAAAATGATATTATTGCTAGGTGGGGCGGCGATGAGTTTGCTGTTATTATGCCAAACACGGACAGAGAAAAGGCTCTCGATATCGCACATGAAATAAATGAGGCCTGTAAAAGAAATCAGGAGGAGGATTCTTTTTTCAGTATATCCCTGGGTGTGGCAACTAAAAATGACAGCGGGACAGATTTGTCAAAGGTCTTAACTGAGGCTGAAGAATTAATGTACCAAAACAAACTTATAGAAGGTAAGAAAACAAGGTTGGCTTTCGTTGAAGTATTAGG
>ENA-UPTA01000255-UPTA01000255.1-activated-sludge-metagenome-genome-assembly--contig:-NODE-255-length-61557-cov-6.111281_pt1 | contig 61557 bp, 87 predicted proteins | sample MGYA00238184_ERZ773361 | MGnify/ENA primary metagenome ERZ773361 (study PRJEB29100, sample SAMN05720205) | activated sludge metagenome | isolation source: anaerobic digester from wastewater... | reverse complement strand
AAATTTTACAGAATCTTTCTTGGAAAAAAATTTAAATGTTGATAATAATTTCATTAATCACTTGATTAATTCGTTAAACCATTCAAAACATTCTTGTGTTTTATTACCAGTTTCATTATCACAACGGTAAAACTTAACATATAAATCGGTTTATCATAAATTCACTCATAACTTAACTTCAAATCTGTTTCGCATCTTTTCCAGAGTTTCTTCTGGAACATTATGAATACTAACACCACCGTGACGGTTTTCAACAATAATTGAGAAAACCTTGTAACCAAATTGTAATGCTAAATCCATATATGGTTTCATTTCCCTTTCGGTAGTATTGGTGTTGCAGACGATAATTCTATCAATCTGTTTTTTCATAAACCTATGACATTTACGTTTACACCAATCATGTGCAGTACTTACCTTATCTGCTGACCAGATGTATTTATCACCATGAGTGAAAAAATCATCAGCAGAGCAAATTGCCCTACCAAGCAAACGTGCAAAGGTTGTTTTTCCACTGCCGGGTATTCCCCTACAAATAATCATTATTTTTTCCATATGATAATAATACGAAAAATTATTTAAATTGTTACATCCATTTTGTAATTTTAACTGAATTATTTTCAATTAATTTATTTAATTCTTGATGTGATACAGTACCAAAATCTACAACCTTAAATTTTAAATTATTTTCATTGCAATATTTTTTTGCCACATTAAATTTTAATTATATTAATAACACTTTGCATCCTCATACGCAAAACCTATCTGGAGCATTTCATTGTATTTATTCAATTTTTTGGACTTAAAAATTTTCCACCAACACAAATTAAAGAGTTGTCCTATTGTCAATGATTCAAAAGTTTGTGAATTTTCTAGTAATTCACGTTTCTGCTTTTTTGAAAGTGGCATAATTATTACGTATTTAATTGTTGCCAAACAAAATTGACATGATTTATAATGTGGTGCAAACCAAAAATCAGTATCTCTATTAACACTTTTTAAATATTCCATTGCAGATACCGAATCAAAAAATTGCATAATTAAAATATTTTAATTAAAAGGTTTCTTCTAATGCTAATTTAACTGTTTGACCGTTCTTTAATATTTCCCAAAATCCTTCTTTATCATCTTGCTAACTATGGTTACTTTCATATCTGCTGGCTTTTTTTAATTTTCCATTTACTTTAACTGAGTAATTAAATGAAAAATAAAAATCATCAACTTCTATGCTATCTATTTTTACTTCAATTATTGTTTTCATATGAATCAATTTTACTTTTATTCAGTTCAAACAATTCTTTAACTCCGTATTGATAGTTACAATTCTTACTCTTACATTATTTTATACGTTTTAATTCTTCTATTGGCTGAGTGGTAAAAATACTAAGAATTTCAAATTCCCAATCTTCAGTTGGCTTAGATATGTGTTTAATTAAAGTTTGTTGTGTTCTTTGCCATTGCAAAGTTTCTTCTGGTGCTTTATAGCAAGCATCATCGTAGTTCCATTGCAAATCTTCAATTAATTCGATTTTATCACTTGGTATTTTCGCTAACATGTTGGCAATTACTTCACAACAATTTCTTCTTTTCATATACATTAATTGTTTTTTAATTTATCACAACAAATTTATAAAAAAATTATTTAATTTCGCCAACTTTTTTTCATAACCTTTATTTACATTTTTATTATTAAAGAAGATATTCCTTTGATAACGTCATAAATTCATTATCATTTAAACACTTTCCTATTTTTGCAGAAAACTGATAATTAGGTTCACTATTTGAAATGGTTATAATCCTTTCATTAACATCAATTACGGTAGTTTCTTCTTATGAAACTAATCCAAATGCATGAAAATTAAATTTAATTATTTCTCCTATTTTTGGTAACATAATTTATATCTTTAGTTTTGCGAAATAAATTTTTTCAGGAAATCCGCCTAAAACAAATTTTGTTACATTACATAGCCAAACATCTAAATTCAATGGCACTCCTTCATATATGTTTATTTTATAATCCACGCCATTAAACCAACAAGTTTTAACTAAGTCTAAACGATTCGACCCATCAAAATCTTCATTACTTACTAATAAAAACACTTCGTTTTTACCTTCAGACATAATTTCAAGAAGTGTATCTGCCCCCGCTACCATTTGTAACACAGAATGCCTTCCAGTCCAATTGGGTAAATCGATATACCAGTTATTATTTTTCTCTTTGACAAATTTCAATCTCATGATAAGTTCTTTGTTTATCATACAATATACGAATATTTTTAAAATTAGTTACAGATTTTCTTTTAGTTGCTTTCTAACTTCCATTAACGCTTTGCCTAACAGGTTCATGCCCTTCCATTTCATTTCATTAAGACAATCATCATCCTGCCAACTAATTCCAATTCCCCATATTTTATCATAGGGACTGGCTTCTACAAGAATTTTATCTTCGGTGTCAAGTAAAATTCTACGAAGATGTAAGTTCTGACTATACTTGGCATAGTTAACAGCAACCATAATTGGATATGCTGCTATTAACCAACGTTCGCTATCAAATCCTTTTACTTTACGACCTAATCTTTTGTTTAAGTATGGTTCTGGAGTTTCTAGTATCTTTTTAGCACTTTCCATGTCGTTAAAAAATATCGCTTTTTCCCACATGAATGCTTGTTCAGTATTGTAGAAATTCAGGTGCTTGTATCTAAATCGACACGTATGCCAATTCGATAGTTCACCACTCCAAAAAAATACATGAGTATTTGTTACTCTTTCCATTATTAATAATCTATTTTTGTTGTTAATACTGTTGCAGTTAAACTAGGTCTTGTCAGAGCAACATATTTAATTTGGTTGCGCTCTTTTAACACCCAATTATCATTTATATCATTCTCCATTACAAATGCATGAGAATATGTACTCCCCTGTGACTTATGACCAGTAATTGCATAGCCATAATCTAAATCTTTAATGATAATATCGGCAGTACTTCGATATAGACCATTCTTATATTTATCAATTGTTACCATCAATAAATTATTACGTCTGAATTCGTAATATTTATTCCACATCTTCTTATTCGATTTGCCCATGTCACGAAAGAAGTCGTGCATTTGTGCATATAAATATAGATTTTCAAAATCATTAGAATCAATAATGAAAACATCTTGATATTTAAATTGACCACGTGCAAGGTCTTCTCTCAATTGTACTCTAAATCCTTTAATACCATATTGATTTTCTTCAATACCTGATTTTAATACAACACGATAATCAGCACTATTTTCAATGATATTACATCTTAACTTTTCATCAGAAACACTTCTATAACCCATTAGTATGTCACCAACCTCAACAACATCAGCAGTATTGCTAAGTAATTCGCTTCTGATTACTTTATTGGATTTCATAATTGTTTCATTTCTCCATGCAATTACTTTACAAAAATCAGTATCTTTTTTAAATTCAGTACTACTAAATTTATCAAGAATTGCATTACGAAACTCACGTTTATCAATTGTGAATATAACACCTTCACCCAACTCATTTATATTACTGCGTCTTTCAAAGCCACCATCAAGTTTATTGAGATTATTTCTTAATGCATCATATATAAATGCAAGTGGATTGGTATTATTTTGTCTTTCAATTTTTGTAAGCCAATGAGATTGATTATTTACTTGAGAAAATACAGCACTTTCCTTTTCACCAACAGGAGGAATCTGAGCAGGGTCACCCATATAGAGTACTTTAGTATGACTATTTTTCGTCTTATCTTGAATTAATTCATAGAGTTCCAAATTAATCATCGATGCTTCATCAATAATCACAAAATTATAATCAGTAATTTTCGGAATTGCAATTGGATTAAATTTAGGGTCGTTAGGGTTGAAATTATCTAAATCAACGTCAGGTCTTAGACCAAGTAATGAATGTAAAGTTTGACCATCTTTACCTGTCATATTCATTACAACTTTTTTCGCCTTATGTGTTGGTGCACTTACAATAACACCATAGCGATAAAAGTCCAGTACTTTTTTAATCATTGTTGATTTTCCAGTACCAGCATATCCTGCAAGCGTAAAGAAAGTTTCACGATTTTTTAACCAATCCTTTATTTTTACCAATCCTTCAAATTGCTCACTATTTAATGTAATTAATTTACCGCTTGGAAGTAATAACTGATTATCTTCAACTTTTATTTTAGCTTCGGATTCTAAAATCGATTTAATTAAATTGTCATCATCAAATACTTTACTCATGGTTTGTTGACCTAAACAGTTTAACCAGTTTTTTTATTTGTTTTAGTTTATGAAAACTAATTTCAGGTATTTCATAAAGTTCAACAGAATATCCACTACCTTTTCTATCATCACTAGCACATGAAATTAATAGTGATTTATTATTTAATTTATATATATAGTAATGATAGCCATTATCTTCAGGGTCTAATGTTGGTGGTTCAATAACTTTCTCAAATCCTAATTTGATTAAGTCTTTTCCTTTTATTTTACTCATATTCCTTTATTAAATGCTTGTAATGCTTCTTTAATTGTTTCATTATGTCTGAATGCCCACTCATATTCGTGGTCATATTTATTATAGAAATCAATCAACGACATCCACCTTACTTCAGCAGTTTCTCTATCAGTATATTTTTCAATAAATGTCGGGAATAACTGCATTTCTTCATGAAAATCATACATTGAATAGTAAATCAACGAAACATTTTGTCTATTATCTTTTTTTGGATTATCATGTATTGTAAATGGCATTTTATTATTGTTTCTAACTAGAAACTTTTCATAATCTGGAAGATATAAACTAGTTTCTTCATAAATTTCTCTTACCATTTCATCATAACCACTTTCATCCCAATCCAAATAACCACAAGGAACACCATACTTTCCTGCTTCATCACGCATTTCCATTGACCTTTTAGTTGTAAGCACTTGTATACCACCAACTAATGGCATTGTAAATACTACACCAACAACGGCAACTGCACGACATATCCAGTAGTCTAATTCAGTATTTTCTTTATTTGTTTGTAACCTTAATTGAATTCTTCCGTTAGGTGTGTTATTGAACTTTTTTAGTTCGTCCATTTTTAATTATTTTTTGTTTTAAACTCCAAATTCTCATAGTTCCAAGTTTGGCAACTTTTAGTTGTTCCTCAATTGTAAGTTTTCTGGCATTTTTGATTCTTTTTGGATTTCGTTTTGTAATTGCTTGTATACTGACTTCTTTTTTATCATTAGTATACCTATAACAAACAATAATTCCAGCATCTTCAGGTATTAAATCTTTACAACCTTCGTATAGTTCTTCAGGCAATGCATAGTATAATTCAGTTATTCTATTTTGCCTATCTTTATGGTGATGCCTCTTTTTAAAATCAGCAAGTAAATCCGATTTACTTCGTTTAATTTCGACCTCAACTGCAACACCACTTTTTCTAATTAAAAACAAATCGCATTCATGCATTCCAAATCCCCAAGAGATATTTGGAACAATTATATTTTGTCTAATTCCAAAATAGTTGACAATCGCCAATTCCATTTCAACAGTTTGTATAGAATTCTCTTTGGTCTTTGTCTTGTAAGATTTTCTTTGCATTGCTTACTTGTAATTCTTTTAAAATTATTTTTGTTTCTGATTTAATAACATCAATCTTTTCAGAAAAGTCTTTCTGTTCTTTTTGATGAAAATAATAACTATTTTCACCAGTATAATCAGGATGTCCTTTCAATGATAATTCTACGTTAAAACCATTCTCTTTAAGCAACTTTTCGATTTGAAGCATCATTGTTGACTTACCAGTATTTGCTTGTCCTGCAATGATAATTGTTAGTTCTTTACTCATGACATTTGTTTTTATAGTAAGTTATTTTATATTGAAGACCTGAAACGCTATTCTGCCATTCTTGGTCATTACAACATTCAAAGTTAGTAAATAATTTATTAATAGGAAATGTTTTATTACCATTTGGATATTCTTTATTAATCCACGTAATAATTGCTTCATCGCAAATATCAATTAATGAATCATATAACATTGCACCACCTGCAACATATACTTTATCTTTATCAAACTGTTCGTCAAAGATAAAATTGAAAACTGATTTTATTTCTTTAAAATGAAATATATTATCCTTTGCAGATTCAATAGGATGTGCATTACTACTAATTACAATATAATATCTACCTTCAAGTGCTTTGGGGGGAAGTGTTTTGAATGTGTTATATCCGACAATTAACACATTTCCTATTGTTGTTTCTCTAAAATGTTTAAAGTCTTCGGGAATTCTCCAAGGAATTTCATCATCAACGCCAATAATCCCATCAACACTAACTGCTGCGATGATAATTAGTTTAATTTTTTTCATTTGCAGTAATTATAACAGGTTAGACAAAAAGACAAATTTCATATTTTTTTTAAAATTTTCTTATTTTTTGTGTCGTAGATAGATTTATAATATTTTCTTAAACATTTCATTGTTATTTTAAGATTAGTACTATCATAAAGATAATCATCATTATCCTTTTTTAATTTAAAAATTGCTTCAGCGCAACAATCGTCAAAAACTTGAATTGCTTCCATTTTCCACAAACAATTTTTTTCATAAGAGTTCTCAATTATTTGAGCAAGATAGTTAAAAACAACTCTTATAATTTCGTTCTTTGTGATATTTTTTGTTTTAAATTTAAGCCATTCATTACCACAATTATTGCAGTGATTGACTTCACATGCATTTAATTCTACAGTATGACTAATACTTCCAAACCCAAATTTAACATTACTTGTGAATTTATTCGTTGATTGAACATAACCAATCTTATTTACAATATTGGTTCTTTCTTTACAATTTGGACAAATACTATCGTGAAATTGTTTTGCTTCCAGTTGTTCATTACTTTCTTGTTTAGCAATTTTATCACATCTATCCAATATTGTTTTAATATCAGTATTGAGAATCAATTTTTGTTTCTTACTTGGTATATTCAATAGTTGACGAATATTCATTTATGCTAATTTTTTATCTCGTATTAATTCACGAAGAAACACATTCTTCATACCACCAATAAGACGTATCCATTCTTTATAATATTCAGGAAACTTTTCCTTTAGTACTTCAGTTTTACCACCATTAACTACTGCAATAGTATAACTATCTTCATCTTGAACAGGAATTTTTTCTAGCAAAAAATCTAATAAATCTGGATAATCCTTTCTATTAAATACTCTTTCGTCACAAATAAAACAAAGTGCTGTTAGTGCATTATTTAAATCGGGTTCACAAAAAAATGAAAACGGAATGTTATTGTCATTCAATTGGTCACCGATTTGATTTAGTGTACCTTGTGCTACGCCATCAAAATCTCTTTGGTCATTTGTTGTTCCACCATTAAGAATTACCCACGTCTTATGCACTTTCACAAATTCCTGAAAAAATTCTGCATCGGCGTATGCTAAAGCATATTCCAAAGCAGCATGACCTGCTTGAATTGCTTGTTGAATTGGACTTATATTATAGGGTACAAAGAAATACATTCTAAGTTCTAATTGTTTTTCTTCTTCCATTATGTTATACACAATACTACATTCGTATTCCAATTATAATCCCATGTAAAAAACTTTTTAAAAATTTTCCTACACCAAGTTGTTTAATCTATCTTCAATTAAATTCACCAATTCTACATTTGAATCCATAGATATATTCCTTATTTCATCAATTGGTTCATTTTTACCATAAAAAACAACACTATTTGAATAAACAAATATCTTACTAACAACATGGTGTTTAAAAGGTTTTAACTCAATAAACTTGATTTCACCTTCATTGTTTTTATACGTGTTACTCACGAAAAATAATTGAGATTTCATTTTAGTTCTATCTCTATCATTTTCTAAATTTTCATTTACGAATTGTTTAAAGTTCTTAACTTTATCAATCATTTTTCTTATATCTTCGTTCATAGTTTTATATTTTTACTTTATATATAAATATTCAGAATTAAATTTCCCACCACACATTTTTAAAAAGTTTTTATTAGTGTTCCAAATCAACATTCTACCTTAATAAACCGTACTGTGTATAACAAGGTGTATAAGAAAGTTTGCTATAAAGTTTAGTGCAATTTTGAAAGTTCATCTAAGCAAACCTTCTCATACACCAAACGTTGTAGGCAATTAAAGGCTTTTAAGATAATCGCTCACAACAAAATCATCTGAACCAAATTTAGTACACTCATTTTCAATCATCCACCTGCGAAAAGCCTTTAACTGTTCGCTTCGTCCTACAACATCAGGTATAGAACAGTTTTTTACTAACTTCAATTCTTCTATCAAGGCTGCTGCAATTCTCATATCACTTTTAAGTGGTTTGTTGTGCAAAAAATCAATTACTCTATCAATTATCTTGTCTTTATTTTCGTTTGTCATATAATTAAGTTTAGTGTTTTATATCCGTAAAAAACCGATTCCATACCTGCGTGTTAGCACCAATACTACGAAAGTGCTTCGATTAAACATTATGAATATATGTTATTATCATTTATATCCCAAGTTCCATCGTTATCAACTGATTTAATTTGGTTAGGTTTAAAAGTAACATATACGGTTGAAGCGTCTTGGTAATCTACATCATCAATCCAACTGTCTTTTATATTGATAAAGATTACCCCATCATATTTACTTCTATCCACAGTTCCAACAATACCTTGTGTTGATGTTGTACCATCTTCGGTTTCAATATCATCCCATTTTCTATCTTTTGCATCAACAACCAATGGATTTTTTATTGAAATGTATACTTCATACACATATCCACCACCAGCATAACCATCAGCATTCATATAATCGTCAGTAAAATAAGTATCACCCTCAAATTCACTAAATTCATTTTCGGATTTAGAACCATGATAAACTGGTAATGGGTTTCCATTATAAACAACTTTACTACTACCAAACCATTTTCTAAAATTATTATTTAAGTTGGTTTGAGTTTCTTGTTGTTCAGTCAAATACTCTCTTATTGTAGTTGCTATAAATTTTCTCAATTCCATTTGTCTTTTTCTTTATATATAAATATTCAAAATTAAATTTCTGACTAAATAAACCGTACTGGTGCTAACAAGGTGTATAAGAAAGTTTGCTATAAAGTTTAGTGCTAAATTGAAATTTCATCTAAGCAAACCTTCTCATACACCCAGCCGTTGTAAGTATTTTGTTCCACTTATTTTTTGGCAAGAATAATGCACCATGTATTATACGCCACGTAAATACACCAATAGCATCAATAAAGAAATATGATTTTACTTCATCAAATTCTTTAATTTCTTTTTTTCTTTGTCAGTTATCACCATTTTTTTGTTTTTTATGTTCGTGTCTTATTAAACTTCCAATAAATAATCCTCCAACTGCAAGAATTGTAATTTAAAAAACAATAAATAATTCACGAATCACTTCCATTTTTATGCCTTGCGGATATCAACCAAGTGCAGTTTTGGTGTGGTTAACCATTTTTTTATTTCTTCAACAGTATACCACCCAAAGTTATTATCATCATCACTATAGTTAATCCAATACATGATATCATACTTAGTGTTATTCTTTTTCTTCAGTTTTTCACGATTTTCAGCATTTTCATAATCAATCCATTTCGGACTACAAGCCATGAAATACTTATCACCACAATAGCCATTTTTATTACCGTATTTTTCAATAATTTTTTTCATGCCGATTTTATCTTCATAGTCTTCACGGTCATAGTATTCCTTATCGGCATTATACATATCATCAAGTGCTTCTTGAGGAATTCTATCAGTAATTAAAAGACACAGAGATGTTCCTGTAAATGGATTTTGTGTACGAAGATTAAGAGTTGCAATAGTTACATTTTTATTTTGAAATGCTTTGTGAAGTTCTTTGAGATATTCAACTTCTTTATCACCCATAACAACAACGCCAAAACTACTATCATCCCAAGCGGTGATAATTGATTCATCATTTTTTTTAATATGATTACTATCAGGATGTTCTTTTGCCCATTTCATTCTCCACTTGAATGTATCTTTATAATCGGCAAGGTCACGAGGCATATATTTTTCATTTTCTTCCTGAGTATTGTATGTATGACCAGTATAAAGATAGGCATATTTGATTTTCTTATTAGTTTCTTCTTTAAAAACCAAAGGGGGACAAGTAGTAATTGTTCTACTCTTAACACCCATATTCTTTGGGGATGTTTCGGGAATTTTACAAAGTATTTTTAAACCACTAATTCCCCATTCATGTTCTGCACAATAATCATATCCAAGTGAAATACCAACGAATTTATTATCAATAATAATAAGTCCGTAATTGTCTGATGCTCTTCTCATTTTTTTTGAATTTAATTTTATACAAAAATAAACGAAAAATTGAGATTATTGTTACAAAAAAAACAAAATATTTCTAATAATTCAGAGAATCAAGGTATTCATCTTCAGTTGCAGGAGTCCAAGATACAATAAAAAACTTTTCAGTTTCACTATCTACATGAACTACATAATGAAATGCATAATAATCATTATTATCTGTTGCATAAATTGCATAATCAGAATATATTCTTAATTCACTTTCAGGAATATCATATTCTTTTCGAATTTCCATTGCTTGTTCATGTACGTAAACAGCAATTTGTTGAATTATTTTTTGTAAACTAACATTAGTAATAACAGACGATAAAGTATTCATAGTAAAATCATTTTACCATAAATACATTATCAAAATCGTCTGGAAATTTTTTATTAAATTATGTGGTTCTTTCTTCGATTATTCAATGAAAAATTTGTGAATAAATTCAGTATGTTGTTTAGATGATGAACCATATTTAAAACTAGCATTTTTCCCATGAAATGGTAATTCTAAATGACCGTCCCCTAATAAACAACCTTCTAATATTTTTTGTGTAATTGTTCATAATGTTTTATTTTTCATAAAAACACAAAAAAATTTAAAGGGGTTATATAAATTAATTTATTTTAAATAGTTTTCATACTTTTCCAATCCTAATGCAGCACCATCACCAAATATATAGCCAACCACAAAATATATAACTTTATCACCATCACGTATTAATGACATCAATAAGTCAGGATATTCGGGATAATCTTTGGGCGCATAGTATACACCCATGTAATTTGGAATATCATTATACGCTTTAATCCAAGGAATTTCTAATAATTCTTCTCTGGTATTAGCTTCATGCTCAGTTTCTTCAAATTCACCGAAGAAATCAGGAAATCTTCGTTTTATTTTCATTCTTTATTATCAATTAAAAATTTATTTGAAATCGCCTTAAAACTTAATCTACCTTGATAGTTTTCATCAAATCTAACAAATACAACACCTTCTCTTCCAATCAAAGGATTAAGTACACTATTACCTTGAGCATATGCAAGAATTTCATCAATGGTAGATGGTAGTACATATTCCCAATCCAGTATTGGAACACAACGTAAACCTAATTTATTTTCAATTAATTCGAAAAATTCATCATATGGTAAATATTGGTATTTGTCAATATCAAATGCCCTGAAAAATCGGACTGTTTGACCTTTTAATTTATACTTATTTCCTTGAATACCTTCTCCGATAATTTCACCTTGAAGTGCGATATTTCGACCTAAATCACCAAGTTTTTCTTCAATATTGTTTTGTTTAGCAAATTTCCATATTGAATTTGTTGGTGATTCGTAGTATTCCCAATTTCTACCGCAAACGCCAAATTCACCGTTACGCCAGTAGAATGAGCATGAACTACCATCAAGTTTTTCAGTGGCAATAAATCTTTGTCCACCATACTGTTCTGGAATATGCGGAAGTATTTGAATACGGTCTTCATCAGTAACTTGGAAGTATGATGGCAATGCTCTTTTTACATTGCCAGCAAGTTCTGCAGGAATTGGTGCTTCGTATTTTGTAATACCTAGTACTTCTGTTACATCAGCTCCTTCAACTAATTTAATACCACCACAAAATAAATCGGTTTTTGTATTTCTGATACAAGCAATTGCTGCTTCACCAATTGGCATATCTCTAACGCCAAAATCCCAATCACCTTGTTTAAGTATTGATAAAGGAAAACAAATGCCCTGCGACACCTGACCTCTCAATTTAACGGTTCTGATTCTAAATTTTGAATTACGCAAGAATTCAAATTCTGGTCGTTCTGGCATTAACGAGTCAATTTCACAGTAAACAACTAGGTCATTTACATTAAATTCACCTTTTTTGACTACGACTTTCCAACCTAGTACTTGTGCTACTTCAATAGCATCGGCATCAGGAATCGGATTAAGGGATAATACCCTCTGTATTGTTGCAAGTTTTCTCATCTATTTCTTTTTTAATTCCGTTAGTATAATATTCATTACCATTATCATTGGTATAATCACAAAATTCACCACAATTATAACAATAAGTTTTCATTATTGCAAATATATTGTGAGTTTTTTTCACACCAAATAAATCAGGTCTTTTAGTTATATTAAAATAACCTATATGTGTTCGTGCTTTACAGCAAATACTACTCATAGGATATCACGATTTTTAATTCTCGATTTCTTAGCATGTTCCTTTACTTTTTCTGGATTATCTTTACGCCATTTACGTGAATATTCTGCTTTTCTTACTTTTTGTTCTAGTGTTAATTGTTTTTTATTCTTCATATCGAATTCTTATTGCTACAGGAAATCTTGGTTTACCATATTTAGTATAACCCTGATATTTTACAGTTACCAATTTACCAATAATTAGTTCTGGATGCTCTGCATATTGAATGAGGTCATCCAATTTACCCTTCATTTTTGCATCAAAAGTTTCACCATTTTGAAGTTCAAATGTAAAAACAGCTTTTCCTGCCATACTCCCTTTAGTACCAACTTTAACACCAACCACTTTAAACTCAGCATCATCAAACTCTTTAATTTTTTGCAAGTCATAACTGCGTTTGTTAACATATAATCCATCCATGTTACGAACCATACAACCCTCATAACCTTGCGCAATGAAATGGTCAAATGCTTCCATAAGTTCATCTTCATTATTAACCACAATGGTCTCAACAATATGAATTGGAGTACCTTCGAAATATGGCTTAAGGTTTTGCAACAATGCGTTACGGTCAGCATTGGTCATAGTTGTATGTGGAAAATCATAAATATGATATTGAATTATTTCACAGCCTTCTGCTGGTTCTTCTTGACGAATTTTAGAACTCAATTCTTCAAAATTATTATGATAATCATGATTATATAATTCGCCATCAAATTTGTAAGCAAGAAAAAAGTTTTCAAGTGCTTTGTTAATATGAGGTACACTATTTATTATCTTTCGAGTTCTTGACCAAAGTGTTACTACACCATTATCCCATTGGGATGTACATCTGTGCCCATCGAGTTTTGGTTGTGCTAATGCAGGATATTTAATTTTATGTCCTTGCTCATTGAACTTATGTGCAAGCATTGGTGCTATACCACCTTCAATAATTGCATCAACCTTACCTTCCTGTGCTTCTTCAATAGTTTGAACATAACCTTTCTTGAGTTGCTTCTTCCAATCGGCTTCTGCTTGAGCAATACCTTGTGTTATTGGTGTGGTAGCATTTGCTTTGCCAATATTTTTACCTTCCAGAACTTTTTCAAAACTAGTTTGAATTTTACCATCAACTTGACCATATTGTGTTACAATATTAACATCATCATCAATGATAATAACTTGTACTAACCATTCTTGAATAGCACCAGTACTTGTTTTTTTATAAAGTTTAGGCATTTCCTTTAATGGTATGCCATAAATGCTTTCTCCCATGTTGTTTTTATTTTAAATTTCTGGTATATTCATTAAACCACCTATAGTACATGTTTGGTAAAATTGCGTAATTTGAAAATCCATACAAACCGCAAGAAAAGAAATCATGCACTTCAATTACAAAAGTACCGTTATCATTGACTCCAACATCTAATGTATATGCAATTGGTGCTGATTTATAATGCTTAATCATTGCATTTATCTTATTTACGCTTGGAAATTTTGTAAATTCTCCTGAATAGTTTTGTAATCCCACTAGTTTGTTTTGGTAAATAAAAGCACGCCATTCACTATCAATAATAATATATTCAGATATTTGATAATTACCTGCGGGTATTTGTGAAACATTATTAATGTTACTAATATCAGAAAAACCCTTTATTTTATCATTACTTTTAAGAAAAAATTTACCTGTTAATGAAAACAAGTCCATTTTACTACCATTAATAATATCACGACCTGCATAACCAAACAATTCTTTTGGTACGTTAATGGGTTTAGGTATACGACCATAAAATTGATAAATGAAAGATGTAACAAATTCTACGCTACCAATAGGTATATATTTTCTATGTATTTCTTTAAACTTGAATTCAGTTTGATTACCAGTAGTATTGTAAAATCCATAAATTATCTTTTCTGGTTTATTAAACCAATTACGAAATCTAATTGCTTCTAGCAATGTGAATACAAAATCATGCCTGATTTCACCATCAATTTTTTGAAGTAGAAATTTCATTTTGATTCAAAATTTTTATCAAGCCAATAAACTGTAGGTGTGAGGTCTTCATCACCTTCATAAAATTTTTTCACATACTCTTTTCGTGTATCTTCCCAACTGGAAAAATTATACCACCAATCTTCAGGTTTAAAAATTTCCCATGCTGCTTCCGCTTCTTGTTTACTTTTTAAAACAAAAGTTTCTTTACATATCATTACAGTAATTGCAATAAGTTTAAAACCAACATTCTTTATTTTTTTTCAGTAAGAAACTTTCTGGTGTGCCATATGTGTTATGGTCAATACCTTGAAATTCATCTTCTATATCAAAACTGCACATTGCTTCTTTTTTAACAAAAATAATAATATTTTTTAAAAGTTCAAAACACCTTCATCAGAATTACTAGTAAAAACATCAAAAATATTTAACAAATTTCCGATAACACGTGGTTCAAGACAAAGTAAATTACCGTCTTTAATTATTGGAATTCGTTCTCCAACATGGTCAAGGCAAGTAATTACAAGTTTTCTTTTCACGTCAGGTAATGAATGATACTTGTCGCAGGAAATTGCATATTTAAGTTGATTAAAGTCAAGCATTGCTCTTCTGAAAACACCCTGTGCTCCATCATCCCCATTAGTTTCATCAGGATTGATTTTAATATATGATGAATCTAAATCCTCATTAGACATATAACCATTACCATGCCGTGTTTGATATGCACGAGTGACATAATACGTTGTAATTATTCGATTTTCAAGACCATTGGCTTTAATAATTTCCATTGCATTTTTTGAAGTTGTATTACTTCGAGTAACATGCGGGAAGAAACCATAATCCATATCAAGCATAATACCCTGACCACCCTCAAAAATTAATTTATCCCATGCTTCAATATGTCGAAAACTATCCACGATATGAAATCTTTCAACAAGTTCGTCACATGCTGCTTTAAATTCATTCATGACATTATTAATCAATTCAAGACCCTTTCTCGCCTTATCATCATATTGATAATAACTTTCAATAAGTCTTAATTTTTCATTTCTAATTTTTGGATATTTAAGGTCACGAACATATAAATGAATATGGTCTTCATTACGTTGAATTGTTTTACCAAAACCAACACCAACAGTGCCATGTGACTTATTAAAACTGTCATTAAGATTTTCGAAAATATCGTATGGTGTTGTTACCATAGCATTTGCATTATAGAAAACAACTGGTGTTATACCCCGTTCCCTTAGAACATCGCCTTCTTTTTTTACTGCCATTGGATTAACTGTACAGTATTCTGACCAATAGGTGGGAGCACCTTTGAGTGTGCCCGAACCAAAATTTGAAAATGGGTGTCGAATACCATTATAAACAACAGTATGACCAACTTGATGACCGCCATTAAATCTAACTACAACAACATCCTTTGGATTTTCAATGAGTGAATTAACTGTAGCACCCTTGCCTTCATCACCATATCCCAATCCGACAATTATTGATATTTGTTTCATAATCAATTACTTATTTAAGTTTATATTTCCAAATAAAATTTCTTGTTACTTTTCTTTTACCTCTCAAACAAACATTAATGTTTCCTTGAGATAATTTTAATTCCATTGCAGCGATTTTAGTACTTTTCCACTCTTTAATTAATTTACCATTTAAATCATACTGTAATATTGGTATTGATTTACTTTCACTTATTTTGTTTTTAACCACATTATTTGTTGATTTACCCAAATTTGGATGTACATTTCCGATTGCATAATATTTAATTAATGATTTTCGTTGTTTTTCAATTTCTTCTAATGCTTATTTTCATATAATTTTTTTATTTTTTATACGAAATTATAATGGAATTGTTACAAAAATAGAAGATTTATTTATAATACATTCGCCTGCAAATTTAATTAAATAATTTTAAACGGCAAGTAAATATTTATTTTTTCACTAATATTGTAACAAATAAAAAATAATTTCGTATAATTGCAGAAAACTATTGATAATGAAAATTTCAAGATATGGAATATTGTTGGTATTTATGGTATTATTTCTTTCAACAGGAATGATTGGTGAAAGTAGTTATACCATAACTATTGGCAAGCATTTATATCCGACCATGACTATTGGCAAGCATTCATATCCGATGGAATTGTTGTATGATAATATATGGGGTACTATTTATAATCCTGAAGCAAGACAATGCGATGATACTCCAGCAGTAACAGGTGATGGGTCAAAAATTAATCCCCAAAAAGCAAGTCAACTTCGTTGGATTGCAATCAGCCACAATATGCTTTATAACGAATACCGTCAAAATTTATTGATATATAAGAGAATTAATTTATATAAAGGTAAAATAGAGTATGGTGATACTATTTGGATTGAAAGTCCATATAAAGAAATTAATGGTTGGTGGGTTGTTCATGATACAAAAAATGTAAAATACACCAATAGCATCGATTTTTTGCAAACAAAAGGTGACACTCGTTTATATAAAAACGACAAAACTTGGTCAGGTAAATTCGAAAACATTAAAATATATAAGAAAAATGGACTTAGAAAAAATACGTAAGTATGCACAAGAATGCTATGATGGTGCAAATTGTAAGTATGGAGATAACGAAGATTACTCTATCCATATTTATATGGTGTCTACGACAGTAAAAGCATTTCAGAATGTATTTAAGGATAATTTTGATTACTTGAATACATTAGGTGCTTCGTATTGTCATGATTTACTTGAAGACACTAAGGAAAGTTACAATGATATATGTAAGGTAACTGGAAAAGAAGTTGCTGACATAACATTCGAAGTTACTGATGTGCCTGCGGATAATCGTTTAATGAAACATTTACTCACCATGCATAAAACTGTTAAAGATTATCGTGCTATTATACTAAAAATGTGTGATATCTACGCAAATGCTAAATATAGTAAAGAGCATGATAATTCAATGTATAAAAAATACGTTAAAGAATATGCGTATCGTAGACCAATCTTTAAAATGGCATTAGAATGGTATAAAGATTATCTTGTTCAAGATGAACTCGATGTACTATGGAAAGAATTGGATGAAATTCATGGATTTATTAATTAAAATTAAGGATAATGACTAAAAAAAAACTAGGTCACTTAATGCTTGACCTTGAAACACTCGGTAATAAAAATAATTCTGCTATTCTATCAATAGGTGCTGTTGAATTTGACATTGAAACTGGTGAAACTGGAAGAGAATTTTATCAGAGAATTGATTTACAATCATGCCTAGATAAAGGACTTATTGTCAATGGAAGTACTTTTTATTGGTGGTTACAACAAAATAAAAAAGTAAGAGAAGAAATTGCAAAAGATGGTGATAATCTTTTAGATGTACTTTTAGCATTCAAACAGTTTACACTACAACTTGGTAATTTTCAAATTTGGGGTAATGGAGTAAGATTTGATGTGGGTATTCTTGAAAATGCATATGTTGCATGTGGATATCAAGAAATGCCTTGGAATTTTAGAAACGAAAGAGACGTTAGAACATTAGTGAGTTTTGCACCTTACATTAAAGAAGAAATTAAATTTCCATCAACATCAATAATTCATTTACCAATTGATGATTGTAAACATCAAATCGCATATTGTCATGCTATTTGGGAAAATGTAAGATACAAGTATAAAATATAAGATTATGGAAAGTGAAAACGAATTTAAAAAACATTTGCTTAAAATTATTCAAGAATCTGACCCCAATATCGATATAAGTAATGTTCATATCGTTGATGTTGCATTTCCCCATGTTAATTTATCGGAATTTTCTGTTAGAGACTTAGCGAGATTATATGCATTCTCAATCGTGAATGAAGATTATGTGCAAGCCAAAAAAATAAAAGAAGAATTTGCAAAAAGAGATTGTCGTGTTGAACTAGATATTGACAAACAAAAGAATGTTGGTACATTAAATGTGTATTTACAATCAAAAAAGGAGGTTGAACATATTGAAGTCAAGATGTTTAAAAAATGGTCTTAGCATAGATTGGGATGAAAAATTATAATTTAAACAGCAAACATATGGAAAATTTAACAGTTGAAACGTTCAAAGAAAAAATCTTTGATTACACACAACAGGGTGATTGGTCTTTTAAAGGAACAAAACCCACAATAATTGATTTCTATGCCGATTGGTGCGGACCCTGTAAAACGGTTGCTCCAATTCTTGAAGAACTAAGTACTGAATATCCAAATATCGATTTTTATAAACTCAATACTGAAACTCAGACAGAAGTTGCTGCAACATTTCAAATAAGAATCATTCCTTCAATACTATTTATACCAGTAACGGATGCGCCACAAATAACTTTAGGTGCATTACCTAAAGAAGTTCTTAAAAGAGCAATTAAAGAAATACTTGGTATTGAATAAATTAAAAGTGGGAATTTTCCCGCTTTTTTTGTAACATTTAAGTTTTATTATCGTATAGTTCAAAAAATTGAAATAGAAAGTATTGCAGTAAAGCGTGAACGTGATAAACCAGTCAGTAATGAAACGAGATATATTGAATGAATTAAATTATTCAAATACGGTAAAAGTCTTTAACACGTATTTTCCAAAGATGAAAAATATCGAATTAAACAATTCAATAGTTCTATTGATTCGTTATTACATATGGTTTATCATTCAGGCGTTGATTTTGATGTTGATTATCAATGTGAACATGTATGGGAACTTACTGATAAGGTTGTGTTAATTGATAGCATTTTTAATAACATCGATATTGGTAAGTTTGTATTTGTTTGGCGTGATTTTGGTGTTAAAGAAAAACTATATGAAATTGTTGATGGTAAGCAAAGACTTACTGCACTTAAAGAATTTTATGAGGATAGATTTATGTACAAGGGATATTTCTTTTCAGAATTAAACCCTGTTGATAAAAATAAATTTGAAAGTCATAATATTGTGTATGAATATTTGGAAAATTCAGACAAACGTGCTATATTTGAAACCATTTTTAAACTAAATACCACTGGAAAACCAATGAAAAATAAAGATATTGAGAAAGTTAAGAAATTATTACATGAACTCAATGATTGAAAATCGTTTGGAATCTCCAGACAAAAAATATCTTTTTTTAGATATTGATGATGTTTTGGTTACTACAAGGCAGCATTTTAGTAAAAAATTACATCCTAAATATCAAACACATCATTTTGACCAAAAATGTGTAATTATATTAAACGATATTATTCAAAAAACAAATCCAATCATCATTCTTTCAAGTGATTGGAAATTTCATTATACATTGGATGAATTGAACGAGATATTCAAAGATAATGGTGTTGAAAGTAAAATTACTGATATCACCCCAAGTTTATGGGGTGTTAAGTTTTTCAAACTAAGTGAATTGGAAGAATGTCGTGCATGGGAAATCATTCAATACGTTAATGAGCATAAAATACAAAATTTTGTAGCAGTTGATGATTTAAATTTAAGAGATTGGTTGCCAGATAATTTTGTTCATTGCACACGTTCTAATGAAGGAATTAAACAAACATATGTTAAGGAAAAAATTCTCAAAGTGTTAAATAATCAATAATATTAATTTTATGGAAAGCGAAAAACTGAAATTATTGTTAAACAAGGTTGTTGAATACAACAAACCTAACGCTGCTCATTATAGGGGTTTCCTTTATAAATCTAGTGGCGACTATTTTATTAAGGTAATCGAAGTCGATAACGGTGATGTAGACGTTAATGATAGAGAATACCTAAGTGTTGATGATGAAGAGTTCGTCACACAATCTGACAAACCTAAACTAATGAGGGTTAGTCTTAAATCATGGCATTATCGCCTGATTAAATATGTTTTACGTAGTAATGCACCGACACCAAAGACAATGCAGAATGGTTGTCCATATTTTTGGCTTCTTGTATTTTCCATTTTTGCAAGTCCGTTTGTATTCGTTGCAAAAACAGCATGGTTTTTATTCTTGCTAATTCCAAAAGCAATGATTTGGGGTCTCGACAAACTTGTTGGTGGTTGGGTTGATGGTATTGACGATGCACAAGCATATGAATACTACTTGAATGGAAGATACAATGTTAATGAATTCATAATGCCAATTACTGCTAAAATCTACTTTGATAAAACCAATACAGATTTTATGGAATACTTTATTAATAAAAAGCATAAAATAAGTAGAGATAAGGATTATGATGCATATGAAGCAAAGCGTCAAGAATTAAAAGAGAAATGGGATGCTTGGTGTCAAGAAATCAATGAATTACATGAAAAACGTAGGGAAGAAAAAAGAATCGAGGGAGAAGAACAAGAACGTAGACGTTTAGAATTTGAAGAAAAACGTAGAATAAGAGAAGAACAATGGGAAGTCAGATTAAAACCAATTCGTGAAGGTTGGCAGAAATTTCTTGCTACATTTACTTTTGACTCTAAGAATTGGAAATTATTAATCAAAAGAACCAAACAATTCATTGGTGCAATTATTACCATTATTTTACTTTGTGTAACATTTTTTGTTGTTCAAGGACTTGCATATGTATTAACAGAATTTGTTGATTGGAGTATTGCTAATTGGGAAGTTTATGCAACTATTGGTATTGTTGTAGTTATTAATGGTATTATATATATCCTATTCACTGGATTCGCTGGATGGATTCAAGCAATTGTAAACAATTATCATGCTGGTAAAAAGGTGTGGTACATTGAACCATTTATTTACTTAATTTGCTATCCAGTTAAATATATTGTATTGTTCCTTGCATTCGGATTACGCTATGTAATTGTTATTCCAATTAAATACATTTTCTATAATTTAATATGGAAAATAATCCTTGTTAATCTTGGAATTCTTATATGGAATGGATTATGTTCATTAGGTCGTGGTATTGCAAATTGTGCTGGAATCTTTGGTGAATATTTTAGTGCAAGTTATAGTGACTATTGCCCCGGTATTGAATGGGTTGATACTGACGAAGAATAATTGTTTAACTTTTAAAACTTTAAAACTATGTTTATTTTTATAATCTCGGTAATTCTTACATCATTCATATGTTTTTGTTTTTTCAAAAAGAATTTTTGGGAAAATAGATACTTAGTACTACTAATCAGCGCAGGTGTAGCATTAATTGCCACCCTCACTGTAAACTTCTCTACTCGTAACAGGTTTCATACAAAGACTGATATATTATGGAATATACCATTGCATACATTTTATGTTCAGGATAGTTTACTTAAAGATAGTTTAAAAACTCCTTTAATTAAAGATTATGACTATTATAATGACCATAGTGCTGCCGAATTCTTTAAAAACGAGAAAGATACAATTAATAAGCAAATACCACTTACAGCATTGTTTTATACTAAAGATGATAATGTATTCATTGGATACTTCAAGAAATCAGATAGACAAGGTTATATGAAATTGAAAGATATTTATATTGCTGAAAGTGAAGCAGATTCAATTGCATATTACTGTAAGAAAAGATTAGTTTATGATGTGAAATCTAATAACTGGATAACTGGTTTTAGTCTTCCGAGAATTCAAACAATATATGTATTCTATCTTCCACCAAAGGAATTTGCTACAATACCAGATTCATTAATTAATAAACCACCATTTTAATGAAAACAAATTTAATATCAATTCTTTGGAAAAAAGAAAAAAATCATTGGAAACGTATCATGGAAATGATGAATAAATTCAATGGATGGGTTAGTAAACTAACGTTTGGTTTAATCGTTGCAATATTTGTAACAATATTTCACTATATTTTTGCAATAATGCATACACTTTATGAAGTATTTTTGTTTATCTTTGCAAGACAGGCTTTCAGAGCCAATTTACAAAAATTAGCATTAAAAGTATGAGTTTTTTTGTTGTAGACGTAGAATCAGACGGTCAAATAATTGGAAAACATAGTATGGTGTGTTTCGGTGTGGTGAAATTAACTCCTGCACTGGACACTACCTTCTATGGTAAAACAAAACCAATTTCTAACGAATATGAACCTAAAGCACTAGCAGTCTCAGGCTTTAGTCGTGAAGAACATGAAGCATTTGATGACCCTAAAGAAGTAATGAAAGCATTCGCTGAATGGCTTGAAAAGAATAGTAAAGGAAGACCTGTACTTGTTTCAGATAATAATGGCTATGATGCAAGTTGGATAAATTACTATTTTCGTGTATATTATGGTAAAAATCCATTCGGCTGGTCATCCAGACGTATTGGCGACCTCTATTGTGGTATGGTTAAAGATACTTTTGCAACTTGGAAACATTTACGAAAGACAAAACATACACACAATCCAGTTGATGATGCTATGGGTAATGCAGAAGCATTGTTAAGAATGAAAGAAATGGGATTAAAAATTGACACTAAATAACACAAACACATGAAAAACCTAAAAAACATTTTATTTATATTTCCTGTAATGGGATACTTTTTGCTCGAATCTGTAATTATATCATTTTTTGTTTCATTTGTTTGGAGATTTTTTATTGAACAAATAGTTGATGTGAAAATAACATATGTTCAATGGGTTGCAATTATTTGGATAATTAAAGTTGTATTCTTTGATGTATTTAAATTACTTGCAGGTTTTAATTCAATCAATAATCAAAAAGAAATACAAAAACAAGAGCCATGAATTATACTAAGGAATCGCCAAGAATTACGGTTAAAATCTATGATAGTAATACCGAAGAATTACTAATCACAATATCCAATCGAAATTGGATGGATGTTGGTCAAGTATTTCCTGCGCATAATGTTACCGCATTAATCAAGGAAGAATTTAAGAATAAGAAAAAGCCAATTCCTAAGAAAGTTATTGTTATGGTAGCTGAAGAATACAAACTTGATGAATAATTTTTATATTAAAATTATCATAATAGGCATGTATAAGAATACATGCTTTTTTTGTAACATTTATGATAATTTATCGTATAGTTAAGCAACTAAATATAGATTAAAATGAAAAATTTATTTACATTATTAATTGGTTTAATGCTAGTTAATAATATTTATGGACAAATATTAATTCGTGATTATTCTGATATTGAAACAAATGGATATGTTGAAAGAAATATTCATTGTTTTAAGGATAATCTTGGTGATTATTCTTGGATTGAAAATATTCATTTTATCAAAAATGAATATTTATATGTTTTTGCATACGAACCATTTGAAAATAATGATTATTTGTCCTTTATTGAAGGTGAAAGAAGACTTTATTTGTATCGTAAAGATATTAGAAATATTGACAATCCTTGGATTGTTTCATCTGATGTTATTATGACTAATTATGTTAGAAATCTTACAATGGATTTTAAAGATGTTCTGTTAACCACAAAAAACTTTCATGGTGATGCTGATATAATTCAAAATAAAGACGAATATACCATTACAATTGGTGTGTACGTTTTTGAAAACGGCCATTTACTATCAACAGGTTTACAAACATTCATACTAATTCCTGCTGAAAACGGATTTTATAAAATAAAGAAAGGTAGTGATAGTTATAAACCAATAAAATTATGATTAAAACAGTACCATATATCCAAACATTAAAAAGTGAGAATTTTAAAAAATTTCTCATGCTTCCCTTCACAATTGATATGCTGTATCCAGTGTATAATGACAAATCATGTGAATTACTTTTTGATGGTTGGAAGGGGAAAAATATGTTAAGTTGGCATAAATTCATTAATGACGATAAATTCATTCTTGAATTTTATCCAACTTATTATGTATTAACTAAAGATGTTCCTAATGCCACTAAATATATGATGGCAATTCCTAAAACAATTGACGATTTTATTAACGATATGCAAAGATTTGGAGTACAACTTTATTGGACTGATTGGATTGATACAAACTTTGAACCGAAAGATTATTTACACATTGATGAAATTAAATCATATTATGTAAACCTTCTCAGTAAAATGAATAAATCTAATGAGTTGTTGTGATTTGCATATTAAAATAATTTAATGTATATTTGCAGTAACTTAATAGACTTATGAAAGTAAAAGAATGGAATTTGTGGAATAATATAACATTTAAAACTTACGGATATCGGAAAAACTTCGATTTGGTGAATGATAATGAAAATATTATTACCGAATACGAAGGTGTAATATCCGAGATTAGAATTTCAGAACAAAAACCACCATTTATTGTTGGCGAATATAGTTTTTCAATCTGGAATATTGAACTCGGAAATAGATTTGGTGTTGACTTCAATCAATTAATTGAAGAACATAAAATTGAGAATACTTATAATGAATTATTGAATATGATAAGAAAAAAAGAAATCGATATTCATAAATTTAAAAAAGTATTATTAATTCACACGTTTATTCTACATAAAGATTATCGTAAACGTGGAATGACTGAAGAGTTCATTGAAATGATTTATAGAGATTTTTATAGCGATGATACCATTATTATTGCACTTGTAATGCCATTTCAATATAATCCGATTGATGCTGATTATTATTTTCGAAGAAAATGGGTTTATGTACGAGAACAACTTAAATCACGTGATGGTAATTATGTCCCTGCAATGGATTACTATTCTCTTCAAGAATTTGTTAACAAGAAAGATGAAGAAAAAAACGAATATAAATTGTTTTCAACCGTAACAAAATGTGGATTTACACGAATAGATGATTCCCACCTTTTTATTTTTCATCCCGAAAAAATTATTGAAAGAATGTTTGAAAAACATAAATATATTAAGGCACTTGAAAATCAATAAATCATATCGGAAAAGAATATGAAAATAAAAAAACTAGATAAATTTCATTATCACGAAGCACTGAATAGAACATACGTGATTAATGATAGTATTGAGAGGAATTTATGCACACGCCCTGTTATAAAGAAACATAATGTTCTAAAAAAGAAAATTGATACGATTTCTGACACACTAGCAGAAGTATATCAGATTATTGGTTCTTTACAAGTGGGCATTAATTGTGCTGATAAAGAATAGTTTAGATATTTTCAGGTTTTTGAAGTATTTATAACAGCAAAATAATGAATAAACATTTAAACATATTAGTGAGTAAAAAACAAAAAATCCCTTCACATCAGCAAAAAATTGTTGGTTTTAAAGAAAAAATTTTCTCAATATCCAGAAAAAACAAAATTTCTGGACATTTTCGTTTAAAATACCCCCAAATTAATAGTTTTTTTTGCTCACAACTCGCTGATTCTGAATTAAATATAACTGTAATTTAATAATAATTGTATGAAAAGACTAAATTCATTTTACAAAATTATTATCATTATGCTTATGATAATAGTTTCTGGTTTTACTTTTGGCTTAGTAGGTTTAACAACTTCAACTGCTGGTGATACCAATAAAAGCATGTTAACGTTTGATAACTATGAACTAACCCAAAAAGGTAATTTATATGGTGATTTTATGAATGACTTGTATTCAATGTTTATGAATAAAAAAGTTGATTTTAATAAATTACCTAAAGATTCGATACAGAAATATTTGAATGAATTCTCAAATATGTTTCCAAAGGGTTCACCATTTAGTAGTATCGATACTATTAGGATATCATCAAAATTTGGCTGGAGAAAAAATCCAAATACTCATAAACCACAGTACCATACAGGTGTTGATATTAGCATGCCAATACACACTAAAATAAATTCGACAATGAGTGGTGAAGTTGTTGTTGTTAAATATACTACAAAAGCAACTTATGGTCAGGGTTATGGTAATTATATTGTAATTAAAAATTCGATTGGATTTCAAACATTATATTCCCATTTAAGTGGAATTTATGTTAGAGAAGGTCAACATGTAGAAAAAGGACAACTGATAGCAACTGTAGGTATTACTGGAAACGCTACAGGTCCTAATCTTCATTATGAAATTTATCAAGCAGGTGAATTAAAAAATCCACTTGATTCATTATTCATGAATTATAACCATATTGTTGCTAATAAATAATACCATGATTACACATATTAAAACAATTCACAACGAAGAAATATCGTCTTCTGAATATAAAAGAAGTATTGGTGTTTTACTTAATTTTTCATCTGAACCTCAGCATAGTGGATGGAAAGAGAGTTTTATCTATATCTTCAATCATAAAACATTGACATATATTTTCTTCAATACTATTGTTGATATGATTGACTATAATTTTTATGGAAAACATGGTGTTAGGTGTGCAATGATGACAGAGGATGAATTCGATATTTATTACGATGCCCAATACATTGATGGAAAATTTTCAGACGTACTGAAATGGACTTAATTAAGTCCATTTCGTATTTATATGGGATGATAAATGGTGATATAAATATTAAAATAAAACAATTTTGGGATGATTTAAGTATTGATAAACGAACAAAAATACTGTTAAATAATCAATTTTGGGATGGTTTTAGCCATTATAAGTATGAATACATACCAGAAGACCTCAAAATGATTTTGATGTTTAAAATCGAATGTAATGAAATAAAAAATTAATATGTTCTATTAATTCGTTGAAAAGTTTCCATTCTATTCGAATCGTATGCTGTTTTATATCCCTCATCCCACCATTTAGACATTTCATTTGGATTAAAAATCATTGAATTTAAACTCAATTTTCTTGGTAGCCAATATATATTGACTTTAGTACCTTGTCTATTTAATATTTTAATTTTTTCATAAAAACATTCAAATTCAATATCGTATTTCATCGCATTTATATTTGAAGCAATGTTCTCAATGAGATTACCAATTTTACGCCCTTCGTATATATCAATATTTTTTATTCTATGAAGAATAATATCAATTTCATCAAAACCTTTACCAATTAATTGATTAATACCAATTAAATCAGTCAATCCACCATCACCCCACAAACCAACATGAAAATTGCCACTATCATCTCTCCAACTTTTTTTCACTAATGAAGTAAAAAAAGGTAAATTTGCACTGCACCACATCCAATCTTTAAAATCTTCAAATTCTTCATCAAGAGAACTAAAATAATGTATTTTTGATGGTGATTGTGCATAATTTTGTGTACCAACTAATATTTCTTTTTTTTGTTTTTGTAAATCACGAAAATGATTTTCGGTAAAATAATCATCAATCGTTTTTCTTAATGCATTTGAAGAATATATACTTTTATGACCAAACAATAGTGTCATTAATATAGAAAATTTTCTAATTTTACCAGATTTAGTTATTGGTGTTGGTTTATACCAAGGTAAATCAAAAATATTTTTATTATCAATTGATGTATATGCATTTTTAAGAATTTCCCATTCTTTCAATCCAACCAACGGTGCTAATAAACTACCCGTTGAAACACCAACAACTAAATCATAATTTGCGTTAATTCTTGCTAATGTACCACCACCATATGCACCCCAAGCACCACCACCTGAGATAACACATGCCTTTTTTATTTTCATGACAATAAATTATTTTTCTTTTAATTTATTAATTTCTGATTTCAATTCAATAATTTGTGTTTGTTGTTCTTTAATTGCTTCAATTAAAACTGCAGTAAGTTTATCATATTTTAATCCAAGTTTATTATCAGTAATACCGTATTTTACATCATCTTCACTTGGTGTGCTATGTGATACAATTTCAGGTATTATCTTTTCAACTTCTTGTGCAATAAGACCAATTCGTACTTCACATTCACAATCATCACACAAATGATAGCAAACACCTTGTAATTGAGTTATCATTGATAATGCATTTGATATTGGAACAATATCTTTTTTGGTTCTTATATCTGAAGTTGCAATCCAATCCGCACCAAATCCACAATTAGTGCCCAGACATATACCATTTGAAACAGTACATAACTTTATTGACGTACCATAATGTAATACAACACAACCAGTATTTGAATTACCTCCATATATATAAACATTACCACCTGTAGTAACACCACAACCTGCTGTAATACATACGTGACCACCTGCATGTGAAACACCACTACCCTGACCACAAATTATTGTAGCATAACCATTCGTAGATGAATCACTTACCCATGCAATACATCTATTTGCACCAGTAGTTAATAAAATATTAGTTCCAACAGTAAATGTTGTTCCTGCACAAACAACTGGTGAATAAACACAACCACAACTATATACATTATTTACGCAAACATTTGCAACAGTATTATTTGCTTTACCTGTTCCAAGCATATATGTTGTAATACCACTCGTATTACCTCTATAATTAATCCAAAGATTGTCTAATGTAATATCACAAACAACTAAAGTAATTTCATTTCCATTATATAAAAAATTATTATATCTTATTTGTTGAGCATAGCAAGCAGCCAATGTACCACCTAAACAAGTTGCATTAGTTGCACTACCTGCAGTTAAACTACTAGCAGTTCCTGTAAGACCAGCACCACTACCTACGAAACATGTTGTGGCACAAACAATTGATGAACGCACACAAGTAGTTGAACATAGTGTTGAACTTGTATTTAATGTACCACTAACACAAACACCAGTAGTATTTGTATTAAGTCTTAAAGTGCCATCACCTTGATATAAGAATATTTGACCTTCACAACTCTGACCGTTACCACCCCTAATACAAATATCACCACCAGCACCAGTTGTTGCACCACCACCACAAATATAAACAAGACCACCACCAGTACCGCTTGTTGTTCCACCAGACGTTGATGAACCTGCATATAAATATAAACAACCACCAGCACCTTTTGTTGCACCACCAGTACCTGCATTTATTATAATAGGACCACCATTACTACTTGCAGCACCATTATTACCACAAATTAACATTGCGCTACCTGCTCCAGATGATGTTGAATTAAATCTTAAACAACTATTCGAACCAGTACTAAAAACTAAGTCTGTTGCAACCAATGCACATGTTGCTGATTGTAATGTAGTTCCAGATACCAATGGACTTCTTACACAAGAAGTACCACAAACTATTGGTGAACATACTCTTGTGCTACCAGTTATAATTGGAGAACAAATTCTGGTTGTAAAATATCCACAAGCACCACAATGTAGTGGACTATTTGAACACGTACTACCATATAATACTGGTGATGCTAAACACGTAGCTCCACAAGTTATTGGAGATGTAATACACGTACTAGATTGTGTTACTCCCGATACACAAACACCTGTTGATACTGTACAAAATCTTAATGCATCGTCATAGTATAGATTAACACTACCATCGGGATAAAAAATTGCATTTGTATCCAAATAACATTTACCAATCCATCCATATACTATTTCACCGTCAGCAGTTCCATATCCACCAAAGCCAAATGTTTGAGTACCACCACTATTATAGTAAGTACTACCACGTGTCCAACTAGTAATAGCATTACAAGGACAATATTTAATTTGAGCACTATTTGATATTGGTAATATAATACCACCACTAGCAATTTTTAATGTATTTACTTCAAAACAAGTTGTTGCACATGATATTGATGTTTTTACATAATCAGTTGCACAAACTGTTACTCCTGAAAATGTTGTTCCCTTAAATGTACCGTATATATTTGGTGAGCAAACACCAGATAGTGCACAAATATATTTAGGAACACAAATATTACCTTCAGGAGTTGATGCAAGAACCAAACTAGAATTACCACGATATAAATAAATATCACCAGTATTATTAGCAGAATCACCTTGACCTGACATGATGAATATATCACCTGCTTTACCAATTGTTGCATTTCCAGCACAAAAATAAGCATCACCACCACCACAGATAGTACTACCACTGTTAGAATATCCAGCAGTCACTACAATATCGCCACCACATCCTTTTGTAGCACCCCCGCCACCTGCAGCAATTAAAATAGTACCACCATTACCGTCAGTAGTTGTACTATTTAAACCACAAATATTTAATAATGAAGAACTACCTAATATACTATCACCCACACAATGTGTTGTTCCTGATAGTTGAATTGCTTTAACATTTTTAGTATTAATCGAACTTAGAAAATCCATGTACATATTTATTCTGTTTTTTGATATTTACATTATGTACATATAAATACCAAAAATTAAAGTAAATAATATGATTTACCATAATTAACAGAATAAAAAAGGCAACTTTTATAGTTGCCTTAGTTCGTTCATGAGTTGAATTACCAGATTAGTTTGCGTTGCCGACTGCAACGATATATATTCGAGTGTTTCTTCGGGTTTATCATTAATATTATCCCAATAATATTTGGATAATTCATCAAGCGGTAGTAAATCAATGGTTTTCTTTAGTCCAAGATAATCAGCAATTAGCATTAACGGCATATTATCATAACCATTAAACTTCCAAACATTTACAACATCAATAATACCAGATTCCCAAGGCTTTGCACTTAAACTTCTTTTAAGTATTAAAGGAATTTTTTTATTTGAATCAAATTTATCTCTATAAACTAGAAATCTTTTAATTAGTATTGGAATATCCGAACTAATTATATTATGTCCACAGAGCATTGGAAAGTATTGTGGCTGTGATTTAACACCATCACTAGATAATTGATGTAGTACATCAAAGAATTGTTCAATTACAATAAATTCATCAACATTTACAATTTTCTTAAAGTAACGTTTTAGTGAACCACTTTCAGAATATAATGTAGCATATGTTATTGCTACAATCTTACTAAATTCTGCATAATATGGTGCGTTTTTCTCATAAGTTGCTTGAGTAATGTCAGCATCGGCATATTTTTCTTTTGAAAGATATTTCCAACGTTCAAAGAGTGGTTTATTGTTTGCTTCAAGGTCATTAAGCGTTGGATGAATAAGAACCGTTTTAACATTAAAGAAAAGCATTTCATAAATGCTTGCTTTATTAAATACGTCATCAAATAATGCCATATATTTTTTGTTTTTAAATGATTATTTTGTTACAAATATAATTAATAATTAATCAATATTAAAAATAAAATGTAAAATTTTTGAAACAATTGAACGATTTTCTTTACGAATTTGATTATATATTGTTTGAACATCCTCGAAACTATAACTATTTAATTCTTCTTCATCACATACACCATTCGAATGTAATAAAATATAAGGAATTAATTTACTTTTTTTTAATTCCTTATTTCTTTTCTTTCTATCAATTTCTTTGAGATATTGAGAACCAAATTGTTCAATTTCTAAACTCATTGCATTTTTTTGACGTTTAGTATCCTCTTGAAGAAATTCATCAAACGCTTGGTAATCCTTATTATCATCATCATTATCAATGGATAATATGCGTTTATCGTAACTCATGTTTATTCTTGTTTAGGTTGTTCTTGTTTTTCGTCTGGTAATAATTCAAAATGTTCTTGTTCTGCAATTTTAACACCATGAGTTTGAAGTGATTTTTCTTTTGATTTTCTACTTTTTGTTTCTTTTTTATCACTATCTGGATATAAATTTTTCACAAAATTATCACTATGTTGTTTGAATGAATTATTTCTAAGTTCATCGAGTTCTTCATAAAACTTTCGTGCTTCAGATTCTAACATTCCTTTCATCTGTTCCATTTTATCAGTAAATTCCTTTTCTTTTTCAGCAATTTTCTGATTTGTATCGATAATAACTTCAACAAATTGAATTAAATCATCAATTACAATATTTGAATTTTGGGGTGATATTTTTACTAAAACACCAACATCATTTTTATTTAAAACTTCGCATTTAATCTCATTGTTTTCGTCAAAAACCCATTTAACTGGTAAACCTACTTCAAGTTCATACCAGCCATTTACCGTATTTCTTTTTATTGATACCAAATACCCATCAACGGGTTGTAATGCCAATTCAACTGTCTTCATTTATACTATAATATATGAAAAAAATATTGCCGTTGATACCCAAAGCAATAGTTTTTCTGATGTCGTTAAAATAAAACGAGTATTTTCATTCAATTTAAATCTTCCATACATTTTTATGATTAATCCACCAAGGATATAAACCATAAAAATGATGGAAGATATAAATAAAAACTGATATATTTCAGTTACAATTATCATAATTATTCACCGTGTGATTGTCCTGCATGTACTTGACCTGCGGGTGCTTGTGATGCTGCTGCTGGTGCTTGAACTGGTTGTTGTTCTGGAAAATATTGTGTAAGTAAACCTAATTGAGCATTTAGCATAGCAATGTTAGAAAGTCTGTAAGACATTTTTTCAATTTTTTGCTTGTAATTCATGTTAGGTTCTTGCGCAAGACGAACTAATTCCATTTCTTCAAACATCTTATCATTTGATAACTTGTTAAATAAGTCAATTTTCAAATTTGCCATAAATTTTCTAAGTTTAGAATAAAATTATTTTTATGCTTGTAAAATTAGCGAATATAAATACAAAAAACAAGAGTTTTTAAACGATTTCTAAAATATTTTTTTCTTGGTTAATGGATTTATCGTATATATTATAAATTTCAATGAGAATATTTATAATATTTTTGTTTTTTTGTTTATCAATTTCAAAAATATTTCTCCAAAACTTTTCATAATATTCTATCGAAGTATCTTGATTGGAATTACCCATAACTTTATAAAATTGATGATAGTAGTATGCGAAAAAATATTCTTTTAATTCTCTATTTTTACTAAAATCAATATTTTCTTGTTTAAATTCATCACATACTTTATTAAAACACCATACAAAATGATTTCTTATATCAGTATCTTCACTAAGTGTTTCACTATCAATATAATACTTATATATGTAATGTAAAAGATTTATAGCAAAATCTTTGTATATTTCAACTCTATCTTTAACTATGATATATTTTTGTGTATGACCCATATTATAAAGTTTTTAACATCTGTATTAATTCTGGTTGTGGATGACAATCTGATTTATCTTCTCTAAAACTAACATGTGTCCAAACACCTGCTTCACCACTTAATGCTTTGTTTGAAATTGCCCACATATCATCATTATATTTAAGTGGAATTCCATATCTATTCTTCCAATAAATTAATAACTTACGAACTGCTTCAATTTGAGCATTTGTGTATTTTTCAAATCCATAAAATCCTTTAAATCCTTGTGGATATTCTTGAACGTTTTTTATTGGTTTTACACTTAAAATTGGAATATTCTTTTTTAAACCTGCATCCCATTTTGCTGGATACCATTTATTTTGATATTTAACCAAACCACCCCATGCATCGATTTCAATACCAATGCTTGCTTTATTTAAAGCTATATTATTTGCAGCATGTGTTCCAAGATGATGTGCCCAATATAGTGTTGAAAAACATTGGTATATTTTACCATCCCAACCAACAATGATTGCAGTACCAATTCTTTCAGTAGTTTCTCTCCACCAAGCAATATCACCATCAACACCCTGTCCAGAAATTGTATGATGTAATACTATTTGTTTCTTTTTGGTTTGTTCTTTTATATATTGATTTTCTGGAAAATTTACTTGAATAATATCATTTAGATTTAATTCAGTATATATGGCTGCTTCATTATTCTTTTGAAGAGAAGCATATGATTTGGTATCTTTTAAAAGACCCAGAGAAATTTTATTTAAATTCAACATAATCATAATTTTTCTATAAATACTATTAAAATAAAAGTGGAGTATTAATTGCTTAATACTCCACAAATATAATAATAAAATTTTAAATTAACTATAATATTTATTAATTAAGGCATCATATTCTTCACGAGAAACGCCAAGTTCTTTGCGTATTTTATTAATTCTTATATCATTTAATTTAACTGCACTAAATAAATAAAAAACCAGTACTGCTAAAAATATAGAATATATTATAGTTGAAATTGCGATTAGTTTACGTGATGCACTCAATGCAGTACCAAAAAAACCTACAGCAAATAATCCAAGTAATATATAAATAACAACATTATTAATTGCCATATCTTTTTTCTCGGTGCTTTTTGAAAAATACTTAAATGCAAATTTAATATATTTACTTGCTGGATATTTATTATATGCAGCATCAAATTGCTCTTTAGTTATTTTTTCCCACGTTGCTTTTGCTTTTCTAGTCATACTTTTTGTTTTTAAAATCCACGATTTTTCTTAACATTTGTTGTGTTTACAAAATCATTTGGTTTGTAATCAAATAAATGTTTCATTTTATTAACTTGTTCACTAATTACAGGTTTTTCTTCTTTATGTTCAAATTCTGTCAAATTTTGAACATGATTTTTAATGGCAACGACATTCTTACCATCGGTATAAAATTTATATAAATTCATTACATTTATTACACTTTCATTAACAATTACTTCATTATCAACGGTTTTACTGTTGTATGTATTACCAAGACCAGCAAAATCTAATGGGAAGAAATCTTCAGGACTTTCACATATCTTAACTTCACCTAATGTAAAATCAATAATATGTCTTTTGCCCAATGCGTCAATATATCTACCAGTAATCATAGATTCTTTAATGCCTTCACGTTCATTCCATTTTGATTTTTCCTTATCAAATTGAACTTTATCAATTCCTTTATCAGTTGGTTGTGTATCTTTATTATACATTGGTGCTTTACCTCTAAATTCAAGTTGTTTTTGTCTCATTTTATAAATATCATCACCCATGTCTTTTTTCATGCGTTCTTCAAAACGTTTACTTGGTTCATTATCATAAACCAAGCTATGTTGACCAAGACGATACATATTAACTTCTTCTTGTTCTTTAGTTGTTAAGTTACGTTTTGGTATTTCATCGCCCTTATCATTATCTGAATCACCCACATTTTTAAGTGCTTCATCACCATTTGCATCGGTTGATTTAATTTCATTTTTTTCGATGTCCTGACCTAATTTCTGTGGGTCTTTCACATCGGTTTGTTGGTTTTTCCATTGAAGTTCTTTTTCAACATCAATAATTTGTTTGGTGTCGCTTTGTGACAAATCTTTCTTAAAATTAGTTTCGTTTTCTGCACCAACACGGTCTCTAAGTACCAATGCAGATGGTTTTCTATCTTCTGCCATTTTCATCAGTTTTTGATGATGAATTGAATATGCTTCCAATTCCTTATTTAATTCTTCTAATAGTGTCATATCTTTATTTTCTTTTGATTCTTTCATACCACCAGTTTGTTGTGTGCCCATAGGAACATTACCACCTTGTTCTGATGTTGATTGTGCATAATTTGCCATAGTACTTGTTGGTTTTGCAATCATTGATTGGTCTGTTTCATTAATACCCATTGCTTTTTGCCATTTTGAATAATCATAATAAACATCATCACTGAAACTATAAACAACAATGTCTTTTCTACCATCAGCATATGTTGCAGTTTCAAACTGATACTTACCACCATCTTTCATAATAAATGGTTTTTCACCAGACCTTGGTTGAATATCAACAATATCATTACCAATTAATGCATCAGGCATTAAATATTCATCAACCTTTTTAGGTAATCCTTCATGCTTTGTTTTTGCAAAATCTTCAACATCACTAGGTTTCATTTCTTTTGCAACTTTTTGCATTTTTGGACTAACTTCTTTAGGACTTAATTCACCTTTTTGAATTGCATGAACCATACCCATAAATTTCTGTTGTTTTTGAGATTTTGCCTTTTCATCAATATTGCTTTCCATTAAGTCATCAAGACTCATTCCTTCTTCCGATAACCTGTCATTACATGCTTCTTTAACTGCAGCAATAAAATCTTTGTAAGACATACCACCATTCTCATCAATATAATCCCACATTGAATTTGTATCAGATAAATCATTCCAATGCATTTGCATTGGTAATAGTCTATTTGCACTGTTTACCGCTACATTATATAGTGCTTGACCAGACAACAAAGGAATATCTTGTTTAGTTAGACCTTTTTCACCACGTGCTTTTTTATCAGCAACATAGGCTTTTAATTCATCTGGTGTACTAATTTTTTTATCTGTTTGTTCTTTCACCACATTAAAATTCGGTTTATCTGGTTGACCAGTTTTAAGAATATCATATTCATACTTAGTATCAGGAGCATTCCATCCCTTTACAGTATCACTATTAAATGCAGTTGTTTTATTAATAATTTCTGCATCTAAAGGTATTTTTTCATGTGTTAATTGCTCAACAAATTTTTCGAATCCACTTGCATCGGTTAAATAGTTACTTTCTTGAATAATAGTACCACCTTGCCAAATAGGTTTGCGCATTACTGGACTTTCCTTGCCTTTCATTAAATCACCTTTACCCCAAGCATATTTTGTACTGTATTGACCTGAACTTGCAGAGGTTGTGGTTTCTTCAACCTTATTCGGTTCTTCCTTTAAATCACCACCCTTTTTCCATGCAGCAGGACCGACATATGCACCTGAACTTGCTGCACCTGTCGTTTCATTTGCAGGATTAATTACATCAAGATTATATCCAATGCTTTCAAGTTCAGATTTTAAATCAGCATATTCTTCAGGTGTTGCAGGTCTACTTTCTTCTGCATATCTTGGGTCAACAGCACCATGTTGACCAATATGTGAATATCCTACTTTGTTTCCCTTATTATCAAAATCTTCTTCAGGAAAATATGCAAATAAATCAAAATTTTGGGGGTCTTTTTCGTTAACCAAAAAAATTACTTTAGTTAATGGTTCACTATTTTCCCGAATTTCTGGTTCTTTTTTTGGTTGTTTTGGTAAGCCAGTTTGTTCCATACGTTCTTCTCCAGCTTTTTTTAATTGATTAATACCGCTTTTGTCACGTCTTTTCTTTTCTTTCGGTATTGCCATTTTATATTTTTGTAAATATTTTAGACTATTAAGAACATAATCATTAAAAATCATATTCATAATAGTTTCATTATAATGATAACCGTATTTTTCTTCACCATTAACCGACATTTGGTCGTAAATTGCAGATAATTTTGGGTCTGAAAAAACCAATGCTTCCATTTTTGCAAGATTAAAAATTTTCTTTTTAAATGATTGTTCTGCTTCACTAAGCACGCCATCAACTTCATTCAATTTTATGTTAGGTGCGGTTGTTTTCATAGTTCTATTGAAGTTTTTTTCAAACTCTTTTGATTGGTCATTCACTGGTTTATTCAGTGTTGGCTTAAATTTAATATCTTCGTTAATCTTCTTCATTATTTTATATCAGTTTTCCAAAAATCTCTTTTTTGCCATAACACTTTATATACTGCTTCCATAGCATTTTTTATTGTCGATATTATTTCGGCTCTTGATTGACTATTCGAATTACTCAATACCTTTTTGATTTCTTTATCAAGAGAATCATCTACAAATTTCTTTATTTCGTCTTTAACAATTCCTTTAATATCAATTTTATCCATGTTATGTTCAACTCTTGTTTATAAATACTTAAATTACACAAAAAAATTAGAATATCAAAAAAAGCGCATAACATAAATTATGTGCTTCAATTTTTATGTAAAAAAGTCCCCATCTTTGTGGGTATATTAATGCGTCAACATATAATAACCACCAGCACCTGCTGCAGCACCCACACCAATATAAATAATAGTTTTTCCATTTTTAATAAAGAAATTTTCAACTTTTTGCCAACCAGTTGGATTAAGGTGTAATTTATTTAATGATGGTATTGCAAAACTTTCTAAATTAACTACTTTAATATATTTATTTGTGTTTGTAACTGTACATGATATTGGATATCCATTTTTCTTATCATCCTTCCAATTAAATTTTACAAATTGCCTATTTGGAATTTCAATTGACTTAAATAACATGCTTGGTTTAACATCAGGATGTGATGGTAATACGTGATTAACGTCAATATCAAATATAAATGATGTATCTTTTAATGCCAAATTATTAAAATTAATTTTCTTGTTGGTAGTATCAACAGCCACTTCACTACCATTTATTAATAATGAATCTATTTTAAAATTGGCATCAATTAATGCTGCGGTAATAATATCATTATTTTTATTAACTTCTTTAATTCTAATAAGTAATTCTCTTTGTGCATCGGTTAATTGCCCGTATGATTTTTCAAGATTTTTAATTGTTGTTTGAATCGTGAGTTTTTCAGCAACCCATTCTTTATTTTTATTTTGATAATATGTAATACTATCATGTAATGCAGTGCTTAGATTTTCAGCAGATTGTTTTTCATCTTTCAATTTTACGATTTTTTGATGTTGAAAATAAATAATTCCACCCATTACAATGAATGCAGCAATAACTGCAAGAATTATTTTTTTAACTAATGGTGTCATAATTTTATTGTGTTTGTAACATGTTATTTCGCCAATACTTATAAAAAGTATCATAATATGATTCGATTCTTCCTATAATTTCATCATTTTCAGGATTATCGGGACTAAAATCTTCAAGATAATTAAATTCAACACCTGATGTACTTTCATCTGGTGTTACTTTATAAACAAATTGTATTATACCATCAACAGTACCACCCCAAAAAATCATATCATCATAAATTTCTAAATCAATGAACTTTATGTTAACATTCATATCATTAAAAAAAGTTCTAAATTTTTCTTCTTCTCTGGTTTGGTCGTAAACTGTTTTTTTATTCTGTTTATTATCTGGATTAACGTCTTCATTTAACTTACGTGTTATTTTTAACATATCACGCATATTCATATCTTTTTTGATTTTATTGTCTTTAGATTCACCAACATAATCACCAGTGCGAACCCTTTTAATAAGTTCTCTCATTTGAATTGGTGTTGATTTTGAGTTGAAATTTTTCTTATCCATGTTTATGTATTTTATATAAATACTAGATTAATTACCGCTTATTGTTTATAAATATTTTTATTTAGCATTTCGTTGAATGTTTCGATATCAAACAATGGATTTATATCGCTACTATCTTCAATATAGTTACTTCTAAAAACAATTCCTTTAAATTTAAGAGTATCTTTATGATAATTATGAAAATCAATACAAACCTTTGGAATGTTATGTTTTTCACATAATTCTATACATAGATTAGCAACGCTTTCAATCTGAATTTTTGGAAATTTCTCCCAATAATTATATCCCAACCAGCTTTTTTTAATTACATTTTCATCATCACAAATCTCATTAATCCAGTTAATATATTTATTGTTTGGTGTTTGAAATAAACAACCCATATTTTCCAAAACTATTGATATTGATTGTTTATCTGCTTCTTTAATACCCAAAAAATCACTATGATATTTAGTATCATAATGTTGAAATACAGTACCATCTCTTTTAACAGTAAATGTATTCCATTTTTTTGTTTTACCAAAATCTTTATGTAATAATCGTGTAATATGGTAACTATCCTTTCTTAAACTAGTTGCAAGAACAATTTGCGTTTTTACGGATTGTGTTTTATAACGATTATGCTCTTTAATTTTAAATGTATCATTATCTATGTGCATCATAATTCATATAAATTACCTCTACGCCACCCTCGGCTAATTTTTGAAGTGCTAATTTAAAACCAGCACCAAATATTGGATTACTGAAATCAGGTTCTTTGTCACAGCATATTCTTTTAATACCAGCATTAACTATCATACCAGCACATTTAGCACAAGGAAACCAATTAACATACATATCAGCACCCTTTGTTGCAACACCATTTCTTGCAGCATTAATTATTGCATTCTCTTCGGCATGCAATACCCAATCATATTTTGTTGGTCGTTGGTGTCGTTCCTCAACATCATCATCACATCCACGTGGAAATCCATTATATCCCATTGATATTGGATTCTTATCCACAACAATTATAGCACCAACTTTTGTACTACGGTCTTTACTCCATTGTGCAATGTGGTCTGCAAGTTGCATAAATCTTAAATCCCAATTTGTTTTCATTGTATTTTTATGTTAGTTTCCACAATCTATGTTTTTTCAATTTTTCTGCTTCATCAATCAAGTCTTCAATTTCATTTCTATCTTCACGGACATTAAAAGTAGCCAATTTATCAACAATCTTTAATGCTTCTTTAAGAAGATTTGCCTTTTGTAAATTATCATTTGCTTCATTTATAGTGCTTGTTCCAATCTTTGCCATATATCATAACTATTTGATTATCAAACTCGCTTTTTTTAGCGAGTTCTAATTATTTCATATTTTCAATTGCACGAAATGCATCATCATATTTTTCAACGATATTCAATGCTTCTCGATACGTTACACCAATATTTCTTCTTTTTCCATTAGTTACAAAGATACCTAATCTATCCATATCTTGCAAGAATTCATCTACTAATTTATTTGAATTCTGAATATTTGTTTTTTCTGCAACAATTTCTTTGAGTTGAAGACTTGGAATAACTTTATCACCTGTTGTTAGTTTACCGTCACCATATATAAACGTAAGTAATGAACGATACCTGTCTCTTTTCTGATATATTTTTTCAAATTTTTGTTGATTTAGTTCGAACAGAGTATGTTCAAAATATTCCCTGAAATATATACCACTAATTATAATCAGTTCATTAAAAATAACAATAATTACGAATAGAAATATATTTCTCGTGTCTTCTGTCTTATTACTTTGTTTTGCGGTTAATAATTGACTGTTAAGTTCAGAAAGTTTTGTATTTAATTCATTATTGATTTTATTAATTTCTGCCTGATTACTTGTAATTATTTCGGTATTTTTGTCAATACTTGTCTGATATTCACGCCTTGCTGTAACATAACCCAATGGTGTTTCTGCCAGTCTCTCACGTAAATCGTTTGTAACAGTTCTCAGTCTTTCATTATCATCAGCATAAGTTTTCTTTTTTCTTTCATATGCCATTACAAGACTATCGCTTTGTGTTGATATCACTGATTCAACTGTTGTATTGCTAATATTGCTTGTTGAAGCAAGGTTTTTTGAACCAGTGACTGATAAATAAAAACTCAATATGATTATTGCCAATGCAGTACCAAACCATCCAGTAATTTTAGGATTGATTTTTTTATTATTGGTCATAAAATCATTTGAAAAATTCCTAATCAAATATCTTTTAGTAATTTCAAATATTGTCAGGAATATCAATGCCAGCGTAAGCGCAATTGCAGTGCCCCAGAATCCCGATACCAGATGTAATGTTATTGTTTTTAACAGTGCGGGATACACTAAAAAATATGCAAAAAATATTGCACTGGCATTACCAACAAAAGAAAATCGCCACAACCATTTATCCAACCCTTTATTATTGCCTTCAAAATCTTTTGCGCTAATCTTCTTTCTTAATTCATCATATTTCTTTAAATCCATTACAAATTTCTTTACCAATAAATAGTAAAAAATATGGTTTTATTCAATTTCAAGAGACAATATACCATCTTCATTTAACTACATGTTAACAGCTCTCAATATAATGCAAGTATTTTCTATTTAACTTCAGCTCAGCATCATTATATATCCAATCAAGAAATACCTTAGTTTTATTATTTCCATAAATATTTAATGAGTCAATACCTTTAATATCTTGTTTTTCTTTAACAATACAATTAATATTTAATATATTTTCAATAACTTGTTTTAAATCGTTAAGAAATAACATATTTGATATGTGAATCAGTTTCTAATAAATTTATTTTAACCGTTGTATCAAATATAATACCATCTGAATAAATTAAGCCCAATATATATGCCTTGTCGCCAGTATTAATATTTTCAAAATAGTTTTCGTTTATATCGTATTTTTTTGTTATTTCGGCTGCACTTCTTAGTTTGATATGGTATCTATTTAATACCTTTTGAATATAACTTCTTGATGTATTATATTTTCCACATAATTCTTTGTTGTTTATACCACATAAATAATCATTTACAACATTTAATTCTAAAGTCAAATCTCTTTTCATATTTTTTGTTTTCTTATAAAGAGATTTAAACATGAAAAAAGACACATATCTTGATTACATTATTTTCAGAGAAGAAATTCCTTCTTCATCAATTTCTACCTCAATTAGATAATCTGGGTCAATATTAGCTTGATGCTCAATTACCAAAACCTTTTTCATGTTGTTTTTAATCAATTGTAATATTTCAACGAATTCTTCCACACTATTTTCATCTAACTTACCCATCACTTCATCAAGCAAGAAAATTGTTGGTTTGGCTTTAACATTAATTTGATTTAATGCAAATTTTAATACAACACTTGAAAATGTTCTTTCTTTACCACTTGCTGAAATACAATCAATAATTGCTGTTGGTCTATTATTATAAACTAATTTAGGTCTTAAATCATCTTGGTCGAGCCATATTTTAAATGGTGCTACCGAAAGTATGTTTTCGAGAGTTAAATTAATTTTGGGTATAATATAACTACTCAACATTTGTCTTGGAATACCATCTCTATGAACACATTTTTTATATAGGTTCATTACATTATCTCTATACTCCTGCGCTTTATAATCATAAATTAGTTGATTATTTGATTTAATTCTGGCTTGCTTTTCCCCAATACTTGTTTTACGAATGAAAATATCTTCTTTTGCATCACCTTCTTCACCTTCAAGAATTATTATTTTTTGTTTTGCTGCTTCAATTCCTTTTTCAATTCTTTGATTTTCTTCAATTTGTAATAAACTATTTTCATAACTAGTTATTTTCCGTTCAAGAATACTAATTTTTAATTCTTCATTTTGAATTTTTGTTGGAATTCCATCAAGTTCTGTTTGAAGTTCTTTACGCTTTTCCACATCGTTTTTATCATTGGTTAAATCACCAATTTCTTTTAATACGGTTTCCATTTCAAGTGCTGCAGTTTCAATCTCTTTTTGTATATCTGAAATTGCATTCTTCTGTACCTGTATATTATCAAGATGCACTTTTTTGTCAACATCATTTTTTTTATTTATATTATCGGCAATATCAAACATTTCTTTTTCTTTCTCTTTAACAGTTTTATTGATATGTTCAATATGTTCTGGTTTATTTATTGCCTGTCCACACAGACTACAAATTTTACTGTTTTTCAAACCAGCAATTTCTTTTTTCAATCTTGCACCGTCTTGTTTTAATTTAAGAATATCGCCATTAATGATTTCAATTTTATGTTCTTCATCTCGAATAATTTGTTCAAAACCTTTAATTTTTAACCTCAAATTAAATTCATTGGTTTTATGTTCATCTTTTTTGTTATTAAGTTCATCTAATCTTTTTTCATCATAAGTTTCCTTCAATGGTTTAATATTTTGCTTTAAAACCATTTCTCGTACCTTTATTTCAACGATATTCTTTTTATTATTGCTAATATCCTTTCTGGCTTCATCTACATCCAAATTATATATTTCGCTATCAATTTTGTATAATTTCTTGGTAAGGTCTTCAATATATTTTCTACCTGTAGAAATTCTGGTTTGAATATCTGGTAATTTTATAGTTTCAATATTTGTAATTTCACTTTCAAGTGTTGTTATTTCTTGAGTTAATGTTGCATTTAATTGTGTTGTTATTTCAACATTACACGAAATACGTGGTTTTTCATTTATTCGTTTATTAATCACTTTCCAACCTTCAAGTTTTTTGTCAAATATATCCAATCCACTATCATACAATAATGAATCGATAAATATTGCCATATCATTTGACAATATTCTATTAAGTGTATCAGAAGTTGTCATAACAATTCGCATAAAATTATCATAACTTCCAATAATTGCATTTAACTTACTTTGTGTTTTTGCCCTACGGTCTTCATCAAGTTTCTCAAATGCATTTTCATCAGTCATTTCCTCATCAGGATTACTAAGTACATAATAATTTAATGTGGTTGGAGCACCAGTTACTTCACCTGACCTATTTTTTATGATTTCAGTTTTTTTCTTAATTCCAAAATACTCACCATTGGCTGATAATACTAAATATGTTTCGCACGATGCAGCATTATTCCTATTGTTAACAAAACGTAAATCGCCAAATTTCATTCTATTTTCTGTTTCAAGTGTTTTGTTATATAGAATATAGGAAATAAGCTTCATTATTGTTGTTTTACCTGCAGTGTTTATTCCAGTTATTTGAAATAAACCATCTTTATCTCTCCAATCAATATCTAGTTGGCCATACGACATAAAATTAGTACCACCGAATTTAATAATATCCCATTCAATACACATATCATCGGCAATATCAATTTCATTCAGTACTTCTTCATCAATTGCAATAACATCATTGATTAATTGTTCATCGCATCCAATTTTTGATAAAAATTCTTTAAATATTTCATGTTGAACTGCTTTATCCGTTACATTTTGTAACGTGATGCTTTCACCAACATCAATTTTCTCGGTTTCAATAAATTCACTTTTATGTAATGGTTTTATTGATGAATCACTATATTTTGTTTTAACGTATTCAACTAATTTTCTTTCATTTTCCTTGGTTCTAGTTTGTGGTAATGTGCCCCAAATAAATCTAATTGTCATTGATTTTGTTGGGTTTTGAATTTCAAAATCCAAATCATTAAAATCAGTATATTGATTAATTCGTATATTCTTAAAAGAATTATCATTATGAATGGGAATTAATTCTGCTGTTTTTGTACCAACATTCCAAAGTAAATAACCATGAAAAGCGTCATCACCTTCTGTAATATCCTGTGCTATTAATGAGCCACAATATGCTTTAGTTTGTTTTTTATCCATGTATTGCATACGATGAATATCACCAAACATTGAAATATCGCCCTTAAAATCAGTTACTTTATAATATGATTTGCTTTTCATTTCAAATCCTGTTGTTGATTTACAACCAGTAATTGGGTCATGAAATAAATCTATTACAAAATAATGATTGGGATTTTCTAAAATATTTTTTCCTTTCTTAGATTTCCAAGGATTATTCTTCATGTCACCATGATGCCAAACTGCCCAAGTAATGTTATCATCATCAAAAAAGCCAGTTTCATCATAATATTTAATATCTACATCACCAAGTGTTTCAACAATCGCTTTTACACTATCAACACGTTTAAGATTTTTTTTTCTAAAATCATGATTACCTCTTGTTATTCTTACAGGTGCAATATCGCACAAACTTTTTAAAAAATTATTTGCCATTATTAATTGTTCGCCTTGTAAATCAAGATAGTCATGAACTAAATCGCCAACAATTACAATTCTATCAGGTTTTTTTTCCGATAATGATTTTAATAAATTATTAAATACGTTCTGATATTCAGCATTACGAGTTGGCAGTTTACGAATATGAATATCCCCTAAATGGGCGATACAAGAAATTTTATTGTTCATATTTCCAATAATATTTATGTAGTTTTTTATTTTTGATTACAGCCTGATATATTGAACCAATATGGCAATTGTTTTCTTCTGCTGCAATGTCAATTGATTCATATTTGATTTCATTACCATTTAAATCAATTCTAATAATTTTTTTCAATTTTGATGTTCTTCTTTTATTTAAAGATAAATTAATGATTTCTTCAATATTCCAACCATTTTGTAATTTTCTTCTAATTGTTTTAATATTGATATTAGTTAATTCATTCAACTTATTTGCTAATTGTAATTAATTGAAATATTCATTTTCATAAAAATATTTGTACTTTTTCAATTTTCTGTATTTAGTTTTATCACAAAAATATGATTTATTTTTTAATGTATCAACAAATTTGGCATTTTTTCTTTTTAAATATATCATAGAATTGTCATACAAATAATGGTATATGCGATTAACAATAATATTTCCACCATATCTCAATGCACAAATATTATTTTTTCGTTCAAGATGTCTATCATCAAACATTGTATCATTTAAATTGCAATTATTTATTAACATTTTCTTTATTTCATTTAAAAAATCAATTGTACCTACAATTGATATATTTAAAGTGCCATTATTTTCATAAACACTACCATCTCCATCGAAATATCCACGAATAAAATGTCTAATTAAATTATTTTCAATATTTATTGAAAATTTCAAATTGAAAGTTTTTTTTGAAAACAACCATGTCTTTTTAAATCATTCACCAATTTTTTTGAATTTATTACTAATCTTAAATATTTTTCACGTATTATTTTTAATGGTCTTCCTTCTGGATATAAAATATTCACTAATTTATCTAAAATTTCTTTATCTTGTTGATGTAATGTCAAATCAACCAAATTTAATCTTTCATTTATATATCCATTAACATACAATAATCCTAAAAAATATGCTTTTTCTTCTGAATCTATTAATTCAAAATAATTCTCATTTAATTTATATTTTCTCATATGAAATGATGTTAACTGCTCAATTATTTTAATATAAATACACAATATCTGACAAAAAATCATGTATTTATATTAAACATGATGAAATTTGTGCCATATCGTCAGAATATCAGTATTGGCATTACGTTTGACTTTTTCAGAAAAAATAATTATATTAAAATTTTAAAAATATGTTAAATAAGTATTACAGTCCCGAAATTAGATTATTTACATCAATTTTTGATGAATTATTTGAAATGCCAGTCACAAATTCTATGGTAAAAACACCAGTGCATGATGTTATTGAAAACGACAATGAGTATCAAATTGATTTATTGTTAGCAGGTATAAAAAAAGAAGATATTAGCATTAATGTTGAAAAAGATATTTTGACTATTAATGCTGAACGTAAAGAAAATAAAGATACTAAATACAACCGTAAAGAAACATTTTTTGGTAAGTACAAAAGGTCATTCACCCTTCCAGAAGATGTTGATAAAGAAAATATCAGTGCTTCATTAGAAGATGGTATATTAAAAATCACAATTCCAAAATTCGAAAACAAAGCATCTGTAGATAAAAAAATAATCGAGATTAAGTAATAGTGTTAAAAATCCCTAAACAAAAAAGGCATCAGTAATTGATGCCTTTTTTAATCATAAATATCTTCGGTAATTGATTTTTTTAATTTTGTTTTAATATAGTTAATTTTATTGCTAATTGTAGAACTTGTTACATTAAATTCTTTTCCAATTTCATTATAATCATAACCATGAATGTATTTCATATTTAATAATGTAAAATCTTGTGGAGATAACTGTGTTGATATATAATTAATTGAATTTGATGTTTCGAATGCAGTGTTACTACAGAAATAATTGTTGGTTGTAGATTGTGTAGTATATAATTCGTTGATATTACAAGAGACATTGTTCGTAAAATCACCATTTAATATTGTTCCATTGGTTAATGACACAATATTAACAGTATTGCTTCGCCACTTATCAATCATATAGTTTTTTGTAATACTAAATGCCCATGACTTAAATTTAGATTTTGATTCATCAAATGATTCTAAATTCATAAAAATTTTAATCAAAATCTCTGATACATCATCTTCAAGGTCATAGTATACTGAATATTTATTTTTTAAAAAATTATATATCGATTTTTTATATTTCTTATAAAGTTTTTCTTGCGCTTGTTGATTTCCATTCAAAATATTTTGAATTAGAGTTATATCGTCTTGTTCTATCGTCATAAGGATTTTGTAATTTATACATAAAATAATCATCTGTGGTTAAACCCCTAGCAGTATAAAGACTTTTAATCACCTCATCCACTCCTTGGTTTCTGCGCAATTCATCTAAGTCATCTTCTGTTGGTAATTTAACCAATCTAACCCTATCTTCATAGCCTACATAAATAGTGTATAACTTATAATAAAGTTCAACGCAATTTTTATAGGCATCAGGGTCTAACAAAACCACAACATTTGGTTTATATTCGTTCAGTTTAGTAAACAATGCGGTTGATAATGTCTTTCCTAACATCGGTATTATATTCACAGGAAACGATAACATTTCAAATGCGCCTTCAACAAGATATACAGTAGAATCCCAATTTACAAGACCCTCATTGAAAATTATTTTATCTTTATCCGCTTCGGGATTAAGATATTTTCTTTTCTTTTCTTTGGGGTCATAACTTCTTCCAACAAAATAATTTAATTCACCATTAGTGTCATACGAAGGAATTATAATTCTTTTCGCATATTTTCCAGTAGTACAAAAACCAAGCCGATATCTTAAAATAATATCTCTGCTAATTTTTCTTTCCAGTACCAAATAATTATACGCTTCAAAATGTTCAAGATTTCCTTCTTCCATATTAGAAAATAATATCATTTCAGCTGGAAGTTGAACATGTGTATATTCAATTTCTTCATCAGATGTCGAGTATTCATGAAAGATTCCAGCATAAGACTTATATGTTTCATAATCCATGCGACTACCAAACATTCTTATAAGTCTACCTAATGAACCACTAAATCTAGGTTCATCACACTTCCAACACCTGAACATACGTTTGGCAGTATTAATTTCTAAATTAAACTTACCATCAGGATGTGAAAGTCCTTCACGTTCTTGACAACGTGGACAGTTTACTTGCAATTGTTCTGATTGTAAGTAACCATTAACGTCTCCAAAGATGTTTTGTATTATCGAATGAAATTCTTGACCACGTATCATACGACAAATATAAAAAAAAATTGCCTCAAAACAAATGTTTTAAAGCAAATAAATTTTTATTATGAGATTTAAAATCTTTTATGTTCTGCTAAGAATGGGAAAAACATTACTAGTCTATTCATGAATGCAACTGGATATATAATAAAATTATTACCCATATTAAGATGATTTTCTTGTAATTCATCGAAAATTCTAATAATATTTGCTTTAACATTACCATCAACAGTTGTTGGAGAATTCATTAATTGCTGATATTCCGATAAAATCTTAGCATAATCACTTTTAGCAACTTCTAATTCCGCTTTAAGACTTTCACATTTTTCTGAAAGCAATGAAACTTGTTCTTGAAGCCATTCCATACCTTCTCCATTAGGTTTTTCAATTTTTTCTTCTTCAATTTCAAAAATTTCTTCCTTCATTTCAGGTTTTAAATCAACATCTTTCAGTAATTCTTGAACTTTTTGTTTTGCTTTCATATCACGTTCTTCTGCAGGACTAATTGGTTTTCCAACCTTCTTTTCTGTGGGTTTTTTGGTGACTGCAGTTTTCTTCTTATCATCACCCTTTGCTAGTTTTAATAAATTTTTTTCTGCCATTTTATTCAATAATTAAATTTGTATTTAAATGTGCAACTAAGCCATATTCGTAATTCCAAATAAATGCATCTGCTGCTTTAGTACAACCTACGAAACCCTTTTTATGATGCCATTCTTCTATACCAGTTAAACTTGATAGGTATCTAACAGTAACTCCAAGGTCTTCGTTAAGTTCTCTTGTTTTATTAATATCGTATAGAACGTTTCTTTTTCTATGAATGTGACCAACATGCCACTCATGAAATTTAGTTTCACTCCACATTGGCTTTGAATGAATATCTGTTGCCATTATCATTGGTAAACTACTTTCCTTTTCTTCACTACCATGAGTAAAACCAAGCAATACGTTACCAAAACGATAATATTTTCTTGGTGATGCGTGAGTATCTACACTAACTTGTGGGTCGTTATTAAACCAAGCACTTAGATATTTACCCAAGTAAAAACTACGTTCAAAGTCATGATTACCCGGTATGTTAACAATATCAACAGGAAGACCAGTTTGCTTTAACATATTAATTGCATCAACGATTAATCGACAGCCAATATCAAACGTTTTTTGCCAACGCAAATCTTCATCTTGTTGTGTACCCTTAGTCGTTGTATTAAAAATTGTATCACTATTGAAAAAGTCACTACCAACTGGAAATAATATTCTTGAATACGGGAATCCGCTTGCCCTCTTAAGTAATGTTTCAACAGCATATAAAAATCTTTGTCGTGCGATTTTTGTATCATAATTTTCATATGTTTCACCACCCCAAGCAAGTTTACCAATATGTAAATCAAATATTGATATTTCCAATAAATTGTTTTCTTCTTCTTTTTTTAGGGGATATTCGGGAGTCCAATTAAGTACAGGTGCTTTATAGTTCTTTATCATATTAAGAAATACTTCACCTATTTGTTGTTCCTTAAATACTTGATTATCTCTAACTAGACGTGCTTTAACTTGCCAATTTTGAATTGTTTCTGGGAAATTGTTTTTCCAACTTGTAACATCCCATTTATTCACTGTATAACCATCAACTTTCCAGATTTTTAAATCAACTTTAGTTGCTTTAAGTAGTTCATCTAGTGTTTTTACGTGGTCTTTGGGATAATTTGAACCACTTACCCATTCAATTTCACCTTCACTACCATTAATTTTTAGTGTTAAATTTTCACCTTTGGGTGTTTGAGGTAGGTCGGTAGGTTTATTTACTGTTGTTGTAACTCTTTGCTCTTCATTGGAATTACTATTACCGAAACCTTGATAATTTTGATATTCTTTATATGCAGTATCAAACAAAGAAAATAGTTCATCATCAAGAATACCGTTTTCATAATTTTCATAAACCAACGCTTTTATGTTCTTCACATACGTATCAGAAAATCCACACTTAACTGAGGCTTCTTTAACTGATATTTCATTTTTGATTGCATAGTTTATGATTTCTACTGCTCTTTCGATTGTTTCTTTCTTCATATTTTAATTCGAAATTAATGATATTTTTGTCAAACATAAAACAAAAATATCAAAAACACAAGGATTTATATAAATACATTTCCGCTTTTTTTTAAAAATACCATATTTTCTTCGATTTGCTGACATTCTTTTATGAACGAAACTTCGTTTGTAATGGACAAATCAAACCATTCGCCCTCTTTTTTTAGGTGAGTGTATCTTCTTTGCATCGTTTTTTCAATTTGATGCGCAAATTCGGATTGATATACTTCAATCAATTTTAATTCTGAAGAATTTCCAGTCTGTAATTCCTTAATTCGTTTCTTTGGATGTTTAGAAACACCGATTTTATAGTAACTATTTTCTAATGATTGTATTAAATAAACGTATTTCATTTAATTATACCCAATTGTTTTAATCCAGCATATCCAACAGCATAACTATCTGACATATCAAAACACATGTCTTTAGGTTCTTTACTGTCTTTTTTATAAAACCATTCAATTTGGGGTTCTAAATTACATACTTTTTTCCATATATACAACTTTTTTTGGTCACGATATTCTGGTGGAAATGAAAGTGTTTCAACTTTTTCACCTTTCTTATATGTAACCTTAACTAATTCAGAACAAAATACTTTTCTTGATTCGTATACACTAATTTTAATTGGAAAAATATCAAATATAGAATAAAGTATGTATCTACAAATGCCATTAAATCCATATAATAAAGATACTGTATTTGCATTATTACTACCACCAAGTGGTTCTTCTACAACAATATGAATTATTTCACCATTAAGTTCATTTAAAATACGCTCCTTGTATTCAATCACATATTCTCTAAAAATTTCCGCTTTATGTATGTCTCTATTTTCAATGGGAACATCTTTAGATGTTTTTAATTCAAGATGTTTTAATTCAATTAATTTTCCTGTACTATCCCATAGTGCACTACCAATATTTGTAGTGCTAATATCCAATGACCAAATATATTTTTCCATAAAGTTATGCGTAATTTGTATGTTTTTCTTTAAATTCGTCAATCATTTTTTGAATTCCTTTGGGATTATTCAAATATAATTGAATTAGGTCTTCGATAACTGCACCAATTTTCATACTTTTACCTTTACACAATAATTTGAATTTATTATGTAGTTCGCCTTGAATAATTATTGACTTTGGCTTTGTTTCTTTTTCTATCATAATAATAATTCTTTCATATTTTATTATAAAATTTTATTCATTTTTTATAATAAATACTAAGAAACTATAAAAAATTATACTTTTTTATGATTATTTTAAAAATCAATTGCAAATACTATTGTTCTGGAGATTGTAGCATCTTTTGGTACGGGGTCATTTAACTTACCAATAGCGACTAAATTCTTGTTGCTATCGTATAGTCCAATTTCACTAATAAAAACTTTTGAAACACCATCCCAAGTTAAATTATTGCTTGAATTAAATTCATTTAAAGGTAAATTAATGGAAAGGTCTGTGGTATAAACATCCGCTTTAATTTCTGTTTCAACATCACCAAAAAAATATGTTTCATCTCCAAAACACAAATAATTACTTTGGTTAAATGATGGGTATCCTAAATAATTTAGATTATATGTTGAATAACTATTGTAATTATTTAATGGTACTTTAAATACAATACTTGTTAAATCAGCAGCAGTTAAATATACACCATGTCCTAATATTTGGTCGGTGACATCATAATATTTCCATTCTGATGATATTGGTTTAACATCACTAATATCAGTAGTTCCACTATTAACCATTTGAACTAGAATATAAATTCTATTTGCAGTAAATCCAGTACCATCAACATTACCATTTAAAAATTTAAATTCATCAGCATTTGCAAAGTTTACACGAACTTCTTGAATTGCAATGTTATCTGTGGTAATTTGCATACGATTAATGTAATTACAATGAACAGCCTGAGAATATGGTTGTCCAAAAGTACTTCCAGTTGGAACTAATAGATATGATGTAAATATTGTATATGTATTCATTTTTATTTAATTAATTGCCTATAGTATAATTTGGTAATGTCCATGACCTATTTGATTTATATGACATTGCATATAATAGTTCTTGGTCTTCAATTACAAATATTTTTAAATCTGTAAATACTTTACCAACAATATTTCCACTCGTATCACATAAATCATAGTATATTGTATTTAATGATTTTGTTGTTCCTGTTAACATTTTAGAACTTCCACTAGCAACTAGTGTAACGCCTAATGTATTTTCGGCTGATTTATGCCACATAATTGTAGGTATTCGTAATGTTGGGGTATTAAGTAGAAATCCTTCAGCATATACATTCGCTGGAGAATTATTGGTATAATGTATTATTCCCAATTTTTTATAAATTGGTGTTTGATTTTGAATGTATGATACAAAACCACCGAACGATTTGTTTTTAAATTGTGTATATTTTAAATTACCACTCAATACACCAGCAACTTCTTCGGTATGAATAATCGATAAATTCCAAAAGGGAAATACTACTGTTGGACATTGACTATTTTGTAAAAAAGAAATTACACTTTCATCAAGATATTCTGTTGATGTCATATTCAGTACAGATTCACCACTATATGTAATTTGATTATACAAAATCATTGCTCCTGCATATATTGTACTTGAAAGACCCATTGAACTAAAATCAGGCAATTCTCTATCCACGCTAACACTTACACTACCTGATGATAACGTCGTACTTGGATTTACACCAATAATTTTATAAAATAAATTAGGTGTTGGATATGACTTATTCACGCTATAACCCGTTGTTGATGTATCATATGTCCATCTAATAAATAATATATCACCAGCAGCAGGTTCTTGTCCACTAGTGCCGTATGTTGGCGCTTTTTTTAATGTTAGTGTTTGTCCACCAGTAATTGTACTAACCTGAACCATTGCATCAGGTTGTTTAACATGATTACTATCAACAATAAACGTATTACCACTATTTGTAAAAAAACCTAGTGATTCAACAGTATTTTGTACCGTATAATATGATGTTGGCATTGACGATATATAATTATATGGGTCACCCGACAAATTACGAGGTATAAATGAGATAATACTAGGATTTTTATCCACAGGTCTTAATATACTTGAATCAAATGCGGTATATCCTGAAACTAATGAATTTGCTTCAATTTCAGCATTAAATTTGTAATCAATTTCACTATCACCAATAGCGTAATATGCAAAATTTAACTTTCCTTGTGATAGTAATTCTCTACCTTTTGAAGTTAATTTAATATTAATAACAATCGGGTCTTTTTTATCAATAAATGCCATTTAACTATTCTTTTTGAATAAATACTAAAATATTAATTATTTTTACGCCATTGGTGGCATTGGTAATTCTGCATCAATTGAAACACTTGAATTGAAACAGGTTGTACATAAGGTATTACCAGAATCACCACCATCAATACTCCAATATATATCCCACCTAATATTAAGTCCATTAATTCTTGCAGATAATGCGCTAAAATCAACATAATAACAACCTGCACATGCACGCCAAGATGCATTTCTATCTTTTGAATACCTTGAAATTTCATACGCATTAACCAGTGTGCCATTACAACAATATAAACTTAATGTACCATCAAAACCATCATCACTACCACATTCTGAGTGATTATCCCAAATAACATCAACATCAATATAAATATCAGGTAATGGTCGTACTTCCGTTACCTGTGTTTTAACTGTTCCATATGAAATACCAAACGCATTTTTTGCAAAAGCACGATAATATGTAGTAGTGTTTGCATTTAATCCCGTAATATTTCCACTATATACGTAAGGTATTGATGGAACATCAGAAATTGTCGATACTTTAGATACATTTGCTGGATAATTATTGCAAATAAGATTTGCAGAATTACCATAATGTGCAAGTTGTGTATATAATGTCCCATATTCGATAATTGGAGCACCACCATTACTACTTAGTTTATTTCCCACAACATTAAATTTATTATACAATACATCAATAGCATTTCCAGTAATAACTGTTGGTGCAGTATATGTTATTGATGCAGTTGTTCCAGTAAGAATATCTCCATAATATTCAACACCATCGACAATAAAATATGCACGATAGCAATATATCGTACTTGCCGATAATCCAGTAATATTCATTGTATAAGAATTACTTCCTAACGGTCCTGCATTCAACGGTGTTGGTGTGTTAATCCATGTCATTTTTATTTAAATTTTAATTATATGTTATTAATTCATTAATAATTCACCCGTACCACTTGATGGGGTGATTGTTCTATAAGTAGTTGCTAGTAAACTTGAGGGTGTACCTACTGCATATGTACCAATAATACTGGTTACATTTGAAATACTTAATCTTGCAATCGAACGTTTAGGATTAGTATCATCTGTTTGTGCACATACATGGAATTGTAGTCGGTCAGTTGGTCTAATTACTATATTACCAAATGTTCCTGCATTACCATATCCAACAGATGATTTTGTGCAATATCCACAACACCACGATGCTAATGAACTATCATTACAAGTCACCCAAACACAAATTGGTTTTGGCATTGATGTAATATCTTTATACAATGTCCAATCGACTTGAACTCTAAAACATTCGCCAATAAATGGCTGACTTACAACACCCACACGATATACGTCAATGTTGGTATCATATCCATCAGTGCATGATAATACAGATACTGTTTTAGCAACTGGTGCTGTTCCTGCTAATTGTGAAACAGTAACACAAATTGGACTACCAACAGTTGGCGTATATTTAACATAACCACTCCTTGCTGATGTTTCAATATTTTTTAGTACTTGAATACTTTGTATTCTACCATCTGGTATTGGTGGGTCTGGTGTTGCTGGAACTGGTTTTAACCACGATGTACTTGCTGAAGCAGTATAGGTATTATTAAAATCGCCACATACTGTTATATTACAAACACCACCAGCAGCAGAAACACTTACAATTGATGTTGGTGTTATATTAAATCCTAATGTATTTCCAATTGGACAATATTGCATTCCATACCAATCAATATCTTGATAACCTTGAATAGCATAACCACCTGTTCCCACAATTGATGTTGAAGTACTTGATGTATTTTGTCTGGTTAATCCTGATGGAATTACTGGCTCAACAGGTATTGGTAATGTAGTAACTGTGAGCGCATTACCATAAAATACTTCAGATTCAGTTGCTACAACTGCTCGATAATCGTAAGATGTATCTACAAGCAATTCATATGAGGTATTTGTAGTACTGAAAGTAAAATTATTTGCAGTTAATGGTTGATAACCAAATTGTGTATACCACATTTGATTTGAATAAAAGTAACCAAAATTCCAATTTGAACCATAAGATTCTTTCCACTGCATACCATACCACAAAATATTATTAGTATCAAACGGTGTAATATTCATACCACCAAAATTCAATATACTTCCAACACCTGCAACACCCTGTTTTGTTTCAATTGAAATTTCAATTGGTTGTGGTGGTGGTGGTGTTAATTGTGCTACTTGAAACATACTACCGTCATCACCAAGATAATTAACCATTGGATTACCTCTCATATCGTAGAGTGTTGAACCTGATTGAATATTAACACCCCTTTTATATGTAAATTTTTGCTTTGTAAAAATACTATTACGTATCAATAACCCACCCTTTCTTAAAATAATAGTTGCAGATAACAATTGGTCAATAAATCTATTAAAGAATGCGTTATATTTACTTAAAAATGGATATAAATTTTCAAATGTATAACCATTGGAATGTAATGGATTATCAGTTGATAACAATCCTCTTTCAAGATACATCTCGTATATTTTTAAAACAGTTGGATACCAACCACCCTTAAAATCAGATATTGTTTTTCTATTTCTTGCATTAATCATTTTTCTCTGAACTAATTCAAGAAATTCGAGAAATGATAGTTTACTTAAATCGCCAAGACCAAAACTATCCGAAACTACTGGTGTAAACAGTTCGTTTCCACCAACAAGATAATATGCACTAAGTACTGTACCATATTTAAGTCCTTTTGGTAAGAATATTTCATATGGATTTATTACATTAATATCATAATCTTTATATGGTTCTAATGCAATACCATCAACCAAGAATTTAACTTCACTAGCATTATTTGCTTTATAATTTAATTTAAAAACGTATTTATTTGCTGAATTATTGAAGTATATCTTACCAGTATTAAAACTATCAATTCGAACAATCTCGCTTCTTAAATTAATATTATTGCTACCAATAACCTCAACATATGATACTTGGACATCTGGATTTGCTGCAAGAAATGCAATAACATCTTGATTTTGTATGATAATTTGACTACTTCCTATTGTATTATTAGGGTCAACAATATAATCTGCAGTAAATTGTGATGTTCCTTTTGTAAGTGCAATGCCGTTAATAGTTACTTGTACATCACCACGTGGATAACTTGGTAAAGGTATTGCAGTACCAGTTAAATTTGCTTTAATTCTTGTTACAATATACTGTACACTAATTCCAGTTACTGGATGTGTACCACCCGAATAAACAAATGTTGCTTGTATAACATCTCTTCGATTGCCACTATTAATTGCGTAATTGCCATTTAAAATAGTAAATGTATTACCAGAAACACTATAATCAGCATTAGTCAATACACCATCAGTTGTACCAGTTTTAGGCGCATTTAATAGTATACCATTATAACGAACCTCTAAATCACCTTGTGTTTTATCATATGTAGTTGGAAGAGTAAATGTATTTTGTGTTCCTGTGAAATTCAATGATATGTTTACGTATGAATATGGTAAAGTATATCCACTATTATTTGCGGGATAATCAATGTCTTTAATATAACGATACACATCATATTCAATACCACGTGCAGTATCTAATGCAACATCAACTTCTTTTGTATTAATAACCAATTTACTATCTTCTTGATAGTATTGTATTGTACTATAATGCTGTCTTGTTGTTGCACCAGTTTGAATCCAAGATTTTTTATTATCAACAGTTCGATTTAATGTAAATCCAGCCATACGAAAAACATCAAGATATGCCTGTCCACCATCAGTATTACCCGAAAGTTGAAAATAAAATGAATTTGTTTCTAATGGTGCTACTGGATAACCACTATTGTCATATGGTAATGAATTTGAAGGAAAATCGATTTGTGATAATGTAACTGTTCTTGGGTCAATTTTACCATCAACAGTATAAACATACTCAGTAATATTAATAAACGGTTCAGGTATACCAATTAACAAAAACATTGATTTTATTGCCTCACGAGTACCTTTTGATTTCCAAAAATAACTTGTATTATTCAATATTCTTCTCCAGAGTTCAATATCTATTTCTGCTGGTAATAAATCTTCATTTAAATTTCTTTCTTGTTCATCTATTGTTAAGAAACTATTAACTAATTCACTTTCATTAACTAGTGAAAAATAATCCCAACCAAATGTTCTTGCCATATTTTTCACAATTTGGTCAGAAACATTATTTATCTTATCGTAGGTAACTTTATTTATATAAACCAATGAATCAATAAATTCCCTTAATCTATCAAATTCCCAACCATAGATTCTTAACAATTTTCCCATTTTACCTTCTTCAGTAAAATCATATGTTTGTAATGATGTTGGTGTTAAAAATCTGGCAATTAAATCGGTTTTAATTTTATCGTATTTCGCACCAATAGTTAATAATCCTTGTAGAAAACTTCTATAACTTGGTGTATTAACATCAACGTTATAATCATCTGATGTTGTCCATAATAATGAAGTATTTGAATATATTATATTACCGTCATCAAGTAATGTTGGATTTTTAATTATAAATCTAAATCCATCGATACCATCCCTATATGAAACAACATATTTTTCGTATGGATTTAATAATGCACGAAACTCTTCAAACTTAACATTATTTGGTTTAATGTGAAAGTCAAGAACACCAGTACCACCAGTATTTCCAGTCATCATTAAAGCAAATGGATTACCCATTACTTCAAATCGTAAATATTTACGTAGTGTTGGATTACCACTATTTATTGTATTACCAGTATATCCAATGATTGGATACGATATGTTATAATCTAATGCAGTTGATATTACATATTCTGCATATGATATATTTAAATTTTTTAATTCATCATTATCAGGAATGCTAGTATTACCTGCATTAATAACTAATCCAAACGTATTAACAGTACATGCTGTTGGCACATAAAATGTTGAAATATTTGAAATTGGATTATATGAACAACCACTAAATGTTGTGATTAAATTACCATTTCCAAGATTTTGTGTATTTGCAAAAAGACTTCCCGGATATGCAACAATAATATTTTCAACCGAAACTCTTAAAAATTCATATGCCGAACCAAATCTAACGAAAGTATTTAAATCAGATTTATCAAGATTTAATAAGGCTTGTGTTGAATATGTATGTAATATTTGCGATTGGGTTTCAGTAATACCTAAAGTTTCTAATGTTACGGGACGAACAAATGTACTCAAAACATTTTGATAAGTTACCGTTGTTTTGCCATCAAAATTTGAAGTTACAAAAAATTTACCAAACGAAAATATCGTATTGGATGGCATGTCAATGAAATTAGTTCCGTTTAAATTTTGGTCGAGATTATTGTTTATTATTTTAACTTTTGCCACAGTCTTTTCAATTTACTATAAATACGATAAAAAGAAAAATCCCAATTATAAAAATTGGGATTTTTAAAAATTAATTAAACATAATTGATTTATAATTCACTAGTAACCTCATCAAAATTTTGTGTTTCATTAATATTTGTACGTCTTTCCTTAACTTCATATAATGGTACGTTACCCACATCATCTTTAATTTCATAAATATCAAATTGTCTAGTAATAATCCTATTTGAATCGAAATATGTTAGAATACCATTATCAACGTCTTTAATTTGTTCACCACCAACCAAATCTGAAAGAGTATCGATTGTGTTTGCAACTAAATCCACTTCAATTACAAGGGGTGAAAAAAATGTATTTGTAATTATTATCGTTTGATTTGGTGTTCCAATTGATGGTGAAACGTTCGGTTTAACATCCGATGAACTACTTGGTGTTAATTGTAAAAATAATAATGTACCACTATCATCAAATTTATATCGTGTTGCTTTTTGACTTGTATTACCAACATTATCATTTACTGGAACTACTTTATTTGCAGTTACAACATAACGAACCATATTTCTTACTTTATTGTTTGTTGTTGGGTCAACATATTCAATACGATACCCTTGTAAAGCATTATTTGCTCTCAATCCTTCAGGTAGTTGAGTACTATCCAATACAATTCCTTTTACGCTTGGTAATGCCGATAATACGCTACAGTCAATTATTGTAGTAACCACTCTTTTAGGTTTAATATAAATTGTATATATACCTAATTGACCAAATACCGACGCAGGTAATCTTAAATTATACAATCCTTCAAGGAGATTTTCATTACCAGAAATTTGTTCATCAGTTGGTAAGTAATTATACGACATTAATTGAGTTGCATCTAATTTATAGATTGTGTTATTTGATGTTTCTCTATTCGGTGTATAATTATAATAAATATCAATATCTTCGATACTAACATCTGCGGGTCTTGTTATACCATATACTCCTACTGCCATATTATGTGTTATTAACTATATTAAAAAAATTTCCACCTGCATATGATGTTAAATCAACAAGATTTCTAATAAACTCTAGTTTATAATTTGAATCAAATGCAGATAATTCTTGTCTTACTATAAATACATCATCATTAATTTTTGGATTACTCACTATATAGTTTTTATCAGGATTCTTATAGTATGGTAATTCGGTAAAACTGGAACTATTAATTGGAGTATAGTAAAAATTTGTTGTTGATGCTGATACATTATCGACAAACTTTATTCCACCAATATAATAAACAACAGTAACACCTGATATTGAATAATTGAAATCAACACCATCACTTGAATATGAACCATTACCAACATATTTTTCATCAAAAACGTTGGTGATTTTATATTTTCTTAGCTCATTTAGTCTACTATTTTTTGTTGTTCCTGTAATCATCTTTGTATTATTTTATCAATTCGATTTAATATCCTATAATATGCTGTACCTAAAATCGTTTTTAAAAATTCATCAATTTCTTCAAACGAAATGTTTCTATCAATTGCTGTGGTACTTAATTTAAATTTATTAATTTCATATAAAAAGTAATCACCGAAAAATATTTTTCTATTTTTTATAATATCATCTTCACACAATTTAACCGAATACTTATCAATTCCATTGTTAACAAACTTATTGAACTCTTCAATTGAATTTGAATTTACAATCTTCAAATTGTATGGTAGTATTGAAAATATTGCAGCACCATCAAAATCAGTATATATAATAATTTCACTATTAGTAAAT
>ENA-UPTA01000254-UPTA01000254.1-activated-sludge-metagenome-genome-assembly--contig:-NODE-254-length-61590-cov-8.968229_pt1 | contig 61590 bp, 57 predicted proteins | sample MGYA00238184_ERZ773361 | MGnify/ENA primary metagenome ERZ773361 (study PRJEB29100, sample SAMN05720205) | activated sludge metagenome | isolation source: anaerobic digester from wastewater... | reverse complement strand
AGGGGTTGTGATGCCTCACCATAAGGGGTACGCACGATCTGTCGCCGTGTCACCTTGAAATTTTCCAGTTGCCCTAAACCTGTCCCGCGTATGATTCCAAACATCATCTATCCTCACTACTGATGATACTTATTGTATCGCACCTCTTGATACACGATAAGCCAGCATGATAATTTTGTGGCATACTTTCGTCATGGGAATACGAAATAACTCAGCAAGAGCCGTCAAAGCAAGCAACTCTGCGAGCAGGCAAATCTCCAAGCAAAATGAAAGCTTGGCGCACGAGCATTATGAGAACTTTCCTGTTGCCTCTATTGCACTACCCAAACACCTGCGAGGACCTATCGCACTGATATACACCTTTGCAAGGCAAGCGGATGACCTTGCTGACGAAGGCCATCACAAGCCGGAGAAAAGGCTGGCAATGTTGCAGGGGTATCGTAATCAGCTGGATCTGATAGCACAAAAGAAAACCATCAAATCCCCATTCTTCAAGGAAGTCGCTAACACCGTCGAAAAATATCAACTTCCTCTGCAACCTTTCTATGATCTGCTCGACGCATTCAGTCAAGATGTAGTCAAAACTCGCTATGCCAATTTTGTTGAAGTGCTGGATTATTGCCGTCGCTCAGCCAATCCTATCGGCGCACTGCTGTTACACCTTTTCGGAAAAGCAACGCCTGAAAACATCATCTATTCCAACAAGATCTGTACTGCCTTGCAGCTCATCAACTTTTATCAGGACATCGCGATAGACTTTGAAAAGCCGCTAAACCGCAGCCGCATTTACCTGTGCCAGGATGAAATGGAGCAATTCGGCGTCACGGAGGCACAGATCGCTGCGCAGTATGTCAACCGCCACTGGGAAGAGTTTATGCTGTTCAACATTGAACGCGCCGAACAGATGTTGCTGGAAGGCAAACCATTGGAACATATTTTGCCAGGGCGGATCGGCCTGGAAATGCGCATGATTATTGGTGGTGGAGAGCGCATCATCTACAAGCTTAGAAACGTGCGCGGCGACGTTTTCAAGCACCGCCCTACCCTAAAAGCTTGGGATTGGCCCGTGATACTGCTAAAAGCCTTATTGCGCTAACAAAGATCCCCCTCACGCATGACACCTCTGCAATACTGCCAGCAAAAAGCCTCTCATAGCGGCTCTAGTTTCACCACCAGCTTCATCTTCCTGCCCAAACCCAAACGTGACGCGATGACAGTGCTATATGCTTTTTGCCGAGAAGTGGATGACGTGGTCGATGAATGCAGTGATTATCAGGTAGCTCAAGCCAAGCTCAACTGGTGGAAAAATGAAATCGAAGCAATATTTTCCGGCGTTCCACAACATCCCATTGCACGCGCCTTGCAACCAGTCATTACGCAATTTCATCTAGCTCGAGAACATTTCCTGGAAATCATCGACGGCATGGAAATGGATATCAAATTCAATCGCTACGAGGATTTCAAACAATTGCAGCTTTATTGTTACCGCGTAGCGGGAGTGGTGGGGCTTCTATCTGCACAGATTTTCGGCTTCCAAAATCGCAAAACTCTTAAATATGCACATGATTTGGGTATAGCTTTCCAACTCACCAACATCATCCGCGATGTGGGTGAAGACGCTCGCAGAGGCCGTATCTACTTGCCGCTGGACGAGCTGAGAAAGGCTGGGGTCACTGAAGATGATATCTTGCGTGGTCGCGAGACTGACGCCGTTAAAACTCTAATGGAATATCAAATCGACCGGGCAGAAAGCTATTATGATCGCGCTTTGCGTGAGCTACCAGCCGAGGACACAAAAGCGCAGCGTCCCGGGCTGATGATGGCGGCTATCTATCGCACCCTGCTTCGGGAGATACATGCGGATGGTGCAGAGAAAGCTCTTAACAGCAAGACCCGCATCCCACCATTCCGCAAACTGATACTCGCCGCCAAGACTTATTTCAAATATGCCTGAGGTAGCTATTGTCGGTGCAGGTATGGCAGGCCTGGCAGCCGCTTCTAGATTGGCTTCCAAAGGCATCACTGCAACAGTTCTAGAATCTTCGAAGCAACTTGGCGGCCGTGCCCGCGGTATAAATTATCAAGACTTGATGGTGGACAATGGCCAGCACATTATGCTTGGCGCCTATCATGACACCTTGTCTTTGCTAAAACAGGCGGGGGTTGAGGAGAACGAGGCGTTCTTGCGGCTACCCCTTCAATTGCACATCCATGACATGATAGGTGGGGAGACAATCTCCTTACAAACATGCAACTCATTGCCTGCACCTTTCCATATACTAGGTGGATTCATTTTTGCAAAAGGCTTGTCTCTGTCTAGCAAGCTAGCTGCAATACGTATGATGACATGGGCTCGATGCAATCGGTTCCAACTATGCTCTGACATGCCATTGGCCGCATTTCTAGCCCAGCAAAAACAATCGCAACAGCTGATTTCCAGCATATGGGAACCATTATGCCTAGCTGCGCTGAATACTCCGATTGCGGATGCAAGCGCGCAGGTATTTTTAAATGTACTCCGGGACAGTTTCGCCCGACAAAAAAGTGATTCCGACTTGCTGCTACCGAGATCCGATTTGAGTAAAGCGCTCGTCAACCCGCTTGCAAACTGGCTAAAGACTCGAGGCGTCAAAATCGCGCATGAAACAATCAAGTCTATCGAGCAAGCAGATACAGGTTTTCATGTCATAACCAATATACAAACTTACTCCTTCAGTCATGTCGTTCTGGCCTGCGGCCCGCACCAACTCAAGCACATAGCATTGCCAAGCTCGCTGGATAGTGTGCTACCGGCGTTCGAATACCAACCCATCACTACTGTTTACTTGCAGTTTGAAAAACACATAGAATTGCCCCGCCCCATGACTGGCATGGTCAATAGCATCACGCAATGGGTATTAGATCGCGGCAGAATGTGTGGCCAGAACGGATTGCTGGCAGCCGTGATTAGCGCTGACAAGGCCGCCTTGGATATGAGAAACGAAAACTTGGCAGAAAAAGTGATTACCGAACTTCAACAATCCTTCCCCGGTTTAGGCAAACCAGTATGGTATAAAGTGATTACCGAAAAATTCGCCACATTCTCATGCAAATCAGGCATGACGCGACCTACTGCTCTGACAACAGTTCCTAACCTATTTCTGACCGGCGACTATATAGAGAATGGCTATCCAGCTACCATCGAGGGGGCTGTACGTAACGGATTAAGCGTTGCGGATATGTTGCAAAGCCTGCTCTAGACGCTCCACAGCAATAATGTGCATATTCCCGAATTTGCCTTTTGGCGCATTGGCTTTGGGGATGATAGCCTTGGTAAAGCCCAGTTTCTCGGCTTCCTTCAAACGCACTTGACCACCCTGTACCGGGCGCACCTCACCCGCCAAGCCTACTTCACCAAAAACTATAAGTTTATTCTCTAATGATTTGTTTTTAAAGGAAGAGAAGATAGAAACCAATACTGCTAAATCCACCGCAGGCTCGCTGATTTTGACACCGCCAACCGCATTAATGAACACATCTTGGTCAAAACATGCGACTCCCGCATGACGATGCAGCACAGCCAGCAGCATGGCAAGACGATTCTGCTCCAACCCGACGCACAATCTTTTGGGGCTAGGTGCATGCGCCTGATCCACCAACGCCTGAATTTCTATCAATAAAGGACGTGTGCCTTCCATCGTCACGGTGATGCAGCTGCCTGGCACCTGCTGCTCATGGTGCGAAAGGAACAAGGCCGATGGATTGCTGACTTCACGCAAACCCTTTTCTGTCATCGCGAACACACCCAACTCGTTCACTGCGCCGAACCGGTTCTTGAATGCGCGAATCAGCCTGAAAGATGAGTTCTGGTCTCCTTCAAAATACAGCACGGTATCCACGATATGCTCCAGCACACGGGGGCCAGCCAAGCCGCCCTCTTTCGTCACATGACCGACTAGAATCATAGTGATGCCCAATTGTTTAGCGACCCTAGTCAGTTGCGCACTACACTCACGCACCTGCGCCACTGAGCCGGGTGCAGACTGTAGCGCTTCAGAATAGACCGTCTGAATCGAATCTATGACAACGACATTCGGGCTATACGCTTGCACGCTGCTAAGAATCTTTTCCAGATTGATTTCCGCCAGCAAATCGATCTCGCTGGCATCCAGCCCAAGACGCTTGGCGCGCATCGCAATCTGCTGTGGCGATTCCTCTCCACTAACATACAGCACTTGATTGGCTTTACCAAGATGGCATAGGGTTTGCAACAACAATGTGGATTTACCGATACCCGGGTCACCACCAATCAAAATAACACCGCCTTGCACCAAACCACCACCCAATACGCGGTCAAACTCTGTGATTCCAGTCGGCTGACGTGAAACATCCGCCGCCTGCACTTGACTCAGCTTTTGCAGGACGCTTGATTGTGCCAAGCCTTCGAACTTTTTGGCATAGCGGTTAGCTGACACGGTTTCTGCAATCGTTTCTACAAAGGTGTTCCAAGCCCCACAGCTTGGGCATTGACCCTGCCATTTCGGTTCGCTGGCACCGCATTCTGTGCAGGTGTAAACCGACTTGACCTTCGCCATCAATCCACCATGCGCATCGGCACACGCTGAGCGACCGCACACAACAACTCATAACCTACCGTGCCGGATTTCTCAGCCACTGCGTCCACCGGCACTTGCGCCCCCCACAGTTCTACAGGCGCACCAATGCTGGCTTCCGGGATATCGGTCAAATCCGCGAATAGCATGTCCATCGAAACGCGGCCTATCGTCCTCGTCAATTTACCGCCAACCGCCACAGGTGTGCCGTTTGGCGCATGCCGTGGGTAACCATCAGCATAACCACAGGCCACAATACCCACCCGCGTGGGTTTGGCAGCAGTAAATCGATTACCGTACCCTACGCTTTCGCCTGTTTGTATGCCTTGCACTGCAATAATTTCACTGCTTAACTGCATGACAGGCTTCAAATCAAATGCTGATACAGATGTGCCGCTTATTGGAGTAGCGCCGTACAGCATGATGCCGGGACGCACCCAATCGGCATGCGCCTGAGGGTGGCGTAATATAGTGGCTGAATTGGCCAGAGACACTTTTCCTGCAAGCCCTGATGTGGTTTTTTGAAACACGTCAAGCGCGGCCGCTATCCCGACTTCTTCATCCGCTGTCGCAAAATGCGTCATCAACGTGATGCCGCTGACGTTTTTGCAGGCTTTCAGGCGCTCATAGACGGTTCGATAGATCTCCGGCCTAAACCCAAGTCTGTTCATACCACTGTTCATTTTGAGATGAATATGCACTGGGCGCAAAAGATTGGTTTTTTCGAGCATATCCAACTGTGGCATTGCATGAACAACAAGATCAGCACTGTAGCTGCTTGCAATCTTGAGTTCTTGCACACTGAAGGCGCCTTCCAGCAACATGATAGTCTGGTCATAACCGGCCTCACGCAGGTCTATTGCTTCAGACAGGTTTAGCACTGCAAAGCCATCCGCATCATGCATACCCATCGCGACGTTCAGCAGACCATGCCCATAACCGTTCGCTTTCACAACTGCCATTATTGCGGAATTGGGAGCGTGTCTCTTCGCAACTGCAAGATTATGCGCAAGTGCACTAAGAGATATCGTGGCTCGAATGGGACGCATCAATACTCGTCCGCCATATAACCCGCATTAGCGTAGTTCTCAAAGCGCGTATTAGCGCCAATGAACGTTAGACGTACCCTGCCAATCGGACCGTTACGCTGTTTGCCAATAATGATTTCGGCCGTGCCTTTGTCCGGGCTGTCGGGGTTATAAACCTCATCTCGGTAGATAAACAAAATCAAATCGGCATCCTGCTCAATAGCGCCGGACTCACGGAGGTCACTCATCACTGGGCGTTTGTCCGGGCGCTGCTCAACACTACGGTTTAACTGCGACAATGCAATGACCGGACAATCCAGTTCTTTTGCCAGCGCTTTCAAAGAGCGGGAAATCTCTGAAATCTCGGTAGCTCGATTCTCGCCCTGCTTGCCAGCAGGGGCTGCCATCAACTGCAGGTAATCGACCACGATCAGGCCAAGCTTGCCGGCTTGTCGATGCAAGCGCCGCGCCCTGGCACGCACATCGAAACTGCTCAAGCCCGCGCCCTCATCGATGAATATCGGCGCTTCGTTCAGTCTGCCCAACGCTGTGGTTAATTTTTCCCAGTCCTCGTCTTCCAGCCGACCGGTACGCATCTTATGCTGATCCAAGCGACCTACTGAGCCAATCATACGCATTGCCAGTTGAGTTGATGCCATCTCCATAGAGAATACTGCGACTGGTAGTTTTGTATCCAACGCAACATTCTCGGCTATATTGATCGAAAAGGCTGTTTTACCCATGGAAGGCCGTCCAGCAACAATTACCAGATCTCCCGGCTGCAAGCCGGATGTCATCGAATCCAGATCCGAAAACCCGGTTGGGATTCCTGTAACATCGGATTGGTTTTCACGAGAAAAAAGCATATCAATGCGTTCAGCCACTTGAGGGAGCAAGGTCTGTATGTCCTGAAATCCTTGGCTGCTACGCTGCCCACCTTCCGCAATCTGGAAAATCTTGGCTTCTGCCTCATCCAGCAGTTGTTGCGCGTCGCGACCATTTGGATGATATGCGCTTTCAGCGATATCACTACCAACAGTCACTAATTTACGCATTACCGCACGCTCACGGACAATCTCCGCATATCTACGTATATTAGCTGCGGTTGGTGTATTTTGTGCCAGCGCTCCCAAATAGGCGACGCCACCGATCTGCGACAGTTCGTTAGTGCTTTCCAGCGACTCTGCCACCGTCACAATGTCCGCTGGACGATTTTTCTCGATCAGCCTGGCGATGTGTTCGTATATGAGCTTGTGGTCAAACTGATAAAAATCCTGTGGGCTGAGAATGTCGGCAATCTTGTCCAACGCCTCATTTTCCAGCAACAAACCGCCCAAGACGGACTGCTCCGCCTCAATCGAATGTGGAGGAAGTTTTAGAGAATCGAGTTGTTCGTCAGCCATCTAAGAATTATACCCAATAAAAAAGGCTGCCGAAGCAGCCTTGTTTGTATCACTGAAAATTTTATGCTTCAGCTGCCACCAAGACAGTGATATCTACCACTACGTCATGATGCAAAGCGATGCTAATTGGGTATTCACCAATTGCCTTCAATGGGCCGGTTGGCATGCGCACTTCAGATTTAGCCACTTGATGACCTGCTGCCACTAAACCTGCAGCGATGTCATGGTTGGTAACGGAACCGAACAGACGGCCGTCTACGCCGGCTTTTTGTGTCACAGTCAACACAAAACCAGCCAATTTCTCGCCACGAGATTTCGCTACAGCCAAAATATCAGCTTGTTGTTTTTCCAATTCAGCACGGCGTGCAGCGAATTCGGCTTTGTTAGCCTCAGTTGCACGTTTCGCTTTACCTTGAGGAATCAAGAAGTTACGACCATAACCGTCTTTTACCTTAACAACATCACCCAATGCGCCCAGGTTGGCCACTTTTTCCAATAAAATTACTTGCATGAGTGCTCTCCTTAACCTGGATGTTTGTCAGTGTATGGTAACAAAGCCAAGTAACGAGCGCGTTTAACAGCGGTCGTTAATTGACGTTGATATTTGGCTTTGGTGCCGGTCATACGTGCTGGAATGATTTTAAAGTTTTCACTCAAAAAGTCCTTGAGCAAATCCACATCCTTGTAATCCACTTCTTTGATGCCCTCTGCGCTAAAACGGCAATAGCGGCGGCGTTTGTACATATCTCTTGCCATGTTAAAACTCCTTCAATATCTTTAAATTCTGTATATGCAAAATCAACTGGGTGCTTTTTGCGCTCTGCTTCGCAAGAAAGCCGCTTACTTGAACATGATTGCCAATCGATAATGGACTTTTTGTTAAATCACCCATCACTACAGCATTTACTTCACATTCAGTCTTGCGTTTCATGTTTGCTTCCATCACTTCGGAAGCATGTTGAATCGTCAGACTAAGCAGCGGGATACCTGCGGGTGTATGTCTTATCGGCGTGAGCGCCACGACCACACCGCTTAGCACCACATTATTCAGCAGCAGCCTCGGCTGGCGCAGCTTCGCTCAATACTGATTTGGATTTCTCTTCTTTCATCATTGGGCTTGGTGCTGTCACAGCGGTTTTGGTTGCGATGGTCAAGTGACGCAAAACAGCATCATTGAACTTGAAGCCATGTTCCAATTCATCCATCGTTTCCTGGTTGCACTCGATGTTCATGCAAACATAATGAGCTTTGTGGATTTTTTGAATTGGGTAAGCCAATTGGCGGCGGCCCCAGTCTTCCAGACGATGAATCGCTCCGCCGTTGCTGGTGATTTGTGTCCGATAACGCTCGATCATTGCAGGCACTTGCTCGCTTTGATCAGGATGCACGATGAATACGATCTCGTAATGTCGCATGTAATCTCCTTGTGGTTTATAGCTACCCTCAATGCGAATGAGGTGCAGCAAGGTTGAAAAGCGCGAAATTATAGCCAAGAAAGCTAATTAAATCAAACCATTTAGTAAAAATCGCGCCAAAACACCCATTTGGATCTTATTTATCAGCCAGCTTGGCCATCTAACCTGGGTTTTGCAAGCATAGGCGCGTAATTCAGCACAAAAATGCCAAACCCCAGCACCCAGCAGACCGTGCCGATGATTAACCCATACCGATAGAACGACATATCCAGCATCGGCATCAATGCACGGAATACCATGCTGAGCACCATCAACACGAATGTCATCGAGACCCACTTCGGCGGTTGGTGAATATTGCGACCGGTATGCCCCAGGCTTACACGCGCCATCATGGCAAGGGTGATGAGGCCAATGCCGCCGATAGTGAAGACATGGATGGGCAAAGTGATGCCAATAGCCAGAAAGTCGCGCAACCCGTAAAGCAAGAATCCTAAGTTGATAGACCAGATAGCCAGATAGAGGCTCCAAAGCAAAGGCACTCGCCAAATACCATGCTGATACCAATTCATCATGCGATATCCATTTAGGGCAAACAAGGCAACGCATGCCCATCGTGAGACAATGCCGTGCCGTAGCAACAGCTCATCCAGCAACCATAGCAAAAAAAGCACCATGATACTGATGTCCAGCCATTTGTATTGAACGAGGTTATGCGTCAATCCTAGCCCACGTTCGATAAAGAATGGGATGACTCGGCGGCCAATAACCAGAATCAAACTCAGGATCAACAGCATTGCCAAGGTTTGAGATACAACTACTCCAATCTCAAGAATGCCTAACATCCCTAAATAGAAAAGCCCGTTGCCTAGCCCAAGCAATAGCACCTTGGAAATCACTGCAATCTGCCGCCATTGCCGGGCTTTGATAATCGGCATAGCTACTGCAACAATAAGGCCGAGATCAAATAACAGATCCAGCACCGCAGCAAAATTCCAATAGGATTCCGGCAGCATCATACACACTCTGGCAGCGAACCAAAGCCCAAACAAGCATGCAAGCGCTTTACCTTGAACGGTTTGAACATTTGTCCAGTTTCTCACTGCAGTTAGTAAAAACCCAGCTATGATGGACAAACCATAGCCGTATAGCATTTCGTGAGCATGCCATTGGCTGGGTGTCAGCGTGGATAATGTAAATGCTTTGGCGGTGAAGAAACGATGCATCCATATTAGAATCGACAGCATCGCGAACAATGCCCCTCCAAGAAAGAAGGGCCTGAATCCCAGATTGAACAGTGCAAAGCCCTTGATTGGCGCCCTTTTACCTGGCGGTGGGAGGATAGTCTGCAGCGACATTAATCAACTCGATTTCATCAAACAACAAAGCACCCATGATAGCAATAATCAGCACTTAGGTCTGCGTCCGTTTTTTCGTGCACGCGTGATTGCATTCGCTTTCGCCCTGCAGAAACCCTTAATAATTAAAGCTCGCAGAGCAATGCCTCGCATAATGATGATTGAGGTGTACAGTTAGCATCCCTTGCCAAGCTAAGCGTTGCCAATTACAGTTTCTTTATCATCACAAAATGCGAGCATGCCATGCAAGCCCTTATCTTTTTTGCCAAACGCTACCCTTATGCCTGCTTGCTGGCCGTGCAACTGGCAAGCGTGCTTTTTTATGGCACGATGACCGACTCTACATTAAGCCATATCGTCTTCCAGTGCTTTGGCTTGGGTGTGCCTTTGCTGGCCGTGTGGGTAGTGTACCGTAGTCCTGCGCTCAACTGGGTAGGCTACGTGCTCGCCGGGCTGGCCATCTGCCTAACGTTGTTGAGCAACCTGCCTCAATTTTCCGGCTGGATTGTCTTGGCGCAGGCCTTTGAAAGCCTACTATATTTCTACGCGGCCATCAGCCTAGTAATGTATATGTTCGAGGACAATATCGTGACGCGTGATGAGCTGTATGCTGCGGGCGCCACATTCACGTTGCTGGTGTGGGGCTTCGCACTGGCATATTCAGTATGCCAGCAATTATACCCCGGTAGCATCGGCGCAGCCATCCATGCGGAAGCGCCACGCACTTGGATGGAACTGTTATTCATGAGCTTTTCGATTCAGTCAGGCACCGGTATCGGAGACATCATCCCGCTTTCCAAACCAGCACGAGCCTTGAGTGCGATCCAAATGTTCACCGCGCTGATGTATATCACCATCGCGGTGTCTCATCTGGTCGGCTTGGCGGCTAGCATACGCGTCAAAGACGAAGACTAAAAAGCCACAAAGGGGGCCTATGGCTGGCCTAGCTTGTAAACTAGCACGGCGTCGCCTTGCTTGTAGCCAAGAATGGAGTTCCCCCCACTTGCCACGGCAATGTATTGCTGACCGTTGATGGTGTAGGAAATCGGCGGCGCGTTAACACCAAAATCCGATTTATCTTGCCATAGCAGTTGACCAGTCTGGCTATCGTAGGCGTTGAAATTTCCATTGCCCTCGCCCACAAACAGCAAGCCACCGGCAGTCGCCAGCACACCGCCCATCAAGGGTTGTGGCAATTTATTCTGCCAGGCAACTTTGCCGGTCTTCAGGTCAATCGCAGAGAGCACCCCCCATCGTGGATCATCCGTCGGCTCACTCGCCGCATAGCGTATCGTAGGCTGGCCATTCTTTGCGGGCGACTCATGCAAAGTATAGCGAATCGGTGCATGGATAGCTGCCACAAACACGCGCTGCCGCGCCTCGTCCAAACTGACCGGAGACCAGTTGGAACCACCCAGGATGCCTGGATAAATTACTGTGCCTTCAAAGGTGGCTTTGGCAAACATGTTCTGTTGCGGGACGAACGGCTGGGACTTTCTCAATAGTTTTCCTGTAGCGCGGTCATGAATATAGAACCATCCGGTCTTGCTAGCCTGTCCGACCGCCGCAATACGCTTACCATCTTGCATGTAATCAAACAATACTGGCGGGCTAGCGAGATCGTATCCCCACAAGTCGTGCGGCACCTGCTGATAATGCCATTTGCGTTCACCTGTGTTGACATCCAGTGCAACTAACGATACGGTATAAAGATTGTCGCCAGGCCTGGAGATGTCGTTCATCTGCGGCGAGGGGTTGCCAGTACCGAAATATAAGGTATCGGTTGCCGTGTCGATGGCGGGGGTGCTCCAGGCAGAGCCGCCCCCAAAACGCGCGGCATCGGGGAATTTGTCCAAACTCGCTTTTTCACTGGCGATATCGCGGTTCAGTTTGATTTCACCGTCAACAGCTTCAGCAAAATTGCCTTCCCAGCCTTTCCCGGGAATAGTATCGAACTGCCAGACCCGCTTGCCATCATTGATATCGAAAGCAGCCAAAAACCCAGGCCGTCCATAGCGCCCAGTCACGCCAATCACTGCACCTAAAGGTGCGTCCTCACGTGGATTATCGATATGTAATCCATAGCCCACGCCGGTGATGCCAACGATAACTTTTCCCTTGTATACTACTGGTGCCATCGCGATACCGATGCCGGTTCCGCCTGTCACCTTGCGCACAGAATTTGGGTCGTCCTTGTTTAAAGAATCCTGCCCTTCCGTAGTCACGCCCGCCTCAACAACATCGATATCCCATAATTTCTTGCCAGTAGCCGCATCCAGCGCAACCAACCGCGCATCGACCGTACCGATAAACACCTTGCCTCCACTAACTGCCACGCCACGGTTAGCCGGTCCGCAACACATCGCCCAGCCTTTGCGTCTGTTATGTTGATATCGCCAGATTTCCTGACCTGTCACCGCATTCAGCGCCACAACATGATTAAATGGCAAGGCGACATACATCACGCCATCCACCACGATAGGTGTCGCCTGAAAACTAGCCATAATGCCCGAATTGAATTTCCATGCACGCGTCAGCTGTTTCACGTTGCTGGTATTGATTTGCGTGGCATTAGCAAAGCGTTGTCCGCCGTAGTTTTTGCCATAACTTGGCCAATCGCTCGCTTGCTCTTGCTTGACTGGGTGGCTACAAGCCCCCAGCATCAAACTCAAAACCAATCCAAAAGCTTTCACATAATCATTCTTCATCGTCTACACATTCATGAACTATACTGATTTGTATACTACTCGATTTATCTGTCATTGCCAATCTGCATGGCACGTATGTTAATCTAAGCTTTTTAATTAGATTCTCTATGCAATTTTCCACCGTAGAATGGAAAAACGGAATGCCCTACTCGCCTGAATTTGGCGACATCTACTTTTCCGTCGAGAATGGTAGACAAGAAACAGAGCATGTATTCGTTCAAGGCAATCAACTAGAAAGCCGGTTTAAGTTTGCTCAGCATGGTTTTACCATTATCGAGACAGGCTTTGGCACCGGCCTGAATTTTTTCACTGTTACCGACAAGTGGCTGCAAATGGCGCCAGCGCAGGCTCAACTTACATTTATTAGTATAGAGAAATACCCACTAAACCACTCTGATATGCAACAAGCCTGCGAATGCTGGCCGGAATTTTCACGAATTCAGCAACAATTTCTAGCGCTCTATGCAAGCATCAAGCCCGGGCTAAATGATTGGCAGGTCACAAACAACATCAGCTTACAGCTATGGATCGCAGATGCGCTGGACGCTTTGTCAGTCATCACACAACCTACGGATGCTTGGCTACTTGATGGCTTTGCTCCCGCCAAGAACCCCGCCATGTGGAATGAACGGCTGTTTGCTCGCATGGCGCAGTTATCAAATCCTGGCATCAGCACCTTTGCAACATTTACCAGCGCTGGCCATGTACGCCGCGGCTTGCAGTCTGCTGGTTTTGAAGTCAGCAAGCATCCTGGTTATGGCAAAAAGCGTGAAATGAGCAGCGGCTACTACAGGGGTAACGTCTGATGCATGCAATTGTGATCGGTGGCGGCATCGCTGGCTGTAGCACTGCCTTTGCATTGGCTTGCCAAAACGTCAAAGTCACGCTGATCGAGCGCCTTCCAGATGTTGCGCAAGCCGCCTCTGGCAACCCCATCGCCATGCTCTACCCCAAACTCTCTGCTATATCGGACGCAGCCAGCAACCTCGGTATACAAGGGTTACGCTACACGCTGGACATGCTGAAAGCATTGGATCCATATGAGTTATTTCATGCCAGTAGCGGCCAAATCCAGTTAGCCTTCGACGCAAGAACCGCATTGCAGCATGCAAAAACAGCCCAGCAACCGTTTTTTCATGAGCTGCCCTTTACAGCCAGATTCGTGGATGCCGAGGAAGCCAGTGAAATCGCAGGCATTCCTGTCAAGCACCTCGGACTATTTATCCCAGAAGCGGGCTGGGTAGACCCTCATGTCTGGTGCACGCGGCTAACGTCACTTAACAACATCGAAAGGACACTCGATACGACTGCGCTGCGCATCGAACACACTGACCATGGCTGGCGCGTACATTCAGCAAAGCAAACTTTCGAAGCCGAGCATGTGGTGCTATGCAATGCATACGATGCCTGCGAACTGATCCCGCAACTGAGGTCATTTCTGACCCCAGTACGCGGGCAAATCAACTTTGCCGCCCCCAGTGAGCTAAGCCAAAACATTCGCTCTGTCATCTGTGCGCAGCACTTTATCAGCCCTGCGGTGAATGGTCTGCATACGCTGGGCACCACTTATGCCAATCATGACATGACACCCGAATGTACCGACTGCGACACCAAGACTAATCTACAATCTCTTTCACAGATCAATACAGATTTGCCAAAGACATTAGACCCGTCATTGCACCCAGGCCGTGTCGGCTGGCGCTGCGCCACAATGGATTATCTGCCGATGGTAGGTCAGATGCTGGATTTGGAGGCATTACACAACAAGCCTCCACGCCCCAATGCCAGCTCCAGAACGCTTCCTTGGCTGCAAGGTTTGTATGTCAATATCGGACATGGTTCCAAAGGCATGATTACCGCACCTTTGAGCGGCGATTGGCTGGCAGGCATCATCACAGGCCAGATTCCGCATAACCCATTGCTTGCACGTATACAGCCCAACCGCTTTAAGATGCGGGAACTGGGGCTTAAGCAGTTGGCACAGCATATTTATGGATAGAATCGCGTTATGGCAAATGATTTGAACCTCATGTTACACAATGCCCAGGCTGCACAGCAGGCAGGCAAGCCACATGACGCCTTGGCTTTGTACCAGCAGATTCTGACCGCTATTCCAGAGCACCTGGAAATCCAGATCGTCTGCGGCAACCTGTGCGTCGAGACCGGTCAGTTACCGCAGGCTGTCGATTACTTTCGCAGTGTGTATCAGCAACTGCACCAAAGGCGCGATGCGCGCGCTAATCACGCCAGAGATGCCTTGTGTTATGCATTGTCGGCTCAAGGCAACGCTGCTCATGCACAAGGAGGCTTTGAGACTGCTGTTAACTGCTTCAGCGAAGCGACCAAACTGAATCCACGGGACGCCGAATACTGGTACAACCTAGGCAACGCGCAACGTGAGCTGGGTGAGCCCTCGAAGGCGCTGCAGGCCTACCAAGCCTCGCTCAAGCTAAATCCGGACGATGCCGACACACACAACAATATGGGTAATGTACTACGCGAACTCGGGCGGCTTGATGAGGCCATCAACGCCTATGAAACTGCGCTTAAACTCAACCCAAACCTGCACCACGCTTTGGCGCATCTAATTCACCAGAAGCAACATGCCTGCGATTGGCACGGACTTGATGCGCAAATCGATACATTGCGCAAAAAATTGCTATCTGGCGTTGCGACTAAAATCTCGCCTTTTGCATTTCTTGCTATGCCGGGTACCGCCGCGGCCGAGCAACTGCTTTGTGCCAACGCATGGAACGAAAGTTTTGCGCCATCCTGCAAGCCAATATCCATGCGGGTTCCAGGGCATCAAAAAAAACATATCCATGTCGCCTATCTGTCAGCGGACTTTCGCCAACACCCCCTAGCCTACCTGATGACTGACCTGCTAGCCGCACATGACCGTCGTCATTTCATAGTAAGTGCGTACGTGGCCAATCGTGCAGATAACAGCACTGCCGAACGCACTTTTAAAGATGCTGTCGACCACTGGGTAGATATTACGCATATGAACGACGCACAGGCTGCTCGGCGCATGGCGGATGATGGGGTCGACATCTTGGTGGACATGACCGGATTCACGCAGAACAGCCGCAGCATGATTGCAGCCTATCGGCCTGCGACAGTGAATATCAACTGGCTGGGCTACCCGGGAACGATGGGGAACATTGTAGGCAGCACGCACGACAGACCATTATTCGATTACCTGATCGCCGATGCGGTGCTGGTTGCGCCAGACGAAGAAAAATATTATGCCGAGCGCATTCTGCGCCTGCCCTGCTACCAGCCGAATAACCAAACACGGCCAGTTTCTGAATCTGGAACCCGTTCGGAGCTCGGCCTGCCTGAAGAGGCTTTTGTCTTCTGCTGCTTTAATCAGACATTCAAGATCACCTCCGATATCTTTGCTATGTGGATGCGCCTACTCCATGAAGTTCCCAACAGCGTGCTCTGGCTATTGGAATGCAACCGTTGGGCACGCGACAATCTGCAAACTTACACCCAAGATTCGGGCATAGATTCAGCGCGACTGATTTTTGCACCGAGAACTAGTATAGACGCGCACTTGGCCCGCCAAATCCACGCGGATCTGTTTTTGGACACCTTACCCTACAACGCGCACACTACTGCTAGCGATGCACTTTATATGGGTTTGCCGCTATTGACATGCAAAGGGACCACTTTCGCATCGCGTGTGGCAGCCAGCTTGTTGCATCACGTGGGATTGGATGAGTTGGTGACAGACTCACTAGATAGCTATGCACAATGTGCACTTCGACTAGCCAACAATCCTGCTTATCTGCAAGATGTTCGCAACAAGCTCGCCCACATCAAACAGAAAAGCGACTTGTTCAACCCCGAGCGATTTGCGCGACGGTTAGAAGCAGAGTATCGACGTATATTGCGCGAATAGCATTTTCTGCCCGGCTTGTGATAAAGTTTTGCTAAATCGAATAAGGAATCACAATGGCAGCCGTTGACATCACCCCAGTACTCAAGTTCATGGTAGAAAAAAGCGGTTCGGATCTGTTTTTCAGCACTTCCGCACCTATTCACATGGAAGTAGAAGGTGAAACGCTGCCCATCAATGCTCAAGTCATGTCACCGGGCATGGTCAAAGATATCGCCTACTCGCTGATGAGTCAGGATCAAATCAAAGAATTTGAAAATACATTAGAGTGCAACTTTGCCATCAGCAGATCCGGATTGGGGCGCTTCCGGGTCAACGTCTTTCGCCAGCGTGGCGAGGTCGGCATGGTCATCCGCCATATCAAGACCGACATCCCGGAAATAGACGCACTAGGCTTGCCCAGCATACTGCGCGACATGATCATGCGTAAGCGTGGACTGATCCTAGTGGTCGGCGCTACAGGTTCGGGTAAATCTACCACGCTGGCATCCATGATCGATTACCGCAATACCAACGAATATGGTCATATCGTCACCATCGAGGACCCTATCGAGTTCGTTTACCAGCATAAGAAATCTGTAGTGGACCAGCGCGAAGTGGGTATCGACACGCTTAGCTTCGAGAATGCGCTGAAGAACGCCATGCGCCAGGCACCGGATGTCATCCTGATCGGTGAAGTACGCGATATGGAAGGCATGAAACAGGCATTGGCCTATGCGGAAACCGGCCACTTGTGTCTGGCCACCCTGCACGCTAACAACGCCAACCAAGCCCTGGAACGCATCGTATCGTTCTTTCCGCCAGAGGCGAAACACGGCTTGCTGCTTGGCCTGTCAATGAACCTGGTCGGCATCATTTCACAGCGTCTGATCCCCGGCAAAGTGCAAAAACGTGTAGCGGCCGTTGAGGTGATGCTGAATACACCTTACATCGCCGAACTGATACAAAAACAGAAACTGGGCGAAATCAAGGAAATCATGGCCGACAATAACGATATCGGCATGAACACATTCGACCAGGCTCTGTTCCGTCTATTCGCCAACGGTAAGATCGATGAAGACGAAGCCTTGTCTTATGCTGACTCTCGGAACGACTTGTCGTTGAAGATTCGCTTTGCCGCACAAGGCGGAACAGGCGACGTCAACAGTTTTTAGGCTGAGTTAATGCGGCAGGACTGCGGCCATCAGCGCTGCCGCAACAATCATTGCTCCACCCACCCATTCGTTCCATGTCATCACCTCATGCGCCAGATAATATGAGGCGACAGCCGCAACCACCAGTTCAAACAGAAATAGTACCGAGGCACGCACGGCTGTCATCTGCGTGACACCGAACTGCACGAACAGCGTCGCCGTCAGTAGCAGCAATGCGATTAGCGTCATGACACCCCAGTTTGTCAAAGTGAAATAGCTAGGGCTAGGAAATGATTCAGCGACTGGAAGCATCAGCAAAGCCATTCCCGCAACTCCGACCCAGACCAACATGGACTTGGCTGCGATAGTCAGATGTGCCGATTTGCGTGTGATGACATTTGTCAAGGAAAACCCCATACCCGAGCTCAATGCCAGCCACTCTGCGGCATTTTGCGGCAATGGCCATTGCCATCCATGCTGATTGAAATCGTGCAGCATGACAAAAGCCCCCAGCAGAGAGATAGCGATCGTCAAGAAGCCGGTACGGTGAATCTGCTCCTTGAGCCAGAAATGCGCTAGCAACAACGTCCATAAAGGCGAAAGATAGAACAGCAGCATCACTCGCATCACTTCGCCGTTGATGACGGCCAGCACATAGCTCAAATTAGTCCAGCCTGCGACAAGGCTTAGCCAGACGACACTTTTAGGTAACAGATGCACACGATCCCAACGGCGGCAGAACATTGCTGCGCCCATTAGCAGTGCGATGCAGTAAGTATAGAAACTGGAAGCAATCCCAGAGATTCCGGCCTGGTCCATCAAGCGATAGGGATACCAGATCAATCCCCAGCATAATGCGCCATATAACAGTCCAAATACTGCAAAAGAGTTTTTATTATGTGCCTCGGCCACTATAATATATCCTTATGAATCCAAACTTGAAAAAACTCCAGCCCTACCCATTCCAACGTCTGCGGGATTTATTTGCAAGCATCACCCCAAATCCAGACCTCAGTCCGATCAACCTGTCGATTGGCGAACCCAAGCATGCTACGCCGCTGCTCATCAAAGATGCGCTGAGTGAGAATTTATCTGGATTGGCCAATTATCCCACAACCGTTGGTTCAAATGAGCTAAGACAATCGATTGCCAACTGGATTCTACGCCGTTACGGCATCACACCACCCAACCCAGACAAGGCCATTCTCCCGGTCAATGGTAGCCGCGAGGCCTTGTTCGCCTTTGCACAAGCAGTGATCGACAACAGTAAACCCAATCCTATCGTCATCTCACCGAATCCGTTCTACCAGATATACGAAGGCGCTGCATTTCTTGCAGGTGCCACGCCTTATTTCCTGAACACTTTACCGGAGAACGACTATGCGATGGATTTCTCCTGCGTGCCAATCGAGGTACTTAGTCACACACAATTAGTATACGTTTGCAGCCCAGGCAATCCTTCCGGCAAAGTCATGTCTTTGGAACAATGGAAGAGCCTGTTCGAGCTGGCAGAGCGCTATGGCTTTGTCATCGCATCTGACGAATGTTATTCGGAGATCTACTTTGACGAAAACAACCCGCCATTAGGTGCTCTGCAGGCCGCGTCCTTACTAGGTCGTAGCTATGCCAACCTCATCGTGTTCAGTTCACTCTCCAAGCGCTCCAATGTACCAGGCATGCGCTCCGGTTTCGTTGCTGGCGATGAATCCATCATTGAGAAATTTGCTCTATACCGTACTTATCACGGCTGCGCGATGAGTCCTGCCGTGCAAGCCGCCAGTGTTGCTGCCTGGAACGATGACGCGCATGTGGTGGAAAACCGGAAACTGTATTCAGAAAAATTCGCGGCAGTCACTCCATTGTTACAGAGCGTACTGGATGTGCAGTTGCCGGATGCAGCGTTTTATCTGTGGGCAAAAAGCAAAACAGATGATACGGAACTGGCTGTCATGCTGTATCGAGACCTGAACATCACAGTACTACCTGGCAGTTTTTTGGCGCGCGAAGCGCACGGCATCAATCCCGGGAAAAACTTTATCCGCATGGCGCTGGTCGCCAGCCCGGCCGAATGCTTAGAAGCTGCCAAACGAATCAAGAATTATTTATAATTTACGTTAAATATTAGTAATAACCTATTGTTTTATATATTTATTATTTAATCTTACCGCCAGCGCGCTCATTACCATCATGGCGACCCCGATCATCACCAGCGCAATTGGCCAACCAAGCGTGTTGGCAAAATGCTTGGCCGTAAAATATCCGATATAAAGCAGCATCGCCAGCGTACCGACCAGCAGCAATGTCCTGCTCCTCACGTAAGTGCTCAGGAAGATAATGCTTGCAGACACACCGAGATAGACCAGCTCAAGGGCGGTATTCTTCACTGCATCGAAGACTGCCCACAGCAGAATCACTGAGCCGAAGAAATACCAGAACGGCGCAATCGCCAGATGGTGCGAGCGCTGAACTGCGTACGCGACGCAAATAAGCGAAACCCCAATCACCGACCCAATCAAATCTTCATCTAGCTCCCATACATCGAACAGGTAGGCAAAAAAGATCATGCCAAACAGGATCGCGCTGAATGCCAATACCGTACGCCCCTTTGCAAGGAATGTCGCCCCCTGCTGAATCAGCATATACACCGCCATGAACAGCACACCGTAACGTACATCCCCGCCTGAGGAGTACTCCTGCAGCATCACCATGATGCCCGTAGGCTCAAGCGCTGCTGCAGCCAGGAACAAAGGCGTCGCGGCACGTTCATAACGCTTATCCTGTAAACATACCAGTGCCATCAAAAACGTAACGATACCGGTACCCAAAGTCACGACAACGCGCGCGGCAGAACCAAAATCGTCCCAGTACATCGAGATGAATACGCAAATTCCGGCAAACACGAAAATGCCACCAATATAGCCAAACAGCTTGGACAATACGCCGGATGATTGCCGCTTCACCTGCTCTGCTTGTGGTGTGTCCAGCGCCTGGGTGATTTCCGCAACCGAGATGTGATGCAGCCTCGCCAGCGAAACGATATCCTGCAAAGCCTGTTCTTTTTGCGACATGGCAGGCTCCTATTTCTTAAGCACCCAGCCGATAAACTGTGGCTGACTGTAATAGTAATTCGGCTGTCCGTTCGGCACTTTGTAGCCTATGCTGCCCTTCTTCAGGCGGAAAGTATTGTAATCATTAAAACCGAACAAGCCGCCCACCAGGCCGCCACTGTGGTAGTTCGGGCCTTCCAGCATATAGCCATCCGGCGAGATGGTAGCGTTATCCACCACCCAGGTCTTGGTCTCCTCCAGCAACACGGGCTGGCCGGATATGCCATTGGCGCTCCTGGAAATATCTACCGCAACCTCGCGCACGGTTTCCGTTTTGCCGTCGTAAATGAACAAGGATTTACTGTTGTAAACCGGATTCTTTTCATCGCCCTTTTTGGCAGTCACCATTAATTGCCGGTTCTTGACGGTAAAATCCAGCGCGTATTCCGGCTGCCTCTGGTAATCATAACGCATGCTGGCAAAAAGCATCTCGTACTGCGGCGGCGCGCCAAAGGCTTTAGGAATCACCGTAGCAACAAAAAACAGCACGATCAGAAGCAAAGGCAAGGTCAAGCCGACCACTAACACCAGATTCTCTTTGATCCAATTCTTCATGTTGGCTCCTGAATAAAATCCGTAATACAGTGCAGTACTATCTCATGCATGTTCGGGTTTAGGCAATCTACCTGCACCACATCGTCCATGCCGCGCAGCCATGTCAGCTGGCGCTTAGCCAGTTGCCGTGAGGCATAGATACCGCGATTGAGCAATTCTTCCGCATCATAATCGGCGCGCAGGTATTCCAATACCTGCCGATACCCCACACAGCGCATAGCGGTGCTTTCCGGCGTCAGCGCAGGGTATTTTGCCAGCAAGCTTTTTACTTCTTCCACCAGACCTTGTTTTAGCATCGCTGCGAAGCGCTCTGCGATGCGCGCATGCAGCACTTTCCTGTCACTCGGCACCAAAGCAATCTTCAGCACGTCATAAGGCAGCACCTCACTCTCCTGCTGCGCCAGCATCGCTGACATCGGCTGGCCTGTCAGTTCATAAACCTCCAGTGCGCGCTGAATGCGTTGCGAGTCATTGACTTTCAATCGTGCAGCAGTCTCTGGGTCCACTTTTGCCAATTTGGCATGCATGCCCGGCCAACCGATCTTCGCCGCCTCAGCGTCCAATTGCGCACGCACTACCGCATCCGCCTGCGGCAGGTCACTCAAGCCCTCCTCCAGCGCTTTGAAATACAGCATCGTGCCGCCCGCCAATAGCGGGATTCTGCCGCGCGCCGTAATCTCCGCCATCAACCGCAATGCGTCGGCACGAAACTGCGCGGCGGAATAAGGCTCCAGCGGCGAAGTCACATCTAATAAGTGATGCGGCGCTTGGGAAAGTGTCTCTGCATCTGGCTTGGCGGTACCAATATCCATGTTCTTGAACACCAGCGCGGAATCCACGCTGATGATCTCCACCGGGAGCTTGCCATGCAGATAAACCGCCGCGCCAGTCTTGCCGGATGCGGTAGGCCCCATTAAAAAAATGGCCTTCGGCATTATTTCCCGCGCATGAACATCTTGTCCAGATCAGCCATCGTCATCTGGAACCATGTCGGGCGGCCGTGGTTGCACTGGCCGCTGCGTTCGGTCGCTTCCATGTCACGCAGCAGCGCGTTCATCTCAGGGATGGTGAGCTGGCGATTGGCGCGCACTGCTGCGTGGCAGGCCATGGTGCCAAGCATCTCGTTACGCCGCTCCGTCAGCACACGGCTGCCGCCAAACTCACGCACATCGCGCAGCACAGCTCTGGCCAGCGCCACCACATCGGCATGCTGAAGCATCACCGGCACAGCACGAAGCGCCAGCGTGGTGGGTGAAAGCACAGCAAACTCGAAGCCTAATTGTGCAAGCACGGTGTCTTTGGATTCGTTGACTGTCGCGACTTCCAGCTTATCCGCCTGAAAACTGACAGGCAGCAATAAAGGCTGCATGGGGATGCTTTCCGCATCCAGCGCGTTCTTCAGTCGCTCGTACATGATGCGCTCATGCGCAGCATGCATATCCACCACCACCAGCCCCAGTGCGTTCTGCGCCAGCACATAAACGCCGTGAACCTGTGCCACCGCATAACCCAAAGGATGCGCCTGATTGCCTGGACCTTCCTCCGAGACCAAAACAGCACCTCTGAAAGGCGCGTCCTGATTGGCTTCCATGGCAGGTGTTTTGATGTCTGCGAACATCGTTTCATAAAAAGAAGTGTTTTGACGCATCTGAAATGGCATCTGCACCTGATCGCGTGGGTAGCTTGGCTGCTGCAAAGGCTGTGCCGGAATTTGCATAGGTTCAGCAAGCTGGCCGGCCGGCGTACTTAATGCCTTGTGCAGGGCGTGAAAGATAAAGCGATGCACCGCTTGGCCATCACGGAATCGCACTTCGGTCTTGCTGGGGTGCACGTTCACATCCACCAAGCCAGGATCGCATTCAAAGAAAAGCACATAGGCCGGATGGCGGTCATGGTGGAGTACGTCCTGATATGCCTGCCGGATCGCATGCGCAATAAGCTTATCACGAACGTAACGGCCGTTGACATAGACATACTGGGTGTCGCGCGCGCTGCGATGATAAGTGGGTTTTGCTGCCCTGCCCCATAAACGCAAGCCTCCGGCGGTTTCATCAATTGCAACGCTTTCTGCCTGGAATTCCACCCCCAACAAATCTGCAAAGCGCTTGTCTGCCTGACTTGCCAGCAACCGATGCTGTGCCTTACCGTTATGCAGGAGGGTGAATGTCACTTCAGGGCGCGACAATGCAATTCGGGTAAAAGCTTCTTCGCAATGCGCGAACTCGGTCGCCTCGGTTTTCAGGAACTTGCGACGTGCCGGTGTATTGAAATACAGGTCATGCACTTCCACCACGGTCCCAGCATCCAGTGCGGCAGGCTCGGGTGGCACAACCTGATTACCTTCTGAGGCGACGCGCCAGGCATGAGGCTCCTGCGGTGCCTTGCTAGTGAGTACTGTACGCGAGACAGAGGCAATGCTAGCCAATGCCTCACCACGAAAACCCAGACTGGCGACATGCTCCAAATCTTCCAATGAAGAAATCTTGCTTGTGGCATGACGTGCCAAAGCAAGATTCAAATCATGTCCTGAAATACCAAAACCATTATCAGCAACACGAATCTGCTTGACGCCACCCTGCATCAACTGCACTAAAATATCGCTGGAACCGGCATCCAGACTGTTTTCCAACAGCTCCTTCAAGGCTGAGGCCGGGCGCTCGACCACCTCGCCAGCGGCAATCTGATTGATCAGCTGATCGGGTAAAAGCTTTATCTGCATCATGCTTGCAGCATGGTTTCGATACGGTTGCGGCCAGCATTCTTGGCTTGGAACAAGGCTTTGTCAGCACGCTCAATCATACGCTCGGCGTTGTCATTCGGTGCCAGACTCGTAACTCCAAATGAGGCCGTCACGGAGATCACTTGACCTTCGAACATGAATTTCTGATTTTCGATCGATTGTCGCAAACGCTCCACCAGATGCTGTGCAGCCTGGATGTCTGTCATCGGCAGCATGATCAGGAACTCCTCGCCACCGAAGCGCGCGATGATATCACCTTGCCTAAGCTCGTTGGCAATTAGCAACCCGACAGTACGCAGCACATCGTCACCCGCAGCGTGGCCGTAGGTGTCGTTCACTTTTTTGAAGAAATCCACATCCATCATCGCGACGCAGCAGTTGAGATGGTGTCTCTTCGACTCGGGAATGACACTTCTCAGACGTTGGATGATATAGCGCCGTGTGTATAGGCCTGTAAGCTCGTCATGGGTGGCTAATTCCTTGAGTTTGGCTTGCAAGTCCAGCAACTCCTGGTTCCTGATCATCAGATTGAAATTCGTCTCTTCTATCTTCTTGTTCAAGGTTTCCAGCTCTTTGGTGTAGTCAATATTCAAGTAACGGTTCTCAAGCTGCTCGACGATATAACGGTGTGTCATCCAGGCAAAATAGATGCAGGAAGCCACCAGCCCCAGCAAGCCGAATGCCCACCAGGCATATTCGTCGAAGTTGGCGATGAAATATGCCAATGTCAGGATGCTGATAGGAATGATAAAGCTAAGCAAACCATGCAGTGATGCTGACATCGTGGATGCGGAGAATGCAAGAACGATTGCGATACATACTGCTACACGATAATCATCATTCCCTGGGTTCTTGGCATCCAGCAACATGGTGAAAGCTAGCCCCCATGCTATCCCAGCCAGCATATGCAATAACTGCTGCCGGTTCTTGAAAAAATCCACCTGCCTAGGCTCCATGTCCGGCCTGAACTGGTAAGACGTATAAACGATATATCCATCGATGAGCAACACTGAAAGCATCCAGAAAATGATGCGGTGCAAGCCAACATGACCGTAAAAACTCAATGCAAGATATGGCACGAGACCAAATGCGATAAACACCCCTACACGCGATTGCGCCAAATAGGTGCCCACCAGTTCAGCACGCACCCTATCTTGAACAGGGCTATGATTTGAAGTTGTCATTTAATCTAAACCTATGGTTTTGCTACCACCGCCGGATTACCAGCAAAATATTTCTTGATACCCATTACTATCGCATCCACTAGTTTATCCTGATATGCATCATCGTTAAGATTTCGCTCTTCCTCAGGGTTGCTGATGAATGCCGTCTCTACCAGAATCGATGGGATATCTGGCGATTTGAGTACGGCAAACCCTGCCTGCTCTACACGGCTCTTGTGCAGCTTATTCACCTCACCGATATGACCGAGTACTGCTTTACCGAGCTTAAGACTGTCGTTAATGGTAGCCGTCTGCGATAGATCGAGCAATGTCTTTGCCAACACCGGGTCTTTATCATCGAGGCTCACGCCACCAATCAGGTCGGATTCATTCTCTTTCTTGGCCAGATAACGTGCGCTGGCACTGGTGGCACCTCGTTCGGAAAGCGCAAATACCGAAGAGCCGCGAGCAGCCGGATTAGTAAATGCATCAGCATGTATGGAGACGAACAAATCGGCTTTTAGCTTGCGCGCCTTGACGACCCTGCCATGCAATGGGATGAAATAATCACCATCCCTGGTCAATATTGCGCGGTATTGTGCCTCTGCATCCAGCTTCTTTTTGAGCTTCTTGGCAATCGCTAGGGTGATGTCCTTTTCATGGCTGCCATTGGCCCCTCTGGCGCCAGGATCCTCACCGCCATGTCCTGCATCTACTGCAATAGTGATGAAACGGCCCTCTTTGTTGGTTAACTCTTCAATGTCTGTCTTCTGCTCTGCGATGACAGGTTTAACATCCTCAGCTGCCTTAGGCAGGACCTTGTTGTCGTCTAGGGCGTCCGCAGCATTAGGCTTTACTGTAGCTTGCTCCTTATTTTCCTCGCCCTGTGCTACAGGCTCCTGCTCTCCAGAACCAGCTGGCAATGGTTCAATCACTGGTTTTGGCTGTAGTTCTGAAGTTTCTTTTACTTGACTTTCTGCGCGCTTGTCCAGCATTGCCATGAGAGGATCCTGCAGCGGATAGATATCCAGCACAAGGCGATACTTGTAATCCCCTGCGGGCGGAAGCACAAAGACATTGGACTTCACTTCCGATTTCAGATCTACTACCAAGCGTATGACATTGGCCTTGTACTTAGCGACGCGCACTTGCTGGATATAAGGGTCGCTCGACAGGATCTTGTCAGAAAGCGAGCGAATCACCGGATTAAGTTCAACATCCTCGACATCCAGCACCAGTCGGTCGGGATTCTTAAGTACCAGCACTTGGTAGCGTATCGGCCCGGAAGCCTCCAGCGCCAAGCGGGTGTAATCCTGCGCCGGCCAAACACGAGCAGCTGTCACGACGTTGGCTGCCCATGTCATGGTCGAAATTGCCAGCAATATGATGCTGAACACAAAAGGTATCAAACGATTAGAATTGGCCATGCGCTGTTAAGTTTAGCTGTTCGTTAGCTGGTTCATGCAACTCTCAGCAGCGGTCGTGTTGGCCATGATATGCAATTTACGCCCTGCTGCCTGAATCTCCATTTTAATCTCAAAATCTGCTTTAGGTAACACATGCGGCGCTTTCTCCGGCCACTCCACCAGGCATATGTCATGGATGTTGAAATAATCCCGGAATCCCGCCGCCTCCCACTCTTCCTCGTCTGTAAAACGGTATAGATCAAAGTGATAAAGTGTAAAATCATTAAACACATATGGCTCGACCAGTGTGTATGTTGGGCTTTTAACCTTTCCGACGTATCCCAAGCCTTGTAGAACGCCACGTACGAATGTCGTTTTCCCTGCCCCCAGATCCCCATGCAGGAAAACCACACTGCCAGGCTGCAAACAACCGGAAAACTCCCTCCCCGCACGCAAAGTAGCAGCTTCGTCTACGAGTTCCTGTGTTAAATTATGTATCATGAATTTATCTAGTAACGAACTGACAGAACTAGCGGCCGACATCAAGCGCTGGGGTATCGAATTGGGTTTTGCCGAAATTGGCATCACGGATACAGATTTGGAACTGGCAGAAATCAGACACCAGATGTGGTTGGACAAAGGTTTTCATGGTGATATGGATTATATGGCAAAACATGGTACCAAGCGCACTCGTCCGACAGAATTAGTGCCCGGAACAGTACGTGTGATTACTGCACGCTTGGATTACTTGCCGCCAAACGTGCTTGACAGTTGGGAAGTGCTGGCAGACGGGACGAAAGCGTTCATATCACGCTACGCACTTGGACGTGACTACCACAAGGTGCTGCGCAACAAATTGCAAACACTGTGCGACAAAATCAGTTCAACAGTCCCCGGTTTCGAATACCGTGTATTCACTGATAGCGCGCCTGTCCTGGAGGTCGCGCTGGCTGAAAAATCCGGGCTAGGCTGGCGCGGAAAACATACCCTGCTGCTCAACAAAGATCATGGCTCGTGGTTCTTTCTTGGCGAAATTTACACCAACTTGACGTTACCAGTGGATAAGCAAACCAGCAACCATTGCGGTACTTGCAGCGCATGTATCGATATTTGCCCGACACGCGCCATCGTGGCACCCTATCTAGTGGATGCCAGACGCTGCATCTCGTACCTCACCATCGAACTTGATGGGGTCATTCCGATTGAGTTTCGGGCTTCGATTGGTAATCGCGTTTATGGTTGCGATGACTGTCAACTAACTTGCCCATGGAACAAATTCGCGCAAGTTACACAAACTCCAGACTTTCACGTCCGGCATGGTCTGGATGACATCAGCCTAGTGGAGTGTTTCAGCTGGGATGAACAAACCTTCAAACAAAGAATGGCGGGCAGTGCAATTTACCGAATTGGCTATGCAAAATGGCTGCGCAACATCGCCATAGGGCTTGGTAACGCCCCCACCAATACCGCCATACTGCATGCCCTAGAGCTTAGAAGGAATGACCCGGACCCAGTGATCAAAGAGCATGTGATTTGGGCAATTGAACAGCATCATGACAAAGCGAGCAAGGCAGCGCCTAACATGCCGGCCTGATCGCCACATCTGGATATATCTACATTCACCTTGCCTCGCAGCACTGGAATCAAGTCCGCATCGAGCTTACCTTGAAAAGCTGGCTGCATAAGATCCCATGCTTGCGCCACACCGCCACCAATCACGACATTCGGGATATCCACAACCTTGAGGACATGCGCCAAGCCGGTTGCGAGCGCCTCGGCAGCCAGCACGTAAGCTTCAATAGCATCACCATCACCTTGATGCGCTAAATCAGCGATTTCTTGCGCGCTGATCTTTTGTTGAGTGCGCTGGAAATAACTTTCCGTGACACCACTTGCTGATGCATATTGCTCAAGACAGCCACGATTACCACATCCACATTGTCTCCCAGAGGGATGCACCAAAAGGTGCCCAACTTCCATCGCACACCCATGCTGCCCTACGAAAGGCTTGCCCGCGTGAATAAGGCCACCTCCGACACCTGTTCCCAGTCCGAAATAGATCAATCCAGTTTTGGGTTTGCCTAAAAGACAGTATTCACCATAGGCCGCTGCATTCGCATCATTCTCCACAACAACCTTGCGATGCAGGATACCCCCTAAATCATGCGCCAGATTAACATTGATCAAGCCGGGGAAATTGGGTGACTCTGCGAGGACCTGCGTTTCAGGGCAGATAAATCCAGGGAAACCAATCCCGATAGCCTGTATATCTGAGAAATGGTTCAAGGCAGTTTGGATTGCATCGGCAATCGTTCTGAGGATCTGTTGCCATGCTGCGCTGGGCGCATGCTGGCGGCATATGGCGGAAAAATCAGCCTGGAATCGCCACTCCTGCAGTAAAGAAGCCTCTTCGAACACCCCAAGACGCAGGTTTGTGCCACCGATATCTATACCAATTGTCTTCATTGCTTAGTGTGGTGCACGACCGCTTCGCGAGACCATTTGCTTGAATTCCTCTTTGCGTTCGTCACTCAACTGTGCCCAATTGAATTGCCAAGACCAGTTGTGTGCGATAGTACCGGGAGTGTTCATCCGGTGGGCGCCATCTAGCGCCAGAATATCCTGCATGGGAATGATTGCTAGGCTTGCCTTGCTGTCAAGCGCCATCTGCATCAGTGCGTCTGGCATCCTGGGTGTCTCATTGCCGATGTAGGCGTGGAAATGCTGTATGACGTGTTTTTCTGCACTATTATACCAGCCTAGAGTGGTGTCATTGTCGTGTGTGCCGGTATATACCACGCTATCTAAACCAATATGATGGGGCAGATAGGCATTGTCATCGCCGCCACCAAATGCAAACTGCAGGATCTTCATACCTGGCAAATGATGCTTCTCACGAAGCGCGTTGACCTCGTCTGTAATCACACCAAGATCTTCCGCCACCAGGCACATGTTGGGAAAACGCTTACGAATTGCCGTCAGCAATGCATCTCCGGGCGCCAATGCCCACTTACCATTGATTGCAGTATCCTCTTTAGCAGGAATCTCCCAGGCCGCTTGGAGCCCCCTGAAATGATCGATACGCACCATATCGAACATCTCGCTCTGTGTTGCCATCCGCTCCAGCCACCACTGAAAGCCGTCCCGCTTCATCATCCGCCAGTTATAGTGCGGATTACCCCATCGCTGGCCTGTGGTAGAGAAATAATCTGGCGGAACGCCAGCTACTACAGTCATGTTACAGTGCTTATCTAGCTTGAATAGTTCTGGGTTTGCCCAGACATCGGCACTGTCATACGCAACAAAAATCGGGATGTCGCCAAACATCAGCACACCCTTTTGATTAGCGTATCGCTTAAGCTCCAGCCATTGCTCGAAAAAGATGAACTGTATGAATTTGATCAATCCAATCTCGTCTGCGTGCTGTTTCTTTGCTTCAGCAAGCGCTCTAACGTCACGATTCTTGTATTCCAGCGGCCATTGATTCCAGCCTTTCTGTCCAAACACATTACGCAGTACCAAAAACATGGCAAAATCATTCAGCCAATGTGAGTGTTTACGGCAAAAACTCCTGAATTTCCGTTGTCTGGGTTCATCGGCAAGCTCGCTGAAAACATTATAGGCTTTCACAAGAAGCTTATGTTTATGCGCAGGGGAATAATTTGAAAAATAGCTGACCAAATCGGTTGGCGTTACCAGTCCATTCTCGGCCAATCTCTGAATGCTGATGAAGGCTGGGTTGCCTGCATGCGCACTCAGGCATTGATATGGCGAGCCATCACTATGGGGCATATTCAATGGCAAGGTTTGCCATACCCTCACCCCAGTATCGACTAAAAAATCTACAAACTGGAAAGCGTTTTGGCCAAGTACGCCTAAGGGTAGCGAACTGATATGGAGCAGTACACCGGCCTGATATTGCTGTTTTGCTATTCTCATAAACCGTCAATCAGCGCATCAATGCTCCTGCCCTCTTCGCATCGTGCCGCTGTTCTCATCATTGGCGGCCGAGGTACCTAGACTGATTGGAGAATTGAGCGCCTTGGGAACAGGAAGCTTCAATAACTGGTAAAGATTAGTCAGATTGCGTCTGTACAGTTGGTCGAAACTACTCACGCTCATCGCGTTGTTGTAGTCGCCAAACCACCAGAACCAGTCTGAGCCTTCGCATACCGAAAGCTGCAACTCACACTGCTTCTTCTCTTCTGCGCTCAATGTCCCCGCCTTCATCACACGGTCATAGGCCGCTTTCGCATCGCACAGCAAATCCCAACCAAGATTCTTATCTGCACTGCCAATCCAGGTGCTGAAGCTGCCATACACCCAACTACCCGCTGCCACTTCTGGCAAGGGCTCACTCTGAATCTTATACGGACTCTTCTGTGGGGTCTTGAGCGCTTTGACCACATCCGAAGGTGTAACCATCTCGATGAACGGATGATTGGCTAGCGCCTGATAAAGCTCGGTCAGAAAGTAATAACCATTGTAAGGGTAATATTCCCATGCATTCTCACCATCCAGAATAACACTGACGACAGGATTTTCTTGGCGCTGGTATGTGTGATATATATGTTCTAGGTTTTGCACAAAATCATTCACTGCATCGGTACTGTGCATTTTGGAATACTCAAAGCCAATCTTATCTGATAGTCTGTCATCTCGAAAAAAACAAACGATTTCATTCTTATCGTTCTTAACGGTGTGCGGCTTGTAGAGGTAATCATGTCGCGACACTAGGGCACGTCCAGGATTGGATTTGCGCAAACTGTTGGCTAGCACGCCCTCACCAGATGCTGTCCATTGCACCCCTTCCTCCGCCATCAACAGCAGACTTTCTTTGGATACGGCGCCTTCTGATGGCCACATACCTATGGGAGCTGTCCCAAAACGCTTTTTGTGTGACAAGTTAGCATCGCTCAAGTGATCGCGGGCACGTGCCTTGCCGCCTGGATACTCGACAGCTTTCGGAAGCTTGGCGTTGGGCATGGCGTCACGCGCAGACTGAAAGTCTATCAGCAATGGTAAGATCGGATGAGAATGCGGTGTAGTCGTTATCTCGATCTGACCTTTTTGCTGTAGCGACTTATAGCGTGGTATAAGCCCTTTAATCACTTCGCCGATTAGATCAAACAATTCACGACGATTCTGAAGTGTAAAATGACTGCCTTTACCCATAAGGAACTGCACCAATCGATTGCTGCGCTTGATACTCTCCCCCATCCAAGCCAAGTGGTACCAGACCAGCAGGTCAGCCTTATATTGCGCGGAGAAATATTCCAAGTTGAGGTTACTGCTGGATTGGCTCGCCGTCAGATAAAGGTTATAGAGACGCTGATATTCCGCGAAAGGTGCCAGCATTTTCTCATGATGGCTTTTAAAACAGCTTTCAATAATAAGCTGACACTGCTCTTTAGTAGCGCATTCCAGGTTCTCTTCCCCCAGCATCGCCAGTAATGGGTCATTTATTTTGCTTGAAGCAAATTGTGCGACGTAGTCTTCCAATTGATCCAAAAGCACAGGCACATAATTGAAGCTGACACGAGCTTTCGGATTGGCTTCAAGATGATATGCCATATCGCTGTAATCTTTGATAGCATGGAGATACGTCCATGGCAATACATACTCACCCGTTAATGAGTCGCGGTAGTCCGGCTGATGCATGTGCCAAAAAAGTGAAATGAGGAGTTTGGGTTGCTGCATAGAAAAAATTCAGGTTATTGTTTAATTCGTAATATTTTTTAGTTGCGTCAGAGCATTTCCGCTGTTACCAAGACCGTGCCTTTTTCCGAAACATAGAACCGTTGCTTATCCGCTTTTTCATCGAATCCAATCTGCGTGCCCTCCGGAATCTTCACTCCCTTATCCACAACAACATTCCTGAGCTTACAGTGCCGACCAACCACTACATTTGGCAACAGCACAGCACCATCAATCTCCGAATAACTATGAACGCGAACACCCGAGAATAGCACCGAACTTGTGACACATGAGCCACTGATGATACATCCGCCTGATACGATAGAGTCTGTAGCTTGACCCGTCCGCCCCTCATCTTGGAACACAAACTTGGCAGGTGGCAATTGCTCCTGATACGTCCATATCGGCCATTGATTGTCATACATATTCAGCTCTGGCGTTACACGGGTCAGTTCCATGTTCGCTTCCCAATATGCATCAATCGTTCCGACATCTCGCCAGTAATAAAAACCGTTTCTGGCACCCACGCAACTATCCGAGAAACGGTGGGCATAGACTTTTGCACGCGTTATCAAATAGGGAATGATATTGCCGCCGAAATCATTGGCTGATTCTGGGTCAGCCGCATCACGCGCCAGCTGTTCATACAAAAACTCAGCATTGAACACATAGATTCCCATGCTAGCCAAGGCCTGTGTCGGGTCGCCCGGCATATGTTTCGGGTTGGCTGGTTTTTCTGCAAACTCAATGATTCTGTCGTCGCCATCAACCGCCATAACGCCAAAACCTTTGGCGTCTTCCAGCGGCACATTCAAACATGCGACTGTCATATCGGCATTCTTTTTAACATGTGTCGCCAACATCTGGCCATAGTCCATCTTATAGATATGGTCACCCGCCAGAATGACAACGTATTCTGCATTACTGCTTTTGAGGATATCGATATTCTGATAGACCGCGTCTGCAGTGCCTTTGTACCACTCCTCGTTTTCGTTCTGCTGTGAAGCCGGCAATAATTCGACGTATTCATTAAACTCAGCACGCATGAAACTCCAGCCGCGCTGGATGTGACGTATCAAGCTGTGAGACTTGTATTGCGTCACCACGCCAACACGACGAATGCCAGAATTGATGCAATTCGAGAGAGGGAAATCGATAATTCGGAACTTTCCGCCAAAAGGCACAGCCGGCTTCGCTCGCCTGTCTGTCAGATTCTTCAACCTGCTGCCGCGACCGCCTGCAAGAATTAAGGCGATGGTATTTTTGGTGATTGCACTAATAAATCTGGATGAATTGACATCTTGCGGCACGATATGCCCTCCTCGAAAATAATTAAGCATTTATAATCACACTAACCACAGGCATCATACGGGCAAATATGCGCCTGTCTGAATACCATTATAGGCCTCATACAGGGTATAATCTAGTACATACAGACAATATTTGGAATGCTTCTATCTTGAAAACACTAACCTCTCACGCACTCCAACTGATCCTAGATGCAAAACATCATGATCCCTTTGCTTATCTTGGTTTGCATCAAGAAGGCAAAAAATATGTTTTCCGTGCATTTTTGCCTTATGCAACCAAGGTAAGCCTAAAAACTCAGACTGGCTGGGTCGAACTCGAGCGCACACATCATCATGGATTTTATGAATGGCATGGCAATCAGGCTCCTGACACTCCATGCCTGATCAAAATCCAAATTGGTCAGCAGGAAATCATCACGTACAACACCTATAGCTTCCTTCCCGTAATATCTGAGGATGATCTTCATCTGTTCGGCGAAGGCCAACTTAACCAGGCTTACACAAGCTTCGGCGCCCGTATGATGGAGCATCAGGGCGTCAAAGGTACCCGATTCAGCGTGTGGGCACCTAACGCCGAACGCGTCAGCGTGATTGGTAACTTTAACCAATGGGATGGCCGTATCAACCCGATGCGCATCCGTGGCTCCTCCGGTGTATGGGAAATATTCATTCCCAACCTTGGTGAAGGCGAGCTTTACAAATTCGAGATTCGCAACCGGCACACTGGTGCCATCATGATCAAAACCGACCCATATGCTCAAGCATATGAAGTCAGACCCGGGAACGCAGCCAAAATAATCCCCGCCAGCCAACACCGTTGGCAAGATGAGCCATGGCTTAGCCAGCGTGCCAATTACGACTGGTTGCACAGCCCGTTTAACTGTTATGAAGCACATCTCGGCTCTTGGAAACGTAATGCGAACGGTGACTTTCTGAGCTACCGAGAACTTGCTGAACAGCTTGTTCCCTATTTGGTAGAAATGGGATATACCCATGTTGAACTGCTCCCTATCACTGAACACCCGTTGAATGAATCCTGGGGCTATCAGACAACAGGCTACTTCGCGGCGACCAACCGTTTCGGCTCACCAGATGATCTGCGTTACTTTGTCGACGCCTGTCACCAAGCGAATATTGGCGTCATCTTAGACTGGGTGCCAGGGCACTTCCCTAAAGACGACTGGGCATTGGCTCGTTTTGATGGTACTGCCTTGTATGAACATGAAGACCCCCGATTGGGTGAGCATCAGGATTGGGGTACTTATATTTTTAACTACGGACGAAATGAGGTCCGCAACTTCCTCGTCTCTAACGCTTATTTCTGGCTGAAGGAATTTCACATCGATGGGTTGCGTGTAGATGCAGTAGCATCGATGCTATATCTTGACTATTCCCGCAAAGAGGGCGAATGGATTCCGAACAAATACGGCGGACGTGAGAATCTGGAAGTGATTGAATTCATCAAGCAACTCAACACACTGGTCCACCAAGATTTTCCTGGTGCACTAACGATTGCCGAAGAATCGACAGCTTGGCCTGCAGTATCGCGGCCAGTTTACCTGGGTGGGCTTGGCTTCAGCATGAAATGGAACATGGGCTGGATGAATGACACTTTGAGCTATATGCAGAACGACCCAGTACATCGTCGCTATCACCATGACAAACTCACCTTTGGTCAATTGTATGCATACAGCGAGAATTTCGTTCTGCCGTTCTCACATGATGAAGTAGTGCATGGCAAGAAGTCATTACTGGACAAGATGCCCGGCGATGCCTGGCAAAAATTCGCCAATCTGCGTCTACTTTTCACACTTCAGTCGACGCACCCTGGCAAGAAGCTAAACTTCATGGGGAACGAATTCGCACAAGGGCGCGAATGGAGCGTCAACCAAAGCTTGGACTGGCATCTCCTCGACAATGAATGGCATCAAGGTGTGCAGCGTGTCAGCCATGATTTAAACAAGATATATCGTAATTCACCTGCACTATACGACCTGGATTTTGAATCATCCGGATTCCAATGGATAGATTGCCATGACAGCGAACAATCCATCGTCAGCTATATCCGTCGCGCACGCAATGGTAGTTTCTTAGTTGTCGTACTAAATTTCACACCCGTACTGCGCTCAGGTTACCGTGTTGGCGTGCCGCAACCAGGTTTTTATCGCGAGATATTCAATAGTGATGCAGCTTGCTATGGTGGTAGCAACCAGGGCAATGTCAACGGACTGAATAGTGAAGAACTTAGCTGGATGAATCTACCTTATTCTGTACAAATGACCATCCCGCCGCTAGCGGGCATTATTCTTAGCATTTAACATTAAAAATTAATTTTAACTTATTGTTTATATAATAAAATGGCACATCTTACTCAATACCCAGTGTGGGAAAAACTTTGCAAACATGAACAAAGCATTGCCAAAGTGCATATGCGTGATTTATTTGCTAATGACCCTAAGCGATTTGAAAAATACAGTCTGAAATTTGCCGATATCCTTTTTGACTACTCAAAGCACCGCATCACAGATGAAACTTTACCATTACTCTTTCAAATGGCCCGTGAAGCAAAGATTGAGGAATGGCGAGACCGTATGTTCAACGGAGAAAAGATCAATATCACGGAAAACCGTGCAGTACTGCACACCGCTCTGCGCAACCGCGCTAATACGCCTGTTTATGTAGACGGCAAAGACGTCATGCCGGAAGTAAATGCCGTTCTGGCTCAGATGCGCACCTTTAGCGATAAAGTTCGCGATGGTAGCTGGACTGGCTACACTGGCAATCGCATCACCGATGTGATCAATATCGGTATTGGCGGTTCAGACTTGGGTCCGGTAATGGTATGCGATGCGCTGACTCCTTATGCACATCCAGAAATCCGCATGCATTTTGTATCGAATATCGATGGCGCCCATTTGATGCGAGCCTTGAACAAATGCAACCCGGAAACAACCTTGTTCATCGTGGCATCGAAAACCTTCACAACGCAGGAAACGATGACCAATGCACATTCTGCACGTGACTGGTTTTTGCAAGTAGCGAAAGATGAGAAACATGTCGCCAAGCATTTTGTTGCGCTTTCTACTAACGCAAAAGCGGTCGCAGGCTTCGGTATCGATACCGCCAACATGTTCGCATTCTGGGATTGGGTAGGTGGCCGCTACTCTTTGTGGTCCGCAATCGGGCTCAGCATCGCGATCAGCGTGGGTATGGATAACTTCGAAGACTTGCTCACTGGTGGTCATGAAATGGACAACCACTTCAGAACAGCCCCGCTTGAACAGAACATTCCTGTTATCATGGCCTTGATTGGTGTCTGGTATAACAATTTCTTCCATGTGGACACACAGGCTATCTTACCCTATGACCAAGGCATGGCACGGTTCCCTGCTTACCTGCAACAGGCAGATATGGAAAGTAATGGCAAATTCATTTGTCGGGATGGCACTCGTGTCAAATACAAAACCGGCCCGGTCGTTTGGGGTGAAGCTGGCACGAACGGCCAGCACGCTTTTTACCAACTGATTCATCAAGGGACGCAGATCGTACCGGCTGATTTCTTGATGCCTGTGCATTCACATTATCAGGTTGGTAGCCATGGAGACGAACACCATCATATCTTGTTCGCCAACTTCCTCGCACAATCCCAAGCCATGTTGCTTGGAAAAACGAAAGAAGAAGCACGTATAGAACTGGAGAAACAGGGCATGTCCGGCGATGCGCTGGAGAAGCTATTGCCTCACAAAGTGTTCGAAGGCAACCGTCCTACCACTTCCATCCTATTTGACAAACTGACCCCCAACACCCTTGGCAAACTGATTGCACTTTATGAACACAAGATTTTCGTACAAGGCATTATCTGGGATATCAACAGTTATGACCAATGGGGCGTAGAATATGGTAAACAGATTGCCCAACAAATCCTGCCACAACTGCAACAAAACGGCGATGTGACAGGTTTTGACAGCTCAACCAACGGCCTGATTAATCATGCCAAGAAATTAAAGTGGTAAATTTTTTAAACTCTAAAAAGGCCTAGCGTAATTGCAGGCCTTTTTTTATGGAATCTACGCCTAAAGACTGCGCCATGGTTGCGCCAAGTTTCTTGGCAAAACGATCCGCAAAAGAATCCTGATATGTAAAATCAACAATCTCTTCCTGCTTGATTACTTCACGCGCAACATAATCTGCACTACCAAGCGCATCAGCCAAACCTAGCTTAATACCTTCCTCACCGCTCCAAAACAAACCGCTAAAAACCTCTGGGTTTTCCTTGAGACGTTGACCTCGACCTTGACGAACCACACGTTTAAATTGCTCATGCACCTCATTCAGCATCGCCTGAGCATAAGCCTGATGCCGCGGATTTACAGGTGAAAAAGGATCAAGCATCGCCTTATTTTCACCTGCCGTCATCAGACGGCGCTCAACACCTAACTTCTTCATGGTCTCAGTAAACCCGTAACCATCCATCAACACCCCGATTGACCCGATAATGCTGGCTTTGTCAACATAAATCTTATCCGCCGCAACAGCGATGTAGTAGCCCCCAGACGCACAAATATCTTCAACGACTGCATAAACAGGGATTTTCGGATGTAATCTTTTCTGGCGACGTATTTCATCATTGATAATCCCGGCCTGCACAGGGCTACCTCCCGGGCTATTGATGCGTAATATAATGCCTTGCGTGCCTCTGTCGTCATAGGCATCCCGCAAGCTTCCCAAAACAGAATCTGCAGTCACCTCACCACCCGGCTCAATCACCCCGGAAATATCAATCAGTGCGGTATGCTTGCCAGTCCTTGCTTTACCATCCCCCATCCAACCTAATAGATAAAACAAAACAACAAACAAATAAAGAAAAAGCAGCACCTTAAAAAAAACGTTCCAGCGGCGTGCAGCCCTCTGTTCTTTCAGGCCTGCACTTGCCAAACGCTCTAAAGCGTCTTGTGACCAGCTAGATTCTCCATTCAATTGTTTATTTTCTTCCGACATGACCATGAAGCCCTTCTAAATGTATTGTGATTTGTTGATTCATCTCAGTCACCGGAATTGACTGCAGTTTTTTACCTTGGCATGGCCCTAGCACACAGTGGCCAGTATCAGGTTCATACTGCGCGCCATGAGTCGCACAAATCAAATAGTCTTTACTGACAGTAAAAAACTCACCCTCTTTCCAATCCAGTTCAACAGGTAAATGCGCGCACTGATTAACATATGCATAGGCCTTTCCTTCGTATCGAACCAGAAAGCCCGTTGCATACTCGCCCAATTGCGGCAGCTTGAAGCGTAAGCCCAAGCCCTTCTCCAGTAGGTCGTGACTGTTAAACTGTAGATGATGCGTCGTCATGCCCAAGCAACCAATTCCTTAATTCGTCGAAGCGATGAAATATTTTCCTCGGATTATAACTGAGTAATCTCTCACGCGGATGCGCTCCGAAGGTCACGCCCACGGCATGCACCCCTGCGTTTTGAGCCATTTGGAGATCGAATCCAGTGTCTCCGACCATTAATGTGCGCTCTGGCGCTACCATGATTTCGTCCATCAGCTCTTGCAGCATTTGTGGGTGAGGCTTGGAAAAACATTCATCCACAGTTCTCGTCGCATCAAAGTAATCAACCAAACCGCTACGCTCCAATGCAAGATTCAAACCTCTTCTGCCCTTGCCGGTTGCCACAGCTAATTTTGTTCCGCGACGGTTTAAATCCATAATGGTCTCTTTCGCGCCAGAAAACAATGGAATTGCATGCTCCTCAGCGTAGTAGTTGGCATTGTAATATTTGGCAATTGCCTGCGCTTGTTCATCTGGCAACTCTCCAAACAACGTGTAGATAGACTCTCGCAATCCCAGCCCTATAATACTCGTGGCTTTTTCTGGGGCCAATGGCGGCAAACCCGCCTGTTCTGCCGCTTTTACAACAGCTCGGGTAATCATGCCCGTTGAATCCGCCAGGGTGCCATCCCAATCCCATACGATCAAATCAAATTCCGTCATTTATTTTGACACTTTCAACGTGTTTATGAAACAACTCAACTCTGTCGGAAGCGGTGCAATCAGATGTAACTTCTCTCCAGACACAGGGTGTCGCAGAATGGTTTCCGCCGAATGTAAGAACATACGTTTCAGGCCTCGTTTTTGCAATTGTTTATTCAAAGCAAAATCACCGTATTTATCGTCACCGGCAATCGGAAAACCCAAATGTGCGAGTTGGACTCGCAACTGATGCGTACGGCCAGTCACCAGCCTGGCTTCCAGTAAGGTAAAACCGCCAAATTGCTCTCTGAGGTAAAACACAGTCTCTGAGACCTGCGCATCTCCTCTTGCATTCTCGCTCACTACACTTACACGACGCTCGCCACTTGGCAGCACATATTTCTGCAAATCCAACACTACCCGTTTTTTTGCTTCTGCCCATTCGCCTACCACCAAAGCAAGATAACGCTTGTCAGTTTGATTATGGCGAATAGCCTCATGCAAAGCTACCAAAGCTTGCCTTTTCTTAGCCAGCAACAGCACGCCAGAGGTCTCCCTATCCAGACGATGCACCAGTTCCAAGAATTTAGCTTTTGGCCTTTCTAGTCGTAATTGCTCTATGACACCACGACTGACACCACTCCCGCCGTGCACGGCTAGGCCCGCTGGCTTGTTGATTACTAACAAAGCATCATCCTCATAGATAATGAATGGTTCTAGTTTTTTTTCCACGGGCTTATTGAGCACATTGGGTGAAATCTCTTTTGGAGCCATTCTTACAGGAGGCACCCGCACTAAATCTCCCATTGAGAGCTTGTAGCTAGCGTCGATACGCCCTTTATTCACTCGCACTTCACCGCTGCGCAAAATGCGGTAAATATGGCTTTTGGGAACCCCTTTGAGGACTTTCAGCAAAAAATTATCGATGCGCTGCCCTGCACTTGTCTCATCGATCTCTAGGTAGCTGGCCACGGGATTGTTCATCTGGATTTTTGATGCTCCTGACATCTATTGTAAAAAATTACTGAGTTTTTTGCTTAAATTCGAGATAACGCCTATACTGTGCAAGTTGTTGGTTTTTGTAGGTTTTAAGACCCTGCCAGCATACTCACTGTGACAAAAAATACTTGGCAAATACCGCTCGCCATTATTGAAGTAGCGATAAAACAAAAATATGCGCTCTAGTCGCGGCAGACAACGTCTAAAAGATGAAGCTCGACTAAAGTTGACTGAAGACAGAATTTTAACGAAATTTAATACCAAATTAACAAGATTGATATTAAATTTTTTGGGGAAAAGTACAAGCCACATAGACGTTCCCGGCTTTAAAACACCTGGGCTCTATTGATTAACTTTAGACAAACAATCCTGACGCGCCTCGCGCTGATGTTTTTTTGCAGGCATTAAAGCCAGCACCCCAGCTACTCGCTAGGCAAGCCTTGCGACATCTTCAGCACTTTATCCTGCCAACCAGTCTGCCCGTCATTGCGCGGGAGATAAAATGAAACGCATGTTATTTAATGCAACGCAAGAAGAAGAATTGCGCGTTGCTATTGTAGATGGGCAAAAACTCATCGATTTGGATATTGAACACGCTGGCAAAGAACAACGTAAAAGCAATATCTATAAAGGCGTCATTACACGTATCGAACCTTCACTAGAAGCTGCATTCGTCGATTATGGTACTGACAGGCATGGCTTTCTGCCTTTCAAGGAAATCTCACGCAGTTATTTCCAAGACAAGTCCGAAGGAGGTCGTGGCAAGATTCAGGACCAGATCAAAGAAGGTCAAGAACTTATTGTCCAGGTGGATAAGGATGAACGTGGCAGCAAAGGTGCTGCACTCACCACATACATATCCTTGGCTGGCCGTTATCTGGTATTAATGCCGAACAATCCCCGTGGCGGTGGCGTTTCACGTCGCGTCGAAGGTGAAGACCGTAACGAATTGCGTGATGTGATGGATCAGTTGGAAGTCCCAAAAGGCATGAGCATCATCGCACGCACTGCGGGCATTGGCCGCACAGCCGAGGAACTGCAATGGGACTTGAATTACCTGACCCAATTGTGGACTGCAATCGAAGATGCCTCAAATATTCAATCAGGCGCCTTCCTGATCTACCAGGAAGGTAGCCTGGTTATTCGCGCTATCCGTGATTACTTCAGCGCGGATATCGGTGAGATTCTGATCGACACGCCAGACGTATACGAACAGGCCGTTCAGTTCATGAATCATGTGATGCCAGGCAATGTGCCACGCGTCAAGTTGTATCAGGACGAAATACCTTTATTTTCACGTTTCCAGATCGAACATCAGATTGAAAGCGCTTTCGCCCGCGAAGTTCGCCTGCCTTCTGGCGGCGCGATCGTGATTGACCACACCGAAGCACTGGTGTCTATCGACGTCAATTCTGGACGCTCAATCCGCGGAGCAGATATCGAGCAGACTGCGTTCAATACAAATCTGGAAGCCGCTGAAGAAGTAGCCCGCCAACTCCGTCTGCGTGACTTAGGCGGCTTGGTCGTGATTGACTTCATCGACATGGAAAACCAGCGCAACCAGCGAGATGTAGAAAATGCCTTGCGCGATGCTCTGCACATCGACCGTGCCCGCATCCAAACTGGGAAGATCTCTCGTTTTGGCTTGCTCGAGCTTTCACGCCAGCGTTTGCGCCCAAGCTTGGGTGAGACTAACCATGAGACCTGCCCGCGTTGCAATGGCACAGGCCATATCCGCGGCATCGAATCCACAGCGTTGCATATCTTGCGTATCACGCAAGAAGAGGCAATGAAAGAAAACAGCGCCATGGTGCAAGTACAATTGCCCGTCGAAGCAGCCACGTTCCTGCTGAATGAGAAACGCGCAGACATTCACAAGATCGAACAGCGCACCGGTTGTGAAGTGGTATTGATTCCCAACATCCATCTGGAAACACCCAACTATCGCATCACCCGCATCAAGGCTGATGATTTGAGCGAAGAGTCTAACCGGGCAAGCTATAAACTCGTGGAAGTGCCACCAGAAACATCTTACGAACGCGGTTTGAACCAAGAGGCAAAACCTCAAGCCCCTGAAGCAGTAGTGAAGAGTATCACTCCAGCCACTTCTGCGCCTGTGGTTGAAGAAAAACCTGCTGCACCTGCCAAAACGTCTTTCTTCAGCAAAATCAAGAAATGGCTTGGCGGTGTCGGTGCTGTGGAGTCAGAAAACAGAACTGAAGATAAAACTTCCAGCCCACGCGAAAATCAGCGTGACCGCAATCGCGGGCGCGATCGCAACCGTAACCGCGGGAAAGACCGTGATCGTCAAGCCAACCGCGCTGAGCCTCAGCAACAGACGCAAGCAAAACTGACTCATGACAAGCAAGCCCAGATTAAACCTCAACCTGCTGCCAAGAGTGATCAAGTCACAGAGCGCGCTCGTACAGAAGGCATATCCGCAACCCAAACCGCAAGTAATGCTGAAGGTTCACAAGAGCGTGGCAGACGCCGTCGCCGCGGCGGCAGGAACCGTAACCGCAATGGAGACCGTGCCGAACGTAGCAATGACAATCCAATACAGGAACAAGCAACTCAGCAAGAACCTGTTCAAACCGAAGTTATCCAACCCAAGACAGCACAACCTGCTCCATTACAGACAGTCGTGGAAACAGCGGTAATGCCTTCTTCCGTTGCCAGCGAAGGCTTGCCAGAAAGTGTAGAGAAAAAATCTCCCGCTTCTTCTGGACGTAGCAAAGGCAAACAACAACGCCAGACTAAAGAGCCAAAGGCGAACGAAGGCAACGTCATAGAGATCACCGTTACTGAGTCAGAGCAGGCTTCTGTCAAAGTCGAGAAAAAGCCTAAATCATCTGCGCGGAAGCCTAAAGCGGAAAAACCAGCTGACTTGGCTGCAAGCGGCCTAGAGCTTGTGGAAACAAAATCAGAAATTAAGGCCGAAAGTAAACCTATAGAACCAGCAAAACCACGCGGACCACGCAAAACAGCCAATTGGCAGAAAAAAACCGAGGGATCCGAGGAGCAGGCCCCGATGGTAATGGTGGAAACCCAACAAAAATAATCCTATCAGCAATCTAAAAAGCCCGTCTTGACGGGCTTTTTTGTCATTTATAACAGATTTTAATGAAAAGGCCTCTTCGGCCACAGACGCATGTGACCTGTTATACTTTCTGTATACAAATAGCTCAGGATTGAATATGAGGTTGGAATTGCTGGTTGCTTTGGGAGGCGCTATTGGCTCTGTCGCAAGGTACAAGTTTGGCGGTTGGGTTTTACACCAAACCGCTGCTTGGAAGTTTCCGCTAGGAACCTTTCTTATCAACGTTCTCGGCTGCCTTGTGATTGGCGTTCTTGCCGGGCTCGCGGTAAAAGAAGACTATTTTTCCCCTGAAGCCAGGGTGTTTTTGTTCACTGGAATATGTGGTGGATACACCACATTCTCCGCATTCGGTCTTGAAACTTTTCATCTGCTCAGGCGTGATGAATTCATGGTTGCCGGCTCGTATGTGGCACTGAGCCTGATTCTTGGACTTTTTGCTTTATGGATTGGATTCAGCCTGATTCCGCATAATTTTCACAAGTAAAGGTTACACTTGAATAAAGCTCACGGAATCAGACCACTAAGCATCAAGTTACGACAATGCTTGCTCACTGCCCGCCTGTCCCCATCGTCATTTGCCTGCCAAAAAAGACATGAAGCCTCTATAATAGAAGGCAGTTCAGCCATCATAAATAACTATTAGATCGTTTCAGGGGTGTCATTTTGAATATTTTGTTTGTCACATCAGAGGCCTTTCCGCTTATTAAGACAGGCGGTTTGGCTGACGTCAGTGGCGCACTTCCTAAAGTAGTACGGACACTCCCCCAATACAGCGGCTCAATCCGCTTACTGATTCCCGGATACAATCCGGTTCTCGCCAAGCTAAAAAACGCGCACGAGATAGCCAAAGTGACTGTACTAGGCCAGCAATGCAGCTTGGTCTTAGGCACGATGCCAGATAGCGATTTGGCAGTTATTGCCGTGCAAAACACTTTCCTCTATGAAAGAAATGGCGGCCCATACAATGATGCCCAAGGTCATGACTGGCTTGATAACCCTCTTAGGTTCGCTATACTTTCACGAGTTGCCAGCATCCTGGCCAGTACCAATAGCCCATTACCAGACTGGAAACCGGACCTTGTCCACTGTAATGACTGGCAAACCGGACTGACACCAGCCTACATGAAACTGGTCGACCACTCACCCGCCAAATCCATCTTAAGCATTCATAACCTCGCGTTTCAGGGCAATTGCCACCCGGGCTGGTTGCACACCCTCGGCTTGCCGGAAGAGAGCTTTCAGATCAATGGTCTGGAATATTACGGGCAGATCTCATTCCTGAAGGCTGGTGTTTTCTATGCAGACAAATTGAGTACCGTCAGCCCCACATACGCTAAAGAGATTCAAACAGAAGCCTTTGGCTTTGGCATGCAGGGCTTACTAAAAAGCCGCGCGGACGACCTGATTGGCATACTCAATGGAATAGATGCCAACGAATGGAGTCCGGAAAAGGATATCCATATCAGCAAGCATTTCAGCAAATCAAATCTGGCCGGTAAAAAAGTCATCAAGGCTAATCTGCAGGAACATCTTGGTCTCCATATTGATGCAAACGCCCCAATATTGGGCGTTGTAAGCCGCCTGACTTATCAAAAAGGGCTAGACCTCTTACCAAGCATCATGCCAGAACTGGTTCAGGCTGGCTGTCAGTTCGCCATTCTGGGCAGCGGCGAAAAAGGGCTGGAGTCAGCATTCAACGACATGGCACAGCGCTTTCCTTCCCGAGTAAGCGTCACCAATGGTTATCATGAGCACCTTTCCCATAACATTATGGCGGGTACAGATATGTTCATCATGCCTTCACGCTTTGAACCGTGCGGGCTAAACCAGCTTTACGGCTTGGCTTACGGTACGCCACCTATCGTAACACGCACTGGTGGGCTCGCCGATTCGGTGTGCGACACCAACGAACTGAGTCTTAAACATCACACCGCCACCGGTTTTGTACTGGAAAATGTCAGTGAAATGTCATTATTGGTCACTATCCAGCGCGCGTTGTCTGTCTGGAAGGATCAACCCACCTGGAAAAAGATACAAATTAACGGAATGAAACAGGATTTAAGCTGGGAAACCCGCGCAATTAGCTATTTATCACTGTATAACAACACATTAGAGCAATAAATCTAGAAGTTGGCACGGTTGATGCTTATATAATATCAGCTTCTCCAAAGCTAACTTCTCCTCCCTGGGGGCGTAATCGCAAATCGCGTTACGCCCTTTTTTATTAACGAGACTGTCTCAAACTATCCCCTGGTTTTCATTCATTACCCAAAACGCTGCTCTGGAAGCCAATTACGGCTTGCATGCAGGGCAATCTTTCCATAATGAACGCGTGCGTATACGAGAAGGCTCAAGCTAGTACGACCACGCCAGCCTGCCTAGACCCAGTAGATTACTTGACGATAAAATGTTCGCGATAATATTTCAACTCATCTATCGATTCATAGATATCAGCCAGCGCTTCATGGCGACTGGCTTTCTTGAAGCCATTGTAGATTTCTGGTTTCCAGCGACGCGCAAGCTCCTTGAACACACTGACATCCAGATTGCGGTAATGGAAATACGCCTCCAACTCTGGCATGTAACGCGCCATGAAGCGCCTGTCCTGACAGATGGAGTTCCCGCACATCGGAGACTTACCAGCTGGCACATACTCTTTCAGGAAATTCAGCATTTGAGCTGCTGCCGCAGCTTCATTCAATATAGAGGCCTTGACCTTCTCGATCAACCCGCTCCTGCCATGCGTACCTTTATTCCATGCATCCATGCCATCCAATACGGCATCGCTTTGGTGCACAACCAACACTGGAGACTCCGCCAGAACATTCAGCTCTGCATCGGTCACCACAACCGCAAGCTCCAGAATACGATCAGAGTCAGGTAACAAACCGCTCATCTCCATATCCAACCAAATCAAATTATTATCGTTTTTACTTTCCGCCATCATGATTTCCATTAAAATAGTGCTAACAAACCCTGCGGGTATGAACTAAAGTTTTAGAATTGTTTCAGAAGATTACTAGTTTAACTTTTATATACATGAGATGGCACAGACTTTTACACTTATTTTTGTAATCCTTTTGCTCAGCACCAGCATCATCAAATTCTGGCTAGCCAAGCGTCAAATTGCTCATGTGCAGGCTAAGCGCGGTCAAGTCCCAGAGGCTTTTACCGAAAAGATCAGTCTGGATGCACACCAAAAGGCAGCTGATTATTCAACTGCCAAAACCCGTCTCGCCATTCACGAAATGGCTGCCGAGGCTATTCTATTGCTTCTTTTTACACTGGGTGGCGGCTTGCAATGGCTGGATGGAAATTGGGGGAACTTACTTAAAGGCCATGACATCATTCGCGGTGCGTTAGTTATCTCTAGTGCATTGCTCATCAGCGCGATAGTGAGCATACCGTTCGACTATTATCGTACCTTCACCATCGACGAAAAATTCGGTTTCAACAAAATGTCGCCAAAGATGTTCTGGGTGGACCTGTTAAAACACACCATGGTTGGCATCGTACTGGGCGCGCCCATCTTGTTTGTAGCGCTCTGGCTAATGAAAGGAGCTGGCCAATATTGGTGGCTTTACCTTTGGCTCGTTTGGAGCATCTTCAATCTACTCATACTGGCCATCTATCCGACTTTCATTGCGCCACTTTTCAACAAATTCACGCCCTTGACAGACAACGCGCTAAAAACCCGTATCGAAACATTGCTGCAAAAATGCGGTTTCAAATCGCAAGGCCTGTTCGTCATGGATGGCTCCACACGCTCCGGTCATGGAAATGCCTATTTCACCGGATTCGGCAACAACAAACGCGTAGTGTTTTTTGACACTTTGCTCGACCGTCTGGATGCTGACGAAATTGAGGCTGTACTTGCGCACGAGCTTGGGCACTTCAGGCACAACCACGTCATCAAACGTATCATCCTGATGTTTGTGCTGAGCTTTGCAGGACTGGCATTGTTGGGCTGGTTGGCACAACAGACTTGGTTCTATCAGGGCTTAGGCGTTGCCCAAAACAGCAACCACATGGCTCTCCTGCTTTTTTTGCTAGTCTCCCCGTTGTTCCTGTTTGTATTGCGTCCATTCATGGCGAGCTACTCACGAAAAAACGAATTCGAGGCAGACGATTATGCCGCTAAACATGCTGACGCCAAACATCTGGTGCAGGCATTGGTAAAGCTGTATCGTGACAACGCTTCTACGCTGACCCCGGATCCTGTGCATTCAAACTTTTATGATTCACACCCACCTGCCAGTATTCGAATCGCCAAACTGGCACCCTACCTAAAGGCATGAAGAGAATAAGATGAAAACACTGATATTTTTGATGATGATTTGTTGCGCTAATATGGCACATGCCGAGACATTGTTCGCAAATGCCGATGTCAATGCCGGCAAAGCATTACTAGAAATGCATTGTATCAGCTGCCATGCCAGCAGCTTTGGCGGAGATGGGTCTGGCATCTACACACGTGAAGACCATAAAGTAAAAAGCGCTAAAGGATTGATTGCCCAAGTACGCAACTGCAACACGATGCTTGGACTGAAATGGTTTGATGAAGATGAGCTCAATGTTGCTGCCTATTTGAACCAAACCTACTACAAGTTCAAGTAGCAACAGACATGAGTTTGCAAGGCTTGGTTGTTGCTGCTTATGGCAAACGCTACCAGGTAGAACTGCCAGACTACACACGATTAAGTTGTGTCACTCGCGGCAAAAAAACCGATCTAGCCTGTGGTGATCTCGTACAGGTAACTCAAACATCCTCGAACGAAGGCGTCGTGGAAAAATATCTACCACGCAAGACCCTGCTTTTCCGTAGCAGTGCGTTCAAGAGCAAGATGCTGGCCGCCAACGTTACGCAAGCTATCATCGTCCTGGCTACGCAGCCCAGCTTTTATGAAGGATTGTTGAACCGTTGTCTAGTCGCTGCTCAGGTCGCCGGGATACGTCCGCTCATTGTTCTGAACAAGTGTGACTTGAACGATGATAGTGATGCACATAACAGGCTGCAAAGATATGAGCAGCTTGGATATACTGTCTTGAATCTGTCAGCGACACAGGACGTGGCGCCGTTGCGTCCCTACTTGCATCAGCAAAGCAGCGTACTGGTAGGTCAATCTGGCATGGGGAAATCTACTATTGTGAATGCATTGGTTCCTCAAGCGGAAGTCCGCACGCAAGCAATCAGTGAGGTTTTGGATAGCGGCAAACACACGACAACCGCTGCTCATCTTTATCATCTCGATGCTCAGAGTAGCTTGATCGATTCTCCTGGTTTACAAGAGTTTGGCATCCATCATCTTAGTCAAACTGAATTGGAACTTGCTTTCCCCGAATTCAAACCATTTCTTGGTCATTGTCGCTTCAACAACTGCCGACATCTACACGAGCCGGACTGCGCCATACTGGCCGCTGTGGATAATGGGAAAATCACGGTGACACGGTTGCAGGCCTACCAGCAACTGACCCATGAAATTGGGGGATAGAGGACATCTGATGCCTCGTACAGCATTCATCTCACACCCGGACACATTGCAGCACGTCATGGATGGGCAGCACCCAGAGTCCCCTGCCCGTATCACTGCAATCCAGCAGGCCGTGGCTGCATCGGATATCCATACAAAGCTTGATTATTACCAAGCGCCTGAAGCCACTAAAGTAGAGTTGAAGCGTGTACATAGTGCTGACTATGTAGAGTACATCCATCGAATTGCGCCCAAGGCTGGATTAGTCAGGCTGGATGGTGACACAGCAATGGGACCAATGAGCCTATCCGCCGCCCTGCATGCCAGCGGTGCGCTAGTCCTTGCGACAGAATTAGTATTGAACAGGAAGGCCGCTAACGCATTTTGTTGCATCCGACCACCTGGTCATCATGCCGGTCATGCCAACAGCGCCGGCTTTTGCATATTCAATAATGTCGCAGTCGGTGTAGCGCACGCTATGTCCGAGTACAAGCTCAAACGTATTGCGATCATTGATTTTGACGTACACCATGGCGATGGCACTGAAGATATATTCAAAGACAACCCCAATGTGCTGTTATGTTCGACGTTCCAACACCCCTTTTATCCATACCGAGGTGCAGATAGCCGTAGCGACCACATGATCAACATCCCTTTAGCAGCAAAAAGTGATGGCACAAAAATACGAACTGTCTTTAATGAAGAGTTTGAACCCGCTATCGCGGCTTTCAGGCCGGAACTCATCTACATCTCGGCTGGATTCGATGCGCATATCCAAGACCCCCTTGCCGATTTGGCACTGAGCACGGATGACTACCGCTGGATGACCGAAACCATTTGCGCTTGGTCAAGAAAATATCAATCCAAAGGGGTAATATCTTCACTTGAGGGCGGTTATCATCTATCATCACTAGCAGAAAGTGCCTTAACACACATTAAAACACTGACAAAACATAACGCCAAAGAAAACGTATAGATGGACATTAAAAACGAGAAAATTGCCGTTAGCCAGCTTGCGTTAGGCATGTACATAAGCAATCTCGACCGCCCGTGGGAAGGTACGCCTTTCATGCTGCAAGGTTTTGTGCTTGATAACAAAGATGACATCGAAACGCTGAAATCGCTTTGTCAATTCGTATACATAGACAGAAGCAAATCCATAGGTAGCCACTTCGCCTCTGGACCCGCTATTGATGTAGCCATCAAGCGGGACATCAGCACGATCCGCGCCAAGAATACTGCAGCAACCTCTTCGGTAAGCACACCCATAACTGGAAAAGCACTTGGTGCTGGCAACCCAAAAGTCTCTTTTCTGGACATCCTGAAAGATCTGAGAAGCCAACCAGCAGGTCAAAGTGGAGTATCACCACAACAACCGCAAGAGGGTGTCATGTACAACGTGCGTCATGTAGCCAGCAGCATCTCCTCGCAGTCGCCGAAAACAACTTTAGAAGCAAAATCTAACTCTATTGCCCAACAGTTGGCGGAAGACGCAGGCGGTTTTTTTAGTGCGTTATTCCGTCGCGACAAGGCAAAAAACAAAGTTGCAAACTCCACCAAGTTTGAAAACACAAAATCATCTGGAAAACATGATACCAACATAAAACTCACTGTTTTTGAAGAAGAATTTCCAGTAGAGCAAGAGATTGCCCAAATCTACCCAGTTTATGAACAGTCCCAAATTGCTACGCGCAACATCTTTGAGGCAGTCGCCCATGAGCGTGAGCTGGATCTCAGCGCAGTGAGCGACATCTTGGATAACATGGTGGACAGTATCGGACGTTCTCCTGATGCGCTTTTATGGTTATCCAAACTCAAACAGACTGATAATCATGCCTATAACCATGCTCTCAACGTATCGATTACGATGATGGCATTCGGTAATTTTCTGGCATTATCGAAGGCCCAAGTCAGAGAACTGGGGCTTGCAGGACTTCTTCAGGATGTGGGTAAAATCAAAATCTCACCAGATGTATTACTGAAAGAAGGCAAGCTGACTCGTGAAGAGTACGAATATGCCAAAAAGCATGTGGACGAGAGCCTTAAAATCCTCGAGAAGACGCCAGACATCCCAATGACCACGATTGAAATCGTGGCACAGCATCATGAAAGAGCGAATGGCAGCGGCTATCCAAAGGGATTAAGTGAATCAGAAATCAAGTTACCTTCTCAAATCGCCGGCTTAATTGATGTTTATTGTTCGATTACCAGTAACAAAAGCTATGCAAAAGCCATTTATCATCAAAAAGCCTTGGATGAGATCTATAGCCTTGGCGGAAGCTTATTCAGCAAAGAGCTGATCGATCAGTTAGTTCAGTTTATGGGCATATATCCTGTAAGTTCTCTTGTGGAACTAAATACTGGTGAGGTTGCCCTTGTTATCCAACAAAACCAGGTACGCAGGCTCCTGCCACGGCTCATGGTCTTGCTTGGACCTGATAAAAAACGCTATCAAGCTCCAGTAATACTTAACTTATTGCTGCAACCGAATACCCCCACAGGAGAACCATATAAAATCATAAAAGGGATCCCACCTGACAGCTATGGTCTTAGTCCAGAAGATTTCTATATCTAGTTATAGAAAAAGATGTTAAACGAATTAAGTTCTTTACTAATGACTGATAGCGAGATCGATATCAGTTACAAACCTCATCAGTTAACAGAAAAATTATCTTATTATGGCCTAAACCCTGCCCTGCTTTGCAAGAAACTTGCGGTCGATGATACAAGGCTAGACTTTATATTCAGCGAACTACCAGAATTGCAACAGGATAATTTAAAGCAACTAATGTCTGCTCTTAAGGAATGGAGAAGTCTTTCTACATTCGATGAACTCACAGACATGATAAATCATTTAGTGCATGAGTGGTTATTTGCTCTTGAAAATGGTGTAAGTATTGCAATCATCCAAAGATTTCTTCACACTTTTTATTTGAAGAGTTTGTTCAGAGCTGGCACAAAGTCAATTAACGCATTTTTTCTAAGTCTGCTCACTGAAACAAACCATGCCTATCAAAGCGCTCAGCTTAATTGGATAGCAAACTTTGAGCCCAGCACTAAACTTCCACGATCTTCAAAATTACCCGACATCATTGACTTGATTGCTAAAGAACCTTCGCATCAAGGAAATCTTGCATTAATGTCCATCATGTTTCACCCCTTCAAGCACAGTATTATTTTTTCCAATCAAGAAAATATAATTTTGAATCAAAGCATAAAAAACACATTGGCTAATAACATTCCGACCAATGCAAAGTTATTCTATAGCGCAAATTTACAGTTTGATATTCTTTTATTTGACGTCGAAAGTGGTTTGAAGCTCAATTTGTTAGCAGCCAAGCTATTTCGCGCATTTGAAGAAATGATGCAAGGCGAACACCAATCAGTGCTTGTGGTTCCATTCATTGGAGCGGCTTTAAATTCTAATATTGAAGAATTAGGCTCCTTGCAAGGAAATGCTAAGCTGGCGCTAGAACGTGCCGTGCAAACTCAGCAATATCTTATTATATATTCAGAAGATCTTCGCAAAGAAATCACAGTAAAAATTCACCTTGAAAACGAAGTCTTGAATGCATTTTCTACAGATTCACTCGAGCTACATATGCAACCTATCGTGGATAGCAAAACACGCATATGTAAAGGTGCGGAACTATTACTTCGTTGTCCAAGGTTAGCTCAGTTCCACATATACCCTAGTCACACAATCGATATACTTAATAAAATAGGCAAGGGCAAACTCTTCACCCGATGGCTGATTAACTCGGCATGTCGTATTGCGAGTGAATTGAATGAAGTTCATGATCTGTACATTACTTTCAATCTCCGTGCTGAAGACTTGTATGACATCGAATTGCCACATTTGCTCGAACAAGCCATGAATCTATGGAAACTTGACAGCAAAAAGATCGTGCTGGAAATTACCGAAGAAGGAATACTCGAACTAAATGAAATATCTAACTCAGTAATCAGTAGCCTTGAAAAAATGGGTTTCTCATTAGCGCTTGATGATTTTGGCACAGGATTTTCTTCGCTTTCTAGGCTAAAAAACATGCCAATTAGCCTAATAAAAATCGACCAATCTTTTGTAAAGAACATAACCCGGTCAGAAGAGGATTTTAAAATTGTTGAATCAATAGCCTCTCTAGCTAACAGTCTTGGTAAAGAGGTACTTGCTGAAGGTATAGAAGATGAAGAAAGCTTTGCTTTGGTAAAAAAAATCAACATCCACAAATGTCAAGGCTATCTATTTGCAAAGCCTATGTCATACGATGATTTCGTAGCTTGGTTGCAAGCATAAGCCTATAGTCTGCTGATATAATAGCATCCATGCAAATCACCACTCGCTTGGAGTTTGATGCCGGACATCGAATTCCACACCACAAAAGCCAATGTCGCAATCTGCATGGTCACCGTTATGCCATAGAAATCACGCTGGATGGCGAAATTATTTCCAAAGAATCAAGCTCTGAAAATGGGATGGTCATGGATTTTGCAGATGTGAAGCGTATCGCGCGCGAAGCAGTTGTAGACGTTTGGGACCACGCTTTTCTAGTATACGAGCAAGATATTACCTTGCTGAGGTTTCTTAACAGCTTGCCTGACCATAAAACGGTCATATTCCCTTCCGTTCCCACCGCAGAAAATATGGCTGCTGAAGCGTTCCGCATTCTGAAAAACGAATACCATGACACCTTTGGCAACCAGCTTAAACTTAAGCGTGTCAGGCTATACGAGACACCTAATAGCTGGGCTGACGCAACAAGCTAGGTGAACAACTTATGCCAATTCTCGCATCACCTGCTTGAGCGCGCTCTGCCAGGTGGGCAATTCCACGCTGAAGGTGTCTTTCAGCTTGGCATTATCTAACATGGAGTTGGCCGGTCGTTTTGCAGGTGTAGGGTAATCGGCTGTACTTATCGGCAAAATATCGGTTGAATTTACCTTTAAATCAGGCCATTTTTTTTCTACCTTTAAAGACTCATACTCATTTACGATAGCAACAGCAAATCCATGCCAAGTAGTTTCACCTGTGTTAGTGAAATGGTATATACCTGTTTGTGCAGCATTCTTAACTTGCCAAGTATCTAACAACTTCCTCACTCCATCAGCAATACTTTCACTGCTTGTTGGCGCGCCCCATTGGTCAGCCACGATGCGCAAACTGTCTCGTTCAACAGCCAGACGTAATATTGTTTTGAGGAAATTCTTGCCGTATGCACCATAGACCCAACTGGTTCGCAGAATCAAATGAGATACCCCACTACTCCGGATCGCTTCTTCACCAGCCAATTTGCTCTTACCATAGACGCTGACTGGATTGCTGGTATCGGTTTCAACATATTTGCCGGATTTACAGCCGTCATAGACATAATCCGTCGAAAAATGAATGAGTGCAGCCCCTAATCTGACCGCCTCTTCAGCAAAGACTTGTGGCGCTGTTGCATTAATTGCGTATGCAAGCTCTAGCTCGCTCTCTGCCTTATCGACAGCCGTATATGCCGCCGGGTTAATAATCAAATCAGGCTGCACTTGATGTACTACGCGGCGAATATCTTCAGGTCTTGTCAGATCCAACGCTTCACGCGCTAAAGCAACTACAGTGTGTTCGGTAAGTCTGGACAGCAAAGCATGGCCGACCTGACCATTGACTCCTGTCAATAAAATTTTCATACAGAAAACCTATGTGAATTTTTTAGCTTGACTGAAATCCAGGCCAGCTAAATCTTTTGCAGACAATACCGGAGCAACACCCCGGAGCGGCCAATCAATCGCTAAGGTCGGGTCATCCCAACGAATACAGCATTCATGCTGCGGTGCATAGAAATCGGTGGTTTTATATAAAAATTCAGCCGACTCGCTAAGCACCAGAAATCCATGTGCAAAACCAGGGGGAATCCATAATTGGCGCTTGTTGTCAGCAGATAAATGCACCCCAACCCACTTACCAAAAGTGCTAGCGCTTTGTCTTAAATCCACTACGACATCAAACACTTCACCAGCAACTACGCGCACCAACTTTCCTTGGGCTTGCTCAATTTGATAATGCAATCCACGCAATACACCTTGAGCAGATTTGGAATGATTATCCTGCACGAATTGCACATTGAGCCCGGTTCCATCTCTAAATGTTTTTGCGTTAAAGCTCTCGAAGAAAAAGCCTCTGGCATCGCCAAAAATCTTGGGCTCGAAAATAAGAACTTCCGGAATAGATGTTTTGACGATATTCATTTAAAAGATCTGCTCATTCAAGATTTGTTTTAAATATTGGCCATAGCCATTTTTAGCATATTTGTTCGCCATAACTTCCACTTGTGCCGCATCTATGAAGCCTTTGCGGTACGCAATTTCTTCAGGGCAAGCTATCTTCAGTCCCTGGCGTTTCTCAATCGTCTCGATAAATGTACCTGCTTCGAGCAAGGACTCGTGGGTACCTGTATCCAGCCATGCCATGCCGCGCCCCATCACTTCCACATGCAAGTCATTCCATGCCAGGTATTGTTTGTTGACGTCGGTAATTTCTAATTCACCACGTGCTGATGGCTTCATGTTTTTAGCTACCTCCACCACCCGGTTGTCATAAAAATACAATCCAGTGACCGCGTAGCGCGATTTCGGCACTGTAGGCTTTTCTTCGAGACTCACAGCATGACCTTGAGCATCGAACTCCACCACACCATAGCGTTCTGGGTCCTTAACAGGGTAAGCAAAAACTGTAGCACCATGAGTGCGGGCAGCTGCACTATGCGCCATCTCGGCTAATTCGTGTCCATAGAAAATGTTATCCCCCAATACCAAAGCACATGGGTCTTTACCTATAAATCGCTCTCCGATGATAAATGCCTGAGCCAGCCCGTCCGGAGATGGTTGCACTGCATACTGGATATTCATCCCCCACTGGCTACCATCTCCCAACAATTCTGTAAAACGAGGTGTGTCCTGTGGTGTAGATATCACCAGAACCTCTCTTATGCCCCCTAGCATCAATGCGGAAAGGGGATAATAAATCATCGGCTTGTCATATACGGGCAGCAATTGTTTGGATACTACCTGCGTCACAGGATATAAACGCGTGCCTGACCCCCCCGCCAGCACGATACCCTTCATGGAAGTCTTGCTTTGCTTCATCAAGCCATCTCCTCACCACGTTCGGCGTAATTCCTGCTCACCCAGTTCTTGTATTCACCACTAGTGACGTGTGCTACCCATTCCTGATTTGCCAAGTACCATTCAACCGTTTTCTGAATACCCGTATCAAATGTCTCGGAAGGCCTCCAGCCCAATTCACGTTCGATTTTAGTAGCGTCAATTGCATAACGCTGATCGTGACCAGGCCGATCTTGTACAAAAGTTATCTGGTCACGGTAGCTTCCCTGTGGTTTGGGCTTTTTCTTGTCTAGAATGTCGCATAATGTATATACAACTTCCAGGTTGGTTTTTTCATTCCAACCACCAATGTTATATGTCTCACCGACTTTTCCCGCTTCCAGTACCCGACGAATCGCTGCACAATGATCCCCAACATATAACCAATCCCGAATATTGCTACCGTTGCCATAGATCGGTAACGGCTTGCCAGCCAGAGCATTGAGTATTACTAACGGGATCAGTTTTTCGGGAAAATGGTTTGGCCCGTAATTATTTGAACAGTTCGTCGTCAATGTTGGCAATCCATAAGTATGGTGATATGCGCGTACCAGATGGTCTGAAGCAGCTTTGGAGGCGGAATACGGACTGTTCGGTTCATAGGCGTTTGTCTCCTTGAAAGCTGGATCATTAGGCCCTAGCGAACCATAGACTTCATCCGTTGAGACATGCAGGAAGCGGAAGTTGGCTTTGTCGACCTCATTCAGACCTGTCCAGTAAGCACGAACCTCTTCAAGAAGATTGAATGTGCCAACGATATTGGTTTGAATAAATTCCCCCGGACCATAAATCGAACGATCCACATGACTTTCTGCAGCGAAATTCAGCACCGCTCGTGGATGATGTGTGCGCAATAAATTGCCAACCACACCCCTGTCCCCGATATCAGCATGCACAAATACATGGTTATGGTCATGCTCAATACCTGCAAGGTTTTCCATATTACCCGCATAAGTGAGTTTATCGAGGGTAATGACCTTTCCCAATCCCAATTCCACCCAGGCATTAACAAAGTTACTGCCGATAAAACCAGCCCCACCCGTCACAATAATGCAATTGTCCATAAAATCCTTCTTTTTTCTTCGTATCACTTGAATCTAAAAACCATTACCAAGCCTTCGCACCAGATTTCATGAGCGATTGAATATATGCCTCATGTGCTGCTACCTCTTCCGCTGCTGCAAGCAAAACCTTGATATGCTCAGGCTTATCCACCATTGTATGTGACTTTATATCTATCTTTTCCTGCGCCAAGTCCATCATCAGACTGTCTTGACCACGTGTCATGGCGAAGTAGACCTCCGCCAAGAGTTCCGCGTCTAGCAATGCGCCGTGTAAAGTACGTCTAGCATTGTCTATGCCATAATGCTTACATAGCGCATCCAGATTATTACGCTGCCCCGGACGTGCCTCTTTAGCCATCTTCAAAGTATCAAGGATATTAGCGCAAATTTGCCTGACTGGCTGTAGCCCGATACGGCCAAGCTCAGCATCCAGGAATCCGACATCGAAAGGGGCATTGTGGATGATCAGTTCAGCATCTTGAATAAATGCACAAAAATCATCTGCCCTTTCTGCGAACAGAGGTTTATCTTGCAGAAAGTCGAAGGTAATACCGTGTACCTCTTGCGCAGCAAAGTCTATTTCACGCTCAGGATTTAAATAAACATGGAAATTCTGCCCAGTCAGTCGCCTGTTAATTGATTCGACCGCAGCTATCTCTATTATCCGATGCCCTTGATCAGGATATAACCCCGTGGTTTCTGTATCCAAAAAAATCTGCCGCATTATTTACTCACCGTCTCCAACACTTTTGCTACGCCTTTGTTTGCCAGTTCATCGGCCCGTTCGTTGCCATCGTTACCAGCATGGCCACGAACCCATATCCACTCAATCTCATGACGTTGGGCTTGAGTATCAAGCATGAGCCATAGATCGGCATTTTTGACTGGCTTTTTATCGGCTGTGCGCCACCCCCTAGCCTTCCAACTAGCTAACCATTCACTCATGCCTTTTTGCACATATGACGAATCAGTATAAATCTTGACTTTGCTGGGGCGATTCAGCGCTTCTAACGCTCGAATGACCGCTGTAAGCTCCATTCTATTGTTGGTTGTTGCCAACTCGCCACCAAACAAGGTCTTCTCTCGACCCTGATATTGCAGCAAAGCGCCCCAACCGCCTGCGCCAGGATTACCTTTGCAAGCTCCATCTGCGTATATTTCTACCCAAGTTTGCATATCATCCATTTAGTTTGATTTCTGTGTAGGTTTTGTCCTTTTGTGCCCACCAACTACCAAACCAGTCTTAATAACAGATTTTTTCCAGTTTGGCTTCAGCAAGGTCATATTTGCAACTCGCTTCCTGGCAACTATACAGTACGCCCCTCCCATCATTGGCCAAGCCCGCTGCCCGATGATTTCCATCTTTTCTAAACGTGACAGCCAGCGTTCGCTATTAACTGGAGGCATAAAACCGAATATGTGGCTTTCAATCGGCTCCAATCCCAACAACGCCAACCAATCACGAATACGCATCTGGCTGAAAAATTGATCTTGCCACGGATATGTATGTTGCCGCGAAATTACCCATCTTAACCCCCATAAGCTAAATGGGTTAAATCCCGTCAGAATCAGATGCCCCTCTGGCACTAGGATCCTCTCTGCTTCTCGTAAGCATTGATGGGGATTATCGCTGACTTCCAAGGTGTGTGGCATACATATCAGATCGACAGAACTCTCACAAAATGGTAAATATCCTCCATCACAATATATATCTGCATTCATCCCATTGATACGTAGAATATTTGGGATTCGAGAATTCTTAAGTGCATCTAATTGCGTCATACCCATTTGCAACGCATAAAAACCAAAGATGTCACCTACTAACTCGTCCAATACTTGTTGTTCCTTTAGAAGCAAGTATTGTCCCAACGTTGTTTCCAACCAAAAATCTTGCTGTGTTTTTTGCATTGAGAGTTGATTAAAACTGGTGTTTAATTGTACGAACTAGATTCATCGCCATTCCGCCAAATGCTGCAGATTATTCCAATTCCCGCGTTTCATGACAATTATATCTGGCTTTTACATAACTCGCGGTATGCGGTTGTAATTGATCCCGGAGACGCAGACATTGTTCTGGAAAAACTGGAATCATTACAACTAAAGCTCACAGACATTCTTGTGACGCATCATCATAATGACCATATCGGCGGTGTAAGTAAGTTGGTCGACATAACTCAGGCACAGGTCTATGCTTCAGCATATGAACATTATTTTTTTCAACATCACGCACTGCAAGATGGCGATAAATTTTCGATTCCAAGCCTAAGTATGGAATTTCAGGTAATGTGGTTACCAGGCCACACTTCCGGTCACATTGCATATTTAACTCATAATATGCTTTTTTCTGGCGATGTCTTGTTTGGCGCCGGCTGCGGGCGCATTTTTGAAGGAACGCCAAAGGACATGCTAGAATCTTTGAATAAAATCAAAATATTACCACCTCAAACCAAAATATATGCAGCTCATGAGTACACTTTGCAGAATATCGCTTTTGCATTGAGATTAGAGCCTAATAATGTCAACTTGATAAATCGACAACACGTAACACAAGAAGACATCATGCATCAGCACCCAAGCTTGCCAACCACACTCGATCTTGAACTTAAAACCAATCCTTTCTTGCGTTGTCATATATACGAAATAATTAAAAATTCCGGTGCCGATAACACGGATGAGCTCTCAGTTTTTACGAAGATCAGAGAACTAAAAAACAATTACTAATCATAAAGATAATATTAAAACATTAGGTAAGACTTTACTTGACACATAATCAACGCACCGTTAACATTCAATGCCCGATGCTGGACAGATAAATGATGCAAACAGTTATTTCTTTTTTTGCAAATAAGGCCACGTCACGTAATGCGTGTCCAACACAGCACCGCCAAATAATATTAGCTTCACTGTTATGGATATTGAACCTCAATCCCGCATGGGCTGAAACGAATGCTGCCGGTATCGATATTCAGGTAATGGATGATATCCAAACTCAAGAAACACTAACTGATCCAGATCCCATCCAAGGTTTTGTCGAGAACCTCAACTTAGATGAGGCTGAAAATACTGAGAATGATTTATGGGCGCGCATCAAGGATGGATACGCAATGCCCGATATCGAATCTGGGTATACATCTAACCATGAATCCTGGTATGCCGCCCGACCTGATTACATCAAGCGCATGGTCGAGCGCAGCCAAAAATACCTGTATTACATTGTGCAGGAAGTAGAAAAACGTGGCATGCCCAGCGAGATTGCATTGCTTCCCATGATAGAAAGTGCATACAACCCTCAGGCTTATTCACGGAGTCGAGCATCTGGCATCTGGCAATTTGTACCCGCAACAGGTAAAGACTTTGGCTTAAAACAAAACTGGTGGGTAGACAACCGAAGAGATGTTACAGCCGCCACCAATGCCGCGCTTAATTATCTACAGAAGCTGCATGGTATGTTTGGCGCTTGGGATCTAGCTCTTGCAGCATATAACGCAGGGGAAGGGACCGTATCGCGTGCGATTGAGCGTAACCGTAAGCGCGGCCTGCCTACTGACTACCAAAGCTTGGACTTACCAGCTGAAACAAAAAATTATGTTCCTAAGCTTCAGGCAATTAAAAACATAGTGACGCAGCCAGAAAAATATGGCCTGGAGATTCAGGCCATTCCTAATCGCGCATACTTCACACGCGTTAATGCACCCGACCAGATTGATGCCAAGCTGGCAGCCAAGCTGGCAGAAATATCTTATGATGAGTTTATTGCGCTTAACCCAAGCTATAATCGACCGGTCATCACCTCAAATGGCAATATCCACCACCTGTTACTCCCCACCTGGGCTGCAGATCGCTTCGCTGAAAACCTGGCGAACTACGATAAACCTCTGACCAACTGGCAGACATACTATGCAAAACGCGGTGAACGCATGGATAATATTGCGAAAAAATTTGGCATTCAAGTCTCCCAATTGCGTGATGTCAATGATTTGCCCAGTCGAAACAAGTTCCGCCACCCTCAAACGCTGTTAGTGCCTGCAAAGTATGGTCATTCCCAAAGCAGGTTGTTGGGAAGTGAGATTACTGACACACAATCATTCGACGAAGCAAAACCATCCATTAAAACCAGCTCAAAAAGAATGACTTCTCGTACTGCATACAAGACATCTCGATATACGAAATCAACTCAAAAGAGTACAAAATCAAAATCAAGAAATAAAACCATCAAAAATAAAAGAACCTCCAGCTCACGTATTAAAGCGCGGATTCATAATAAAATAAATTAACAATAAAGCCCTATGTATTTTGGCAAAATAACCTGCAAATGC